>Ga0210409_10007816_pt1 | contig 10964 bp, 15 predicted proteins | sample IncBWH17MmetaG_FD_161649 | JGI IMG/M metagenome (GOLD analysis project Ga0210409, IMG submission 161649) | Forest soil microbial communities from Barre Woods Harvard Forest LTER site, Petersham, Massachusetts, United States - Inc-BW-H-17-M | ecosystem: Environmental > Terrestrial > Soil >...
AAGTCGGCGCAAGGGATGCGGGCGTACAACGCGTCGTCGATCCGCAGCTCCTCATTCGGGGCCCGCGGCGTTGGGAACTGCTGAAAGGCTTTCAGGAAACCCGGCAGAGCGGAACACATCAGCTCCAGAAAGGCGGAAACCTTACCCACCATCACAAAGGTGTTCCAGAGCGAGCCTTGCTCCAAAAGGAATTGAGCCATCAGCCGGGAGGGTTTTTCATGAAATCCACGCACCGGGTACGCGTCGCGCTGCGTGTAGGCAGCATCCTCCACTTCGATCCAGCCGTACTCGACCTCTGGACCGTGGGGACGCGCACCCACCAGAATCACTGAACCTGGCTCCCGCTCGGACAAATCGAAGCCACGTTCCACGGCTTCCGCAATGACGCTCTCGTCGGAATAATGGTGATCCGACGGAAAAAACGCGGCGGTTGCGTTCGCGTCGCGGTGTGCGATCGCCAGCACACTCGATAGAATTGCCGCGGCGGTGCCTTGATTCCACGGTTGCACTACCCGCTGCGACGGACAATCCACCAGGGTGCGAAGGTAAAAGTCTTCGTGCGCCCGGTTCAGCGAAAACAGGATCTGCTCGGGCCGAACGCAGAGCTGGGCCCGCCGCCGGGCTTGCTCCAGAAGCGTTGCACCGCCGTAGAGGGGGCAAAACTGCTTGGGACGATCGTCGCCACAGATAAAACGCGTCAAGGGTTTGAGCCGGACGCCGTCGCCCCCAGCGAGGACGATCCCCCAGCGTCTCTTCCGATCGCTCAAATTCTTCATGTCCGGTTGCTCCTTCTTCGCCGTTAGCCAAGCCAGGTAGAGACGCAAACGCAGTGGCGCGTTTCTACCTGGCCAAGGACCGCCTCCGCCGGTCTCTCCTCCGACTCTACGAAAACTGCAAAATGGCGATTCGCCAGCAAGGCTGCTTGCGGTTCAACTCGCGGGTTCATCCCAAGGACGAACCCGTTCGCGAGTGAATTCCCAATGCGGCTGTTCTTCAATCGTTTCGTCGAAGCTCCTGATCTTCATGTTTTCGCCGCCGGTGACTTGGTGCCGTGATTTCCCTACGGGCTGAGCCTAGAGCAACCTGAACGCCAAAGCCAACTTATTCATTCGACGAACGAGCGAAGTGAGTACTCGGTAGGAGAAATTACAAAGGCCTGCAAATACTGCATGCCCCGTCAAGGGCGGCTCCTATCTAAGCCGCTTGAGCCACCTCGATCAACCCTGCGATCTCGCGACCCGTCTTACGACGGCTATGATCCGCTATTCCTCTGGCCGCACGCCGGGCGAACTCCAATTCGTGGCTCCCGCCAGCCAGGTATTGGCAAGCCTCGCGAAGATGCTCAAGAACCACCCTCTTCGTCTCGTCATCTGAAGCCTGTGCGATCAAACCGAGCAGATCACCCAATTGTGTGAAGTCGGGGTTCAGGCTTCCTGAGCATAGTATCAACCCCCCTTTTGACTCCAGACACCCGGCCAAGCATCGAACAAATCGAAAGCATTCCAATTGAGGTTGGCGTTTTAGGCTCCCTAATGCGGCAGTCGATACTGAGTAATCTGCGTCCACAAGCCCGCGGTTTTCAACAGCCAGACGCAGACTGAGATCACGACGACCACATTGAGAATTGTCTTGATGCTCTCCGCCATCGGAATGTAGCTGTCGATAAGCCAAAGCGCCATTCCGACAATTATCAGGGTCAACACGATGTAGATCAATGGCATCATGATTCCTCCTCTCTCCGCGGTGGGTGCGCGGATCTAGGCGGTGCTATCCGCGCACCCGCTTCGCGGAGGGGCGGCTCAGGACACTCCAGCCGCCCTCATCCATCGGTCAAAACACCCAGCTAGTACGGCGGATACCCGTAAGGGTACGGCCCGTAAGGGTGCCAATAGCCCCATCGATCATAGTAGCCATAGGCACCGTGCGAGGGACCGTATCCGAAGTAAACGCCGAACCGGCCGTGATGGTGCTCATGTTCCCGGCCATGGCGCTCTGCCAGAGCCGCGGTAGGGCCTAACAGTGTTAACGCCGTGGCGAGAAGCAGCGCAGGAAGTCCAAGTTTCTTCAACATACTCACCTCCTCCTCCTGCTTACTCGATCAGTTAGATGCATCCCGGGGAGAAGGGTTACGACGGGCTCTTAAGTTCTGAATTTACAAAAACCTGCGCGAGCCCTACTCGAGAAATAGAACCCCCGCGTCAACGATATCGTGCCGTGAGTTCAAACAGGGGACGCACCAAGATCGCGATCAGCGCGCAGCCGTGCGATACAGGTGGCGTCCGGTCTCGATCGCGTCTTCCAATCGAGCCTTGCCCATGTCGATAACTGTTTGACCACGATCCAGCAAATCTTTGGCTTCGTCCTGAAGGCGCAAGGCTCCCTCGCGGAGATATTCGGTCGTGTCCTGTGCCTTCGATGCTACGTAGTCCGCGCCATCCTCTAGGGCACGAGCGAGCTGCCGTCGGGTCCTCTTGCCGGCTCGCGGCGCATAAAGGACGCCGACAATACAGCCCGCCGCAATGCCCAAACCGAGACCCTCGATGAAATAAACAACGTTCCGCCGCTTCGATAGCATGAACACCTCCGGGCCGCAAGCCATGCAGCCGCCTGCGCATCGAGCAATCGAACAGCCAAGGCGCTGCGCCGCAACGGATGCTCAACCGCGACGACCAAACAGATTACTGGAAGTGTCGGCACGATCACTCTTGCCGTTGATTCAACCCGCCATGAATGGCCTTGAAACTGCCACATAACAAGCGCGAGGTCACGGCTTCGCGAATGGCAAATTCAAGGAGTGCAATCCCATGAAAGATCCCGTATGCGGCATGGACGTGAACGACAAGAAAAGGCCCGTACCGACTAGCACCTATAAGGGCCAGGAATACGCGTTCTGCAGACCGGCCTGCAAGGAAAAATTCGACAAGAACCCAGAGCAGTATATTCATACTGTCTCGAGGGAGCACGAGCACGAAAAAGCAATCAAATAGAATCACGTGGCGGATGATACATCAACGAGGTTGCAGCTAAGTGTCCCGGCTCCGCAGGCGTTTTTTCCCGACGCGCACGCGCATTTTTTCTGCCTGGGTAGAGATTACGCATTGACGGCGCAGGCCTTCGCGTGTTTAGTCGCGCTCGAGTCAATGACGCGTAAGGACATGTCGGCAGAGCCCAAACCTCCAGCGCCCGATCCAGAGCCGACGCTGCCTCCGCCTGGGCCCGAGCAGGAGGAGCCTGATCCCGATGTGGTTGACGTTCCGCTCGATCCGCCAGAGCCCGTGCCCGCTTGAACTGCACAAGCCCGCAGTTCTCTGCAGGCACTGTGGCATTCTCTGCACACTCCGTAAATATTTCAGGCTCGTTAGTCGAGCTTATTTATCCGTAAGTCGCTGAGCCTTCGATACACAGTGCCCACTGGCGACCGGGGTGCATAAGCGATGGTATGGTACGCAAAATCGCATTTGCTTTATTTACTACAACTCTTGTGCTGACAGCCCAAGAGCCAAATCCAACCCAGCAGCCTAAACCTGCAGTTGTCGCTCAACCCGGAGCTCCGGTGCCGGTGTTCCGCGTCGAGGTGGTGGAACGCACCGCGGCGGCCGTGAACTATCTTCATCGCGGCGGATCGACCAGGATTGCCTTTCAAGGGACTCCACTGATGGCTTCGTCCAAAGGCGAAGCAAAGGTGGAAAGCGAGCGCGGGGTGATCCATGTCTCCGCTAAGTTCGAGCACATGGCGCCGCCTTCCAGCTTCGGTCCGGAATACCTGACCTATGTCCTCTGGGCCATCTCACCGGATGGCCGCCCTGTGAACCTGGGCGAATTGACTTTGGGCGATTACGGCAACGGATCCGACAGCAGAATTGATGCGACCAGCGACATTCAGACCTTCGGCCTGATCGTAACCGCGGAGCCCTACTACGGCGTCACGCAGCCCAGCGACGTCGTAGTGATGGAGAACGTCGTGCGGCCCGACACGCAGGGCGTGAAAGAAACCATCAATGCCCGTTATGAGCTTCTGCCACGCGGCACATACACTAGCCAGGGCCGCGCCGCCGGTTTCGTCCCGGTTCGAGTTGGGAAAACCGATCCATTCGAGTTGTATGAGGCCGAGAATGCGGTGCAACTGTCGCGCCTCGCCGGCGCCGACCGGTATGCCGCCGATAGTTATCAGAAAGCCGTGGCTGCGCTGAGCCAGGCGCATCAGTACCAGTCGCAAAAGCCCGGGCAGAAGCCCGTGATCACGATGGCGCGCGAAGCGGTGGTGCGGGCAGAGGATGCGCGCGTCGTCGCGCTGCGCCGCGAGCGGGATGAGGCCGAAACCGCACGTCTGAACGCCGAGAAAGAGAAGGCGGAGGCGGCCCGCGTTCGGGCTCAAGAGGAATCGCAGCAGCGTGCCCGGGCGGAAGCCGAGCGCACAGCGGCGGAGACGGCGAAGAAGGAAGCCTTGGAGGCGGCCAACGCAGCCAATCGCGACCGCGCCGCCGCGGAGTCGGCGAAGCAGCAGGCCGACCAAGCGCGTCAGGCAGCCGAGCAGGCTCGTCAGGCCGCGTTGCTCCAGCAGCAGCAACTCGCGGCGGAAGCCGATAGAGCGCGCCTGGCGGCGGCCGATGCCGACCGCCAGCGCCAAGACGCCGAACAGCAGCAGGCAAAGCTCCGGCAGGAGCTCTTGGTTCAGTTGAACCAGATTCTTCAGACGCGCGACACCGCGCGCGGCCTGATCGTCAACATGTCGGATGTGCTGTTCGATACGGCCCAATACACGTTGAAGCCCGGCGCGCGCGAAAAGCTGGCCAAAGTCTCCGGCATCATTCTGGCGCATCCGGGATTGAAAATCGAGGTGGAGGGCCATACCGACAGCGTCGGCGGCGACGAATACAACATGAAACTATCGGAGAACCGCGCCAACGCCGTCCGAACGTATTTAGTTGATCAAGGTGTCGCTCGCGAGAGCGTGACCGCCCGGGGATTCGGCAAGACCACTCCAGTGGCCGATAACGCTACGGCCGCGGGCCGCCAGATGAACCGCCGTGTTGAACTAGTGGTTTCGGGCGAGATCATGGGCACCAGCGTCACCGACGTTCGCACGTCCACGTTCACGGCCCAGCCGCGATAGAAGAAGCGCGGCGCGTCGGTGAGCGCCAAGCCGGTACATTTTCCGCGCTTGGCACTCAGCGCATCGAAACAATTACTCGGGAAAAAGTACTTATGGATACCCTCAAACGGGGTATCTGACCGCAAGCACTCCTGGAATTCAATATTCCCTTAACGCCGCGAGACCGGTCCGGCTTGGTATGGAGATTGCACCCCGGCGAGGTGCTGCTTACCGGCTGGCTCGTTCCAGCCGGACATTGTCTGCAAATTGAGAAGGAGACTAGCTGTCCATGCGAAAAATGACTCGTATTGCTGCGATGGTGTCCTTGTTCTCCGCATTCTGTTTCGCCGAGACCTGGACCGGAAAACTGGTCGATGCCAACTGTCACGCCCAGAACGAAAAGAAACCAGCGCCCGCGGCCTGTTCACCGACTGCCACCACAAGTTCATTCGGTATCGAGACCGCAGACGGAAAGTTCTATCAACTGGACTCGTCCGGGAACGGAAAAGCCGCCGCGGCCATTAAGGCCGACGCTTCTAAGGACTCCGTAACCGTGATGGGGACGATTGAAGGCAAGACTCTGAAAGTCGAGTCGCTCGTCGTTCAACAGTAACGTTCAGCAGTATTATCGCCCCAGGCTGGCCGGGCGGCTTTGGTGAAACACTCGAGCCGCCCGCGTCTTTCGTCTTCTGGTCAGCGGGAGGAAAATCGATCATGAAAACCCTACTGCGTAGTGTCGTGCTGCTAGGATTCGTGTTCTCCGCCGCGCGAGGTGACATTCTGCGTCTGCGGGACGGACGAACGATCATGGGCTCGTACGTAGGAGGCACGGCAAGAGAACTGTGGTTTCAATCCAACGCTGTTAGCGCGGAAGCCTATCCTACACTTCTGGTGGAGAGCTTGAGATTCGGTTCCACAACGAGCGGCGGTCCAGAGATTCCCGATGCACGCGTGCACAAGCCCCGGATCATCGGAGCTCAGGCTTCCTCGCCCTGGCAAGTCATTCGGCTTTATCTATCTGCCATCCTCGCTGCCGCGTTGTGGGCTTAGCGGCCCGCGGCTTCTCGTGCCGCCAGAGGCTGAGTCTGTTCCACGTGAGGTGTGTTCGGTGCGGCAATGCACTCCCAGGAGGCCCGCGCCGTGCTGAGCCATTTCAAGTCGCGGCTTGCATAAAGTAACCTTAGTCGCTAGTATCCGCGACAACTCCGCATCAGCATTCCCCTGAAACCATCGGGGTAATTGTCCTCCTCGGCAAACTGGGCGCCCCCTGCTCCGCACGGCGATCGCTGATAGCACCGGAGACCCGATGACGCCAACTCTTTCCTCGCCTGCTCTGCGCTCGCAACACACGGCGAAATATAGCCCGTCGATCGAGCACGCTGAAATGCCTGTCAGAAACCGTGAAAAAATGCGGCGAGAACGCTCATACACACAGAACCTTCGGCAATTCAGTTCTGAATACCGCGGCTGATCATGTGGAAGATCTCGAGGAAAGGAACACGGTCCGACCCGCCGCCGTAGTGCGGCCGAGACTGTTTCTGTGGGTCCACACTGCGCAACACCGTGATCGAGAGAGCCGGTCCCGGAAGAGGGAGCCAATGATCGTACGGCGATGAGAGGGGACAGATCCATTTGCTACTTGGACCGGATCGATCACATGCCAACAACCACACCTTCTTTGCCACACACGGTTTTTGCCACCACGTTTTTTTGCCATAGGCTACTTATCCTTTCCTGGTCTGGCAGCCGCCGAGACTTGCACTGGAGTAAGGTGCACTGGAGTAAGGCAAGCGCCGCTTCTATCGCTTGTTATAATCACGCCCAAGGAGGTCACCTGCATGGGGCCGGACCCCAAGCGAGCCGGGATGATCGCGATCATTGCCGGGTTGCTCACGCCCAGCTGATGAATGCTGCCTCAAGTCCTGGCAGGACTTGGATTAGTTTCGGTGTTGAGCGCAGGCTGCCTGCTGTGGCTGGAGCGGCTTCAGCCGCTGTTCCTCGCGGTGGCTCTGGGGTCGCTCGCCTATCAGTTGTGGGCGGTGCGCACTCGTCCGCCCAAATCGCGGACTTGGGGCGTCAAAGCGATTCTCACCGCCAGCCTGGTGGTGAACTTCATCGTAATCGGCGGCTGGATTGCGCTCCAAATCCGCTACCGCTAGAGTGGACGTACCATGATCTCGCGTAAGCCTGTGTGGGTGTTCCTGCTGCTCGCGACGGCCACCGCCCAGCCCGGCGCCGCTCAAGTCGAGAAAGTGGCGATGCGGACCACCGGCATCTCCTGCGGAATTTGCGCCGGACTCTCCGAAATCTATTTCCGCCGCCTTCCGGGCGTCGATCAAGTGAAAATCAGCCTCTCCAAAGAAGCGATCATGCTGACCTACAAGCCGGGCGCCACGTTCGACCCGGAAGGCATCCGCAAAATACTGCAGCCGCTTGAAGTCGGCGTGACGCAATTTCAAATCAGCGCCCGCGGCCGCATCGAGGCGCAGGGTGGCAAACAATTCTTTCAGGCGGGCAAAGACAAGTTCGAAGTGCTTTAGGCGATCGATTCGCCGGCCGTGCCGCTGGACACTCCCGTATTCATTGAGGCCATCGTCTGGGATCGCGTCGCGCCCATGCAGGTGAAGGTTTTGAACTTCAAGCTGGCGCGGTGACGCTCGAAGAGTCTATTAGAGATTAGGCATGTCAAAGGACCCAATTGTCGATGAAGTGCGGCGCGTTCGCGAGAGCGAGGCCGCCAAGCACGGTTTCGACGTCAAGGCGATCCTCGCCACAGCGAAGAAACGGCAACGCCGTTCCGGGCACAAAGTCGTGTCGTTTGTGAAAAGGATAGGAAGCTGAGCGCTTAGTCTCCGGCACCGCAGAGGAGCGGGGCGCGCAGGTGAAGGCTCTGACTCAACACGGCGCGCTGGCAGCCGAGTTGTCCGCCCAGCCTTTGCTTCGAGGGTTGCGACTTCGCGGCCAGTTAGATTCGCCAAGACCGCGGCGCTGTTGCTGCAGGGATCTCCCCAGCCGCCTCCAGACGACGGTATCCTGTCAATGAGATCTCTATACTAGCGACAGGATCATGGAACAGGGCAGCGTCACGTTTGACCGGCGGCAAGTTTTTAGGCCGTTCCTTTCACGTATTAATCCCGCGTCGCCAGGCGCGCTCGGGGCGCAAAATCTAATCGTCCCCCCAGAGCACGACCCACATGACCCTGATCAGCCACCAATTCACGTCGCGTTCGCGAACGCAACGGAGCTCACACGCGGCGTCCAGACGGCCCTTGTCGGAGGCATTGGTTCCGGTAAGACAACAGAGTTGTGGCTCACCGCTAAGCTTCTAAAACGGCACAAGGACGCGATAAATATTACCATTGATCTGGCTGAAATCACGGATCTGAACGAGCTAAACCCGGGCGCACTTTTGATTGCAATTGGGATGCGGCTCTATTTTCGGATCAAGAAGCCCGAAAGAAGCGCCGACGTTGGCCTTGCCTACCAGAAGTTGCAGGAATTAGCCAACGGAACTACAAAGTGGGTGGAGCCCGATGAGTCCGAGTATCCAGATGTTGATGATCTCCATGACGCACCCGCACTCGTCAAAATCCACACGCCCGGCTTACTGAAACCGCGCTTTCCGGCGATCGAGCGCCAGGTCGCGGAAGTCCAGAGTTTGGTCTCAGCAATTGCTGAGCCTCTAGTGGCCTCAGACGCACAGATAACGGTGCTGATTGATGGACTCGACCGCCTGATCGTACCGGAGAAATTCAGGGAGTTCGCAGAGCAAGACCTTCGAGCGCTTCGCGATTTCCCGATTTCGGTCATTCTTGCTGCACCACTGCTGCTGTGGTTTGATAAGAGCCGCTTCTTGCAGGACTACTTCGACGACGTGAAGCATATCCCTACTGCGATTTCTGATCCCGAGAAATCGGACTTCTTGAACCAGGTCCTCCTCCGGCGAGGAGCCGCAGACCTCATGAACGAGCATGAGATCACTGAGCTGAGTCGCTTCTCAGGCGGCGTCTTGCGCGATTTAATTACACTGGCGCGAACCTCAGCCGAGGTAGCTTACCGCGAGGATAAAGACCGAATCGAATCCACACACGTCCGATCGGCAGTCCGGCAATTGGGGAAGCGCTATCTTGTGGGGCTGGGCAGAACCCAGCGAAGGAGAATTCGCCTACTCATGGATGATGAGGGGTTCTTGGTGGGGGATCCAGTGTCCAGAGAGCTGTTGGTTAACCGTCAAGTGCTGGAGCACTTCAGCAACGGACGTGATTCCTTCGCCGTCCACCCCGCGCTCGCCGAGGAATCCTCGTGATTGATTTCTCCACAACTACGGCGTTTCGGCTTGTCAGACGACTGGTAATGGGAGAGGGGAGTACTTCGATGTTCCTCCTAATTCATGCAGATGGCGAGCAGCCAGCTGTCGAAGCGGATTTGCAGGCGGAGGCCGAGGTGCAATTAGGAAGTAGGTTGCCGACTGGACCAGTTTCGGATCTTCTCAACGAACCCGGAGGCCTCGAACTCAACGACAGGAATCCGATACGCGTTCTTCGGATCGACCGTTGGTCCCCAGAACTCGTCGCCTTGCTTGATACACATGTGATTCGCCTGGAAAGGAGTCGCGCCCAGTTCCTGTTTCTCACGACAGACAAGCTCTCCGAGCAGCTGCTTGGAGCGGCGCCCAACTTCCGAAGCCGCTTGACGGAGGTTTTGCGAATCTTGCCGGACGACGTTCAAGGAGGCGCTCTGGAGTGAGCCTAGAGGACGAGCTGCTCTCGATGGCGCGGGAACGTGAAAGTGCCTCGGAGGCAAACCTCGCAAAGATGTGGTTGGGTCACCCTGGCACGCTTCGCCGTCAAATACGCAGCGACCTCGCCAGGCAGGTAGATCTTAATCGGCTCAAAAGCCTGGATGACGGAGTCGTCCATTTGAATGCTCCAACTGGCGACGTTCAAGACCTCGTTTGTACCGAAGTTGAGTTCTGCTCGGATTCCAAGCTCAGTTTCAACGTTGAGCTGGAGAGACTACAACAGGGCTGGCTCGTTAAACGCTTCAAGTTTCACCTACTTTTGCCGGGACGCAGTATCCAGATGATTAGAATTCGTTTGAATGAGAAAAGCGGACACGATCCGGTAACGGTCCCTCGGTGCCATTTCCATATCGGCGATAGCAAGGCCCACATACCATTTCCAGTCATGAGCCCGCGCCTGATGGTGCATCTCATCTGTGCGCACATCGAGCCGGACCTCGGTCTGTAGACATGCGCAACCAGTATTCGCCGGCGAACCGATGTCTAGCCCCATCCCCCAGAGCGATGCTTGTTGGGTGACCAGAGCGGCGCTCACGTGACGTCCAGTGGCGATGGTTCAAAACCGGCGATGCTTCAGCGATTTGCCACCGGCGCCGTTTCGTCGAACACCTCCGGCCACGAGAACGTCATCACCACATTCCGCGCGCCGTTCGGAACGATGAGTTCCTTGTGGATCGGATCGAGCGTCAACTCTCCGGCCATCCCCACGCCCGCGAGCTTCTGAACCGGAATCTTCCAGTGCGGAGCAGCGTTCCCAGGCTCATTCACGTTCCACGCGCAGACCGATCCCCGCTCGCACCCGCCCACGATCCATCCCGCTTGCGTCACCCGCACAGGAACGTTATTGGCGCCTCCGCCGAGCAAGGTGTTTGACCCTGCAATAGTAAACTTCGGCTTGGCGTTTCCGCTCGCGGTGCGGTCGAACACCAGCAAGCTGCCGCCCGTGCTGACCACCAAAAGATTGCGGACCGCGTCAATGGCAATATAAGGGAATCCAGTCCCCCGCGCGCTCGGGAAATTGAACCCGGTGTCCGGCCCACCGAGCACCCGCTTCGGAGGCACGTCCCCGTT
>Ga0210409_10007817_pt1 | contig 10964 bp, 9 predicted proteins | sample IncBWH17MmetaG_FD_161649 | JGI IMG/M metagenome (GOLD analysis project Ga0210409, IMG submission 161649) | Forest soil microbial communities from Barre Woods Harvard Forest LTER site, Petersham, Massachusetts, United States - Inc-BW-H-17-M | ecosystem: Environmental > Terrestrial > Soil >...
GGGCTGGTCGCGCAGCCCAATCAGGCTAAAGACGCGGTCTTGGTCGGGGTGCAGCAGTTTCATATCGCTTCGCTGCAGGGCAATCAGAGATTTGCACTGCGCTTCAGTCTGAATCGCCAGCAGCGTCCGGGCGAGCCACTGAGCGGTGTGCTCGGCATTACGGTCGATGGCACCAAGGACGGCGTTCCCGTCAGCGCGAGCCTGGCGGATCTTACCGGGGCCAAGAATGAGCTGCTGTTCAGTGTTCGTTACACCACCAGTATCGATCAGGAAGTTATACTCCCAGGCGACTTCAAGCCTGAAAGAGTCACCATTGAGCTGCGTCCAGACAAGAAAGGGATCTCGCCTTACCGGCAAACTTTCGTCTGGAGGGTCGATCCGAGCTGACGCAGGAGTTCATGTTCAAGAAACGTGAAAAGGACGGCATCGGCCCCATCGATACGCTGATCGGGAAGAACGCCAGCGTGCAGGGCCATATCGAGTTTTTCGGCGGGCTGCACATCGATGGCCGCGTGATCGGCAACGTCACGGCAGCCTCCGGCGCCGATGCATCGCTGTCCGTTAGCGAAGAGGGTGTCATCGAAGGGTCGGTGGAAGCGCGCAACGTGGTGCTCAATGGGCGGGTCAACGGAGACATCCTGGCAAGCGAGCGCGTCATGCTGGGTGCGAAGGCGCGTGTCAATGGCGACGTGCACTACGGTGTGATCGAAATGGCGCATGGCGCGGAGATCAGCGGCAAGCTGGTGCCGCGCAATGGCGTGGCGGTACTCCCCAAGTGAGATCGCTGTGCAAGCCGCTGTGCGTGATCGCGCTGCTGCTATGCAAGCTGGCGCAGGCGGCGCTGGTGCCAATACCGACAGAACTCAATACCTGTCCACGTCACTCCATGCAGCAGCGGATGGTCGGCAGCGAATCCATGCCGCACGCGAGCTGTTGCAAGTTCTCCGGCTGCGACTGCCTGCAGGCCCCTGCGTTAGCGGGCCCTGGGTTGTCGGCAGCGGTTTTCGCCGGCACCGCGGACTGCGCCTCGGTGTTGCATTCGGATCAGCCGCGGCGCCTGGCGGGCTGGTTCTTCCGACCTCCCATCGCTTAACTCTCCTCGCTTAGCACAGCACGTCAGGCGCAAGTGCACGTCGCAGACTGCGCTCCTGCCTGTACGCGGGTCGCGCGTCTGCGCGATGTTGAGGATTGGAGATTCTCAAGATGAAGAGCACCCGGCGTACGTTCGTACGAGGGCTGAGCAGCAGTGCGCTGGTCTGGACCCGTCGATTCGGTGCCACCGCCCAGTGGTTGAGCGACGCCGGCCAGGTTCCGGGCGCATTGCAATGGAGCGCCGGAATCAGGATGCTACTTTGACCAATACAGGAGGAGCTAGGTATGAAACGACTGGCAGGAGTATTCGGGGTCTGGGCGCTGCTGGCCGCTGGCGCGGTGTACGCCCATGCACACCTGTTGCAGGCAACGCCGGCCGATGGCAGCGTGCTGACACAGGCTCCCACGGCGTTCGCGCTGAAGTTCAACGAGGCGGCAACGCTGACCGCGCTGACGCTTCAGAAGGGAGCTCAGGCCGCGCAGAAGATCGAAGGTCTGCCAACCAAGCCGTCCGCGCTGTTCAGCATTCCGGCACCCAAGCTCGATGCGGGCGACTACACGTTGAACTTCCGCGTGCTCAGTGACGACAACCACGTGGTCTCCGGCAGCATCAAGTTCAAGGTCAACGCGGACAAGTAAGCCGCGGCCGTGAGTCCGGACCTGCTATCGGTGGTGGTGCGGACATTGGGCTTGGTCGGCCTGTTTCAGGCCGCGGGCGCCGCGTTCTTTCTGGTCTTGTTCGGTGAGTGGGTGCCGAATTCTCACGCGGCGATCCGACGACTGGGTTGGTGGGCGGCTATCGCCGGTATCGTGCTGTTGGCCTGTCATCAGGGGCTCGAGGCCGCACGCATGAGTGACGCTTTCTCGGGTCTGTTCGATTCGCGCCTGGAGGCTCTGGCCTGGGGCGGCAGCAGCGGCAATGCGGCGTTGCTGCAGATTCTGGGTCTCGGTGTCGTTGCTCTGGGGTTCGCTCTGGCGCCCTTGACCGGATCGCAGATGGCCGGCGTCGGCGGTTGCATCGCGGCCTGTGCCGCGGTGCTGACCGGTCACACAAGTGTCCATTCGGAACGTCCATTGCTCGGACTGCTGCTGGCGGTTCACCTCATGCTGGTGGCTTTCTGGTTCGGAGCACTGCTACCGCTGATGTTCGTGTGTGGCCGTGAATCGAAATCAGCGGCTGTGGCGCTGCTGAACGGGTTCTCGAAGATCGCCGGACTACTGGTCCCGTGCATTGCTGTGGCCGGTCTGACCATGGCGCTGGTCCTGATGCCGGACCGAATGTCGTGGATAAGCGCGTATGGTTGGCTGATATTGGCGAAAATCGCCGCATTTGCAGTGCTGCTGCTGCTGGCCGCGTGGAATCGGTGGCGCGCCGTGCCGGCACTCGCCGCCGACAGTTCCGAGACCTCAGGTAGTGTCCTGCGTCGGGTGATGGGCGTTGAATACCTGCTGATCGTCGCGGTGCTGGCGATGACCGCGGTACTGACGAGCTTTTACTCCCCCAGTAGCTAGTAGCTCTCTTCGCGCGTCGGGAAGCGCTCGGCCTTGACGTCGGCGATATAACGCGAGAAGGCGTCGGTGACTTCGTCGAACAACGAGGCGTACCGTCGGATGAAACGCGGTGAGAATTCGTTGTTCAATCCCAGCATGTCGTGCGTCACCAGCACCTGCCCGTCCACGTTCGGGCCCGCGCCGATGCCGATGATCGGAATGGTCAGCTTGCCAGCCACCTGCTGCGCCAGCTCTGCCGGTACCTTTTCCAGGACGATCGCGAAGCAGCCGGTCTTCTCCAGCAGCACCGCATCGCGTACCAGCTGTTCGGCTTCCTGCTTCTCGCGTGCGCGAACGACGTAGGTGCCGAATCGATTGATTGACTGCGGCGTCAGGCCCAGATGGCCCATCACCGGAATGCCGGCGGACAGCACGCGGCTGATGCCTTCAACGATCTTCTCGCCGCCTTCCATTTTGACCGCGTGCGCGCCCGACTCCTTCATGATGCGCACGGCGCCCTGCAGCGCGAGCTGGCTGTCTCCCTGATAGCTGCCAAAGGGCATGTCCACGACCACCAGCGCGCGCTTCACGCCCCGGACCACCGCGTTGGCATGATCGATCATCTGATCGAGCGTGATAGGCAACGTGGTCTCGTGGCCATGCACCACGTTCGATGCACTGTCACCGACCAGCACCACGTCGATGCCGGCTCCGTCGAGGATGCGGGCGAACGTGTAATCATAGCCTGTCAGCATCGCGATCTTCTCGCCGCGCGCTTTCATCTCCGTCAGGCGCGCTGTCGTGACTCGACGAATTTTCGGCCCGCCTTCGCCGGACGATCGCTCGGTTGACATATCACCCCCGCAAACTTCATATAACCGTCATGAGTGTCACTATAGCCCGCTTTGACGTACCTGGCGCACACGCCTAAACTCTTGTATATGACAGAAATAGCTGAACTGACTGCACCTGAATCCGTCGAGTCACCGCTGTTGTTCACCGACGCGGCGGCACGCAAGGTGAGCGAACTGATCGCCGGCGAGGGTAATCCCAAGCTGATGCTGCGCGTATTCGTTCAGGGCGGCGGCTGTTCGGGCCTGCAATACGGTTTCGAGTTCGATGAGGAAATGCAAGACGGCGACACCTGCGTCGAAAACCAGGGTGTGAAGCTGCTGATCGATCCGATGAGTTTTCAATACCTGGGCGGCGCTGAGATCGATTTCCGCGATGGACTCGATGGCGCACAGTTTGTGATCCGCAATCCAAACGCTCAGACCACCTGCGGATGTGGTTCCTCCTTCAGCGCCTAGTCTGTGCTCTGCCCCGGGCCTAGCCTGGGTCCGTTGACGCCATGAATCGCAGTGCCGCCGCGATGTTCGAGGTCATTGCGGCGGTTGACCTGGGTTCCAACAGCTTCCACATGGTGGTGGCGCGCTATTCGCACGGCCAGCTCGTCATCATCGATCGCTTGCGCGAGATGGTGCGACTCGCCTCGCGCATCAGCGACGATGGCCGGCTCGACAAGGATGCCGCGGCACGCGCCCTGGCATGTCTGGAGCGATTCGGGCAACGCCTGCGCGACATGAACGCGCGCAACGTGCGTGTGGTAGGAACCAACGCACTGCGTGTGGCGCGTCGCAAGCAGGCGTTTCTGGAGCGGGCGCGCGAAGCGCTGGGCTTCCCGATCGAAATCGTGTCCGGTATGGAGGAAGCCCGCCTCATTTATTCGGGCGTTTCGCACAATCTGCCGAACGAGCCTGGCCGGCGTCTGGTCACCGACATCGGTGGCGGCAGTACCGAGATCATCATCGGCGAGCAGTTCGAGCCGCTGGAGATGGAAAGCCTGCAGATCGGCTGCGTATCGCTCAGTCAGCGCTACTTCAGCGAGGGACGGCTGTCGGCCCGACGCATCGAACGGGCGCGGCTCGCGGCGCGACTGGAACTCGAGCCCATTCAGGCGGCCTTCCTGCGCCGTGGCTGGGATCGGGCCTTCGGCAGCTCCGGAACGGTACGCGCGATTTCCGAGAGCATCCGCCAGCTCGATCCCACGGCGAGCAGCATTTCCCCCGCGGGGCTCGAGCTGTTGCTACAGCGACTGGCGGACACCGGGCACACGCGTGAGCTCGATCTGGATGCCGTCACGGATGAGCGTCGGCCGGTGTTTCCGGGCGGCGTCGTCATCATGGCGGAGATCATCGACGCGCTGGGCATCCAGCAGCTGCGCTTCGTCGAGGGTGCGTTGCGCGACGGGCTACTGCACGACATGGTCGGCCGACTGACGCGCTCGGATGCGCGTGAGCGGACCGTCGGCTCGATGCAGCGGCGCTATCACGTCGATCTTGGACAGGCCGAGCGCGTGGAGAGTGCCGCACTGCAGTTTCTCGCCCAGGTCCGCCAGTCCTGGGGATTGACCGATCCACTCGCGGAGCAGAGTTTACGATGGGCCGGCCGCCTGCACGAAATCGGACTGGACGTTGCGCACAATGGGTATCATCGCCACGGTGCCTACCTGCTCGACAACGCCGACATGCCAGGATTCTCGCGCGAAGAGCAGCAGCTGCTCGCACGTCTGGTCGGCAGCCATCGTCGCAAACTGACACTCGAGAGACTGGAGGACCTGATCCCACCCTGGGACGGACTGGCACTGTTTCTGATTCTGCTGCTGCGACTGGCGGTGCTGCTGCAGCGTGGTCGGAGCGCGGTCGCGCTGCCTCACATTGAACTCAATGTTCGTGGGCGCACGCTGGAACTGCGCTTCCCCGCCAAGTGGCTCAAGGAACATCCGCTCACGGTGGCCGATCTGCAGCAGGAGATCGCCTACTTGCGCGCACAGAGCATCCGCCTGCGCGTCTTCTCGGGAACTGAGCCGGTCAACTAGGGCGCCGGCGGCGCAGGCGTCCCGGCATATCGCTCGAGCAGCAATGCCTGTGAGTCCACGGTCGGTGCGCTGCTGACATTGACGCGTGCGTAAGTGCCATCGGCCTGCAGCTCCCACGCGTTGGTGTTGTCCTTCAGATAAGTCTCCAGGTCCTTCACGATGCGTTCGCGGTGCTGCGGCTGCAGCACCGGGAATGCGACTTCAACGCGCCGGAAGAAGTTGCGCTCCATCCAGTCCGCGCTCGACAGGTACAGCTCCGGCGAGCCGTCATTCGCGAGCCAGTAGACACGTGAGTGCTCGAGGAACCTGCCGACCACTGAAATCACGCGGATGTTCTCGGACACGCCCGGGATCCCGGGACGCACGGCACAAACACCGCGCACGATCAGATCGATCTTCACCCCGCTGCGCGAGGCGCGGTACAGCGTCTCGATCGTTTGCGGATCGACCAGGGCATTGAGCTTGACGATGATCCGCGCTTTCTTGCCCGCCAGCGCATGCGCGCTCTCACGTTCGATCAGCGCCAGCGTCGCCTCATGCAGATGGAACGGCGATTGCAGCAGCCGGCGCAGCTTCGGAGTGCGTGTGAGGCTGGTCAGCTGGAGGAAAATCTCGTGCACGTCGGAGCCGATGGCCTCATCGCATGTGAACAGGCCGTAGTCGGTATAGCCACGCGCGGTCTTGGGATGATAGTTGCCCGTTCCGAGGTGGCAGTAGCGGCGCATGCCGTCGGTCTCGCGCCGCACGATCAGTGTCATCTTGGCGTGGGTCTTGTAGCCGACCACGCCGTACATCACGTGCGCGCCGGCTTCCTGCAGACGCGTCGCCAGCTCGATGTTGGCTTCCTCGTCGAAGCGCGCCCGCAGTTCGATGATGACGGTGACGTCCTTGTCGGCCATCGCGGCGGCTACCAGTGCGTCGACAATCGGCGAGTGATCACCCGTGCGATACAAAGTCTGCTTAATGGCGAGCACGGCGGGATCGCTCGCGGCTTGCCGCAGCAGATCCATCACCGGCCCGAAGCTGCGATACGGATGATGCAGCAGCAGGTCGCGCTGGCGGATGGCTGCGAACAGGTCCGTGGCGCCGACCAGGCGCGCCGGCAAGCCGGGCGTGAACGTCGGATATTTCAGGTCGGTACGCTGCACCAGGTCATAGATGGCGCTGAAGCGATTCAGGTTCACCGGCCCCGGTACCTGATAACAATCCCGCGAACTGAGTGCGAATTCGCGCAGCAGAAATTCCACGGTGTCGGCTGGACAGTTGGCGGCAGTTTCCAGCCGCACCGCGGCGCCGTAACGGCGTTGCGCGAGTTCGCCTTCGAGCGCGCGGCGCAGGTCATCCACTTCTTCGTCGTCGACAAACAGGTCGCTGTTTCGGGTGAGCCGGAACTGATAGCAGCCGAGGACCTGAACTCCCTCGAACAGGTGCGCGACGAATGCCTCGACGATGGTGGACAGCGCAACGAAACGGCGCGTCGGGCCCTCGTCCGGCAGCGGCACGATGCGCGGCAGGGATCGGGGCGCCTGCACGATCGCCAGTTCGCTGTCGCGTCCGTAAGCGTCCTTGCCGGACAGTCGCACGATGAAATTGAGGCTCTTGTTCTGAATGCGCGGGAACGGGCGCGCGGGATCCAGACCCAGCGGGCTTAACACCGGCAGTACTTCGGCCAGAAAGTGCTTCTCGACCCACACACGCGTGGTGTCATCCCAGTCGGCCTCATCGAGCACCGCGATCTTGGCCGCCGACAGCGCCGGCAACAGCACATCGTTGAGGCAGGCGTATTGATCGTGCACCAGGCGGGTGGTGCGCTCGTGAATCATGGACAGTTGCTCTGCAATACCCAAACCGTCGGGGCCGAGCTGGGCGGAACCCAACTCGAGCAGTTGCTTCAGTCCCGCGACACGGATTTCGAAGAACTCATCCAGATTGGCGCACGAGATGCACAGAAATCGCAGCCGCTCCAGCAGTGGCACGCGCAAGTCCAGGCTCTGGGCCAGTACCCGCTGATTGAACTCGAGCGACGACAATTCGCGATTGATGAAATTCTGCGGTGCACGAAATACCGGTTGATCCATGGCAGTCTTCTGCTCGGTTATCGCTGCTGCGGGTGCCGGAGCTGGCTTTGATACCCTGCGTGCTGCTTTGGCCGGTGCATCCATAGGGGCATTGTTGCACGAGTCTGTTACTTCGCTGAACCGCGATAAAGCGCACCGAGCGGCACAGCGTACTTTGCGCCGGTGACGCTCGGCAGATTGCCCGGCAGTGCGTTGACATAGCGGTAGGCGAGCCAGGCGAATCCGGCGGCTTCGACGTGCTGAGGGTCGATGCCGCACGCGCCCGTGGTCTGCACTTGCGAGCGCGGCAGCGCGAGACTTAGCCGGCTCATCAAATAGGTGTTCTGAGCGCCGCCGCCACAGACCAGTACGCGCACCGGCTGGGTGCCGCCTCCGGCCAGGCTCATGGCAATCGTGTGCGCGGTGAGTTCCGTGAGGGTTGCCTGTACATCGGCCGGCGATGCCCGGTAGCCGGCCAGCGCCTGCTCGAGCCAGCCGTCACTGAAGGTCTCGCGGCCCGTGCTCTTGGGCGGGCGGCGCGCAAAGTAGGGATCCTGGAGCATGCGGTTGAGCAGCGTCGGCTGAATGACACCACTGGCTGCCCACTGGCCGTGCTCGTCGAAGGGCTTGGCTCGCTGCTGGCGTGACCAGGCATCCAGCAGACAGTTCCCAGGCCCGGTATCAAACCCGGTGACGCTGCCGTCGGCCTGTAGCCGCGAGACGTTCGCAATGCCGCCGATATTCGCTACGGCGTTGTACTGGCCCGGTGTGCCGAACGCCGCGACGTGAAACGCCGGCATCAGGGGCGCACCTTCGCCACCGGCGGCGAGGTCGCGCCGGCGAAAGTCCGCGACGACATCGATATTGAGGCGTTCGGCGATGATGTTGGGATCGCCGATCTGCAGCGTGAACGGTGCGGCATCCCCTGGCTGATGCAATACGGTCTGACCGTGGCTGCCGATCGCGCGCACCGCGGACAGTGCGGTGCCGCTCCTGTTGAGCAGTTCCTCGGCCGCGCTGGCAAATTCGCGGCCGACGATCGTGTCCAGCCGTCCAAATTCGAGCAATCCCAGACTCAGATAGTCCTCGGCGGCCTGACGCAGGCGCCGCTGCAGATCGGCCGGCCAGTGCCGGGCGACGGCGGCTTTGACGCGCATGCCGCCTTCATCGATCTGCAGCAGCACAGCATCGATACCGTCCATGCTGGTACCGGACATCAGCCCGACATAAAGACTCATGGATTCAGTGCTGCCAGCAGGGGTGCGCTTTTTTGTTTGAAGTCATCGTAGAGATCCGGATCGATCGGCTTCGCGTCCGGAAGCTTGATCTTCTGCGGATCCACATATTGGCCGTTCACGCGAAATTCAAAATGAAGATGCGGACCGGTCGCCAGTCCCGTCATGCCGACGTAGCCGATGGTCTCGCCGCGCTCCACGTGCGCGCCGGCGCGCGCGCCAGCGAATCTCGACATGTGGCCGTACACCGTCACGATGCCGTTGCCGTGCTCGATCTGGATGACGTTGCCGTAGCCGCCCAGATCGCCACGGAACTTGATGTGGCCGGAGCCTGCGGCATACACCGGGGTGCCAATCGGCGCGGCGTAGTCGATGCCCTTGTGGGCGCGGATCAGGTTGAGGATCGGATGCATGCGCGCGAGCGAGAATCCGGAGCTGATGCGCTTGAATTCCAGCGGTGCGCGCAGGAAAGCCTTCTCGGTACTGTGGCCATCGGGCGAGTAGTAGCGTGCCGCGCCGTCAGGTCCGACGTAACGCACCGCCTCATATACCCGGCCCTGATTGATGAAGCGGGCGGCCAGGATGTCGCCGTCCTTTACGTAGTGGTCGTTCTGAAGGATTCGCTCGTAGCTGACGACGAAGCGATCGCCCTCGCGCAGACCAATCACGAAATCGATATCCGATGCGAAGATCTTTGCCAGCTTGAGCACGCTGAGGTCTGACAGGCCGGCGGCATTGGCGGATTCGAACAGTGAGGAGTTGATCTCGCCGTGCGCCACGCTGTCGTCGATCTGGATCGCCTTGGGCACGACGGTTGCCCGAAAGCCGGCGTCCGTGCGCCTGACTTCCAGTTTTTCGGTCAGCGACAGGTGGCGCTCGAGACCGATCAGCGCCGCGTCGCGATGGAGGAATTTCAGATGCTCCCCGGGACTGAGTCGGTCGAGCATGGTCTGAACGCCACTGAGTGCGCGCACGTCCGCGAGATCGGAAAGGCTCAACTGCAGGCGACGGAAGATGTGATCCAGGGTGTCATTGCGCTGAACGATGACTTCGGCCAGATCCAGGCCGGGTGCCAGCACAGCGGAGATGTCGTTCACATCGACCGGGTTCCCCGGCGCATGATCGCTGGCGCCAAACAGCATGGTGCCCAGTTGCAGCGTTGGCGGCGTAGTGTGGCGGGCGACCTGCAGGGTGTAGGAAATGACTGCAAAACAGGCCAGCAGCTGCAGTGATCGCAGCAGCCAGGGACTTCCGAGCGTGTCGGCTGGTAAGTCCGTTCCGGTACTCATGTGACCGACCCTACCGTGGCCTTAAGCCACGGGTCAACGCAGCAGGTCACGCATGCTCGACCATGCGATCGAGGGGAGAGGGGAAGGGATGCTGCAACGCGATCGTCGCTTGCGGACCGGTCGTATCCTGCAGCGCGGTCCGCGACCGCTTTGCTTATATTTTGATCGAAAAAAAGCAAGCCCCTTCATAGGCTTGTCGGCCGCTAAATAAAGTGATGACAACTCGTTGACATAGGGGTTTCTACCCCTATAATGCGCGCCCTCAGCCAAGGTCCTACCTGAGGCTCTCGCGCTAGCGCGGGCCAATTGGAAAACACGTTGACTGTTATGTTGACGGGAAGAGCCCGAGGGCTATACTTCCCGACCCTTTCTGCGGCCGTATGGCCGTGGATTGCTGTGCCCAAGCGGCTCAGCTGCTGTTTAAAAATTCGGTAGGTAACTTGTGTGGGACCTCGCGTCGATACGTCCTTTGGATGTCATTGACCGAGTGACCAAAAGTCCAGCGATGGGCATTTGGATTCACTCATCACTTGAAGCTCAAAAAATTTAAGTGAAGAGTTTGATCCTGGCTCAGATTGAACGCTGGCGGCGTGCCTAATACATGCAAGTCGAGCGGTAACAGGTGTAGCAATACATGCTGACGAGCGGCGAACGGGTGAGTAACGCTTCGGAATCTGCCTAGTAGTGGGGAATAACTAACCGAAAGGTTAGCTAATGCCGCATACGAACTACGGTTGAAAGCGGGGGATCGCAAGACCTCGCGCTATTAGATGAGCCGAAGTCGGATTAGCTAGTTGGTAGGGTAACGGCCTACCAAGGCGACAATCCGTAGCTGGTCTGAGAGGACGACCAGCCACACTGGGACTGAGACACGGCCCAGACTCCTACGGGAGGCAGCAGTGGGGAATATTGGACAATGGGG
>Ga0210409_10007820_pt1 | contig 10962 bp, 10 predicted proteins | sample IncBWH17MmetaG_FD_161649 | JGI IMG/M metagenome (GOLD analysis project Ga0210409, IMG submission 161649) | Forest soil microbial communities from Barre Woods Harvard Forest LTER site, Petersham, Massachusetts, United States - Inc-BW-H-17-M | ecosystem: Environmental > Terrestrial > Soil >...
GACCAGGATGCGGCGGTGCTGCGGATTATTTTGGAACTTCACGACGTAGTAGTAGCCGTCGTCGCAGCGCATCAAGTGCGATTGCGCTCCGCCCCGCATCCGGCGTATCTGCTCCAGCGCCCGTGACATACGAGATTATGCTAGTAGTAGTTATCGGTTCCGGCAAGAACTCGATTTGTGCCGGAGAGGCAATTCCGGAACCGGGAGGCCCGGTTGTCAAGATGGGAAGCGAAAAGCGCGCGCGGGTTTTCAGTCTGGAAATCAGGATTCCTCAAAAAGGAAAAGGCCCGGTCAGGTGCCCGGGCCTTCCCGCGCTGAGCGAATTTCAATCCTGAGACGGATTTAGCGTCTCTTTTTTTTCTTCGCCGCCTTCTTGGCCTTCTTCTTGCCCGCTTTCTTCTTGGGCTTCGATTTTTTCGCCTTCTTTTTGGGCGCGGCTTTTTTCTTCGCCGCTTTCTTGGCCGGTTTCTTCGCGGCCGGTTTCGGTGCGGACTTGGGAGCCGGAGCCTCTTCTTCAGGTTCCTCGCCCACGATCACCAGTTCTTCTTCCTCGGTTTCGACGATTTCCTGGGTTTCGCCGCCCAGTTCCTCGTCGTCTTCCAGCCGTGACAGCTCGTTGTCGTCTTCGAAATTGTCCTTCTCGAAATCCATTCCATCCTCCCCTGGGGGAATCTCTGGGCCCATTCGGAAAGGAGGCCCGCCGGTTGCTGTCCTGGCTGGAACTCCTCGAAATCCTTCTCGCCCGTCCGCCGTTGTTATCGTACTCTCCGGGAGTTGTCAAGCGTTCTGCGGTTTGCACTGCAAAAGTCCGTCCAGGAACGGACAACGAGTAGGGTTAAATACGAGGGATCCACCGGAATGGCTCCTCTTGTATCTCTGCAAGATGCTGAAAACAGAACGGTTAGTTATGAGGGGCGGTTGCGGGGCTCGCAGAAGTGCTCCCTGCAGCCGGCGGTGCGGGCTTCTTTTTGGACTTGGCGCGCGACCGTGCCGGGGCCAATTCCGGAGCGCCCCCGATGGTGTAAATGCGCAGGACCATCCCGCGGCTCACTTTGTTGGCTTTCAAACGATTCCATTTGCGCAGATCGTCCGCACTCACGTTGTAACGGTCGGCGATTCCCAAGAAGGTGTCTCCGCGGTGCACGCGATAACTCACCAGGCGGCGTTTTATTTCGGATTGCGGCTGCGTCGCCGGGATGATCAGTTTTTCTCCCGCATCCAGCGCGGCATTGCGTTCCAGATTGTTGGCGTCGGCGATCGCCGCGCCCGTGACGTGGTATTTTTTCCCGATGGACGTGAGCGTTTCCCCGGTTTCCACGCGGTGGCGCCTCCAACTGACCCACTTGTCCGGAGGAATGTCCGCGATCTCCGCGGAGAATCTTTCCGCGGTGCCTTGCGGAAGTTGCAATTCAAAGGAAGGATCCTCGGGAGTCGCCAGGCGGAGGAGCGCCGGGTTGAGCGAGCGCAGCGTCTCCACGTCGACGTCGATGGTTTCCGCCACCAACCGCAGATCGATGGCGCGTCCGGGTTTCACCACGTCAGTCGGGACGGGCGCCTCGGGGTCCGCTTGGATATTGTAGTGCGCCGCATCCTTGGCGATCAGCGTAAGCGCGATTATGATGGGAACGTAATTTTTCGTTTCGCGAGGGAGCACGTTGCGCTTGTAAAGCTCCCAAAAATCGGCGTAGCCGGTGCGCTCGATGCCCTTTTGCACGTTGCCTGGACCGCAATTGTAAGCAGCCATGGCCAGGTACCAGTCGCCGTAAAGATTGTATAGGTCGCGAAGATGCCGCGCCGCGGCATGCGTAGCTTTTTCTGGATCCTGGCGTTCGTCAATCCACCAGGTGTGGCGAAGACCGTATTCTTGTCCGCGGTAGGCCACGAATTGCCAGATGCCCCGGGCTCCTGCGCGCGAAAGCGCCAACGGCTGAAACGCGCTCTCCGCTTGTGCCAGGTAAATCAGGTCCTGCGGCAAGCCTTCTTCCCGCAAAACGCGGGAAATCATCTCCCGATAACGGCCGGAGCGGCGCAGGCCAGTTTCCACAATGGCCCGGCCGCGTGGAGTTTGAAAAAAATTGACGAAGGAAAGAACCTGGTCGTTCACCGTCAGCGGCAAATCGTGAGAAACGTTCTTGGCCGCTTCTTCGGCGCGCTCCTTCAAGCGCGGATCGACCGGAAAGGTCATCTCCGCCACTTCGTCGATGGCCGCAGGGACCGCCGGCGCTTCGCTGAAACCGTCGCCGGCCCGGAAGGCCTGAAGCTCGTAGGCATAGACAGTGTCCACCACGTGGTGAAAAAGCTCGCTTAGCCGGGCGTCTCCGTCGGGGTCGTATCCGCTTTCCAGCATCCAGTCGACAGCGTCATCAAAATCCTTGCGGGCTGCTTCGAGGTGGCCGGCTTTGAAGTTTTGTTCGCCGAAAGCAAATTTTTCCTGGACCCGCTGGATCAGGTAATCCTTGCCGCTGGGGACCGGAGGCAGCAGCGAGAGCAAGGCAGGGCGCAACGGATTTACGAGCGGCAAATCCGGGAGTTGCGGCGGAGCCTGCGTCGTAGCGGATAGCGCGGGAACGTGCGCCTGCACGGGCTTTTTCCCTGCATCCTCGCAGCCCGTGAGGCAAACAGCCGATACGAGCACCATCGCCGCCATGCGCAGCCTTTGAATCATCTCTCCATGGTAAAGAGCGGCTCACACCGCGGTCAACGCTTTCCGGTAGCAGGGGGGTGACCCTCTCAGTACATTTCAACTCCCCCTTGCCGCCGTTTGCGGCCTCTGCAGTTTCGGGTAAACTCCCCCCGAGGTAAATCCGTGAAAAACAAAGAGCGCTTGACCCGGACTAACTCGTTTCGAATTCGAATTTTCAGCACGATTCTCCTGATTCTCACTGGTGTTTCCGCAGTTTGCGCGCAGCAGAAGACTCTCCCCGCAGGAAAGCGCGCGCAAATCGAGCAGGCCATTTCGAGCTTCATGTCCGCCAACAGTGTGCCGGGGATCGCGGTGGCGGTGGTCCTGGAAAGTGAACCCGTCTGGTCCGCAGGTTTCGGCATGGCGGATATGGAAGACTCCGCTCCGGCGACTTCTTCGACACTTTTCCGTTTGGGATCGATCTCCAAGCCCATTACCTCTACGGCCCTCTTGCAACTCTGGGAGCGCGGCAAGCTGGACCTCGACGCTCCCGTCCAGAAGTATTGCCCGGCGTTTCCGCAAAAAGAGTCGCCCATCACTTCGCGCCAGCTCCTCGGCCACCTCGGCGGCATCCGTCACTACAATCCCGACGGAAAGGGAGACATTCCCGAAGACAGTGCGCGGCATTTTTCAAGCATGGAAGAGTCGCTCCAGATTTTTGCCGCCGACCCGCTAGTCGCCAAACCTGGAACGAAATTCAACTATTCCACTTATGGCTACACGCTGCTCGGGTGCGTCCTCGAAGGTGCCGCGGCGCAAAAATACCTGGACTATGTGCGCGAGAATGTTTTCAAGCCCGCCGGAATGGCGCAAACCCAGGCCGATGAGTTTTTCTCCATTATTCCCCACCGCACGCGCTGGTATCACAAGGACAAGTCCGGGATCGTTCACAACGCAGGCGTCCTCGACTCCAGCTACAAAATCCCTGGCGGCGGGCTGATCTCTTCCGCCGACGACATGGCGAGTTTTGAGGCGGCGATCCTGGCGGATAAACTTCTCCAACGCGCGACGCGTGACTTGATGTGGACTAGCCTGAAAACCACGGATGGCAAGAGCACTGCTTATGGCCTTGGCTGGGGCCTGGAGGAAAAACTCGGAGTCCACGTCGTGGGGCACACCGGCGGACAACAAGGGACGGACACCGCCATGTTTCTCGTTCCCGACCAGCGCGCCGGCGTGGTCGTGCTGGCCAATATGGACAGCGTCGGCACCAACCGCCTCGCGGATGAGATTCTGAAAATTGTTCTGGACCTCAAAGACAAATCTACTCCCTAGTCGAGGAGGGGACTCGTTATTTTGGCCAGTCCGGGAAGACCGCCTCGATCGCGCCGCCGAACCAATACTTGTAGAACCCATCGTCGCAGGGATTCATGGTCGCGCCATATTTCCCGATGTAATGCCGGCCCCAGTGCGGGCGGCGGCCGTCGGCGTCGCAAAAACCATACTCATCCGATAGTCCCCAGGAACTAAAGACCCTGCCGGATTTTTTCATGAGGCTCGGATCAGCGGCCAGCGCCGCGATGGCGCGCCCCGCGTACAAAGGTGTTTCCGACGCAATGTAGTTGGGATCTTTCTTGATGCCGTCTTGCCAGTTTGCTTCCGTCACGCCGAACCGTTCCAGCATGATCTCCGACCGCAGGAATCCCGGCGTCAGCGCGATGGCGGCGACATTCTTCCTCCGCAGTTCGTAGGCCATCGCAAACGCCTGCCGGATCACCGTGGTCTTGATCTGGTCATAGAAAATATTCCCCCGGTAACTGTAGGAATCCCCGTCGCCAATCTCCACGATCAACCCGCTTTTTTTCGATTTCCTCGCGCTCTCGATCAGCAGCGGCGCCGCAAAATGGCTGGTGATGATGTGCGTGTGCACCGCGTTGCGCAACATCGCAAATCCTCTCTCCAGATTCACTTGCCAGAAGGTTTTGCCGAATTCCTGCTCCGCGCTTTCCGAAATGTCGTTGACCAGCACGTGGAGCTGTCCCTGCTCCTTGCGAATCCTGGCCATCAGCTTCGCGACTTTGTCCGGCTCCAGATGATCGACCACCACGGCAATGCCTTTTCCCCCGCGCGCGGTCACCAGCTCCGCCGTCTCCTCGATCGTCTCCGGACGATTTGCGTAGTAGTCCGCAGGCAGTGCCTTCTTTGCTGCCGCGGAACCGCGCCGCGCCCCCGCGGATCGTCGATTCTTCTGCGCGCGCGTGCTGCGTCCCGTGCAATACACCGTCGCGCCGGCTTCCCCGAGCGCCAGCGCCATGCCGCGGCCCACTCCGCGCGTGGCCCCGGCTACCAGAGCGACGCGGCCGCGCAAATCAGGGGGTTGGTAGGTGAAACTGGCATTCACGGAGCACCTCCAGAAGGGAAACGCACCGATAATAAACAGCCATTCAGTAATGTCAAGTGGAAAATAAACGGCCATCCAGTTATTCTTGCCTGGTCGCTTCCCGGCGGAAGGCTTCCGCCAGCCGGGCGGCTCTCAAGAAAATGTCACCCCGCCCTCGCGAAACTTCCGACGAACAAATTCTGGCCGCCACCGCGCGCGTCATGCAGCGCCTCAGCCCGGCAAAATTGACCCTCGCCCACGTCGCCAAAGAAGCCGGCGTCGTTCCCGCCACGCTGATCCAGCGCTTCGGCACCAAGCGCGGGTTGCTCCTGGCCATGTGCGGAACCGCTCCCGCCTCGGTGCCGCAACAATTTGCCGCCGCGCGCACACGCTATGCCTCTCCCCTCAAAGCGCTGATCGAGCTGTACGCGGATTGCACGTCGTTCGCGCCAACACCAGAAGCCGTGGCCAACGGCCTGGCCTACTTGCAAATCGATTTGACCGACCCGGACTTTCACGCCATCACTCTCGCGCAATTCCGCGCCATCCGGGACGAAACGCGCAAGATGCTCAACGAAGCCGTGGCCGCCCGCGAACTCCGCAAGTGCGATACCGCCCAGCTCGCTCGTCTCATCCAGCATGTCAACGGTGGCTCCATGCTCGCTTGGGCCGTCTACCGCGAAAGTTCGGTCGCCGACTGGGTCCGCCGCGACCTGCAAGCTCTTCTTCGCCCATTCCAATCTCTTCCTCGACCCAAGGCCGGCAGAGGCCGCAAGCGCCTGAAAACAAGGGGGTAGCGGATTAGAAAAACTACTTGAAGAAAGTACCGTTCTGTGGTACTCTGGGTTTGCGTTTGTTGCTCTTGTATCGCCTTTGGGTTGTAAAGCGGTCGCAAGGTCACACTTGCGGCCTTTTTTTGTTTTACGGTCTGCTTTGCGGGCCGGTAAAACGAGGCTTGAAGACGGCCGCGGCTCTGTTGAGGGGCTCGGGACTTGGGGCATCAGATAGCTTAATGCAGTAATGCTCAGTCGTAACCCGGCTGACAGAAAAGAGTAAAGCAGTGAGTAAAGAACAAGGAACAGTGAAGTGGTTCAATGCCAGCAAGGGCTTTGGGTTCATCCAGCGCCAGAGCGGTGAGGACGTTTTCGTCCATTTCTCCGCGATCGTGGCTGATGGCTATAAGTCGTTGAACGATGGCCAGGCGGTTGAATTCGAAGTTACCAAGGGCCCCAAGGGCCTGCAGGCCTCGAACGTACAGCCCCTCTAAGGAACAGCTGATTCCGGCCTGATCGGCTAAACCCGATCAGCTCGGTTTCAGCTCACTTCACAAAAATAAGAAACGGGCGGCGCACTTCGGTGTTCCGCCCGTTTCGCTTTTCCGGTCCATCTTTTTCCTTGTGGCACAGCCACTCCTGGCTGTGCTCTTAGTTTTGCAGTCCTACCTTCTGAGGCCGGCGGAACATTCTGCCCTCCGGTCGCGTAACTTCCACGGGGAATAAAATGAACAAAACGGCTCCCGTTCTTTTCGCTGTTCTGTTTTCTTTCGCTGCCGCGCCGCAGAATCCGGATCTCCCACCGGTCCAGCGCCAGGTCCGCGATCAAACCATAATTTCTAAGGAGCTGCCCTCTGCCGATTTAACCTTTGGCAAGGACTTCCAACACGTCGGCGGGCAGGTTGTCAATCTTTACGGGAACGCGGACGCCGAGCAACATCTCTTCGTGAAGGCCACTGGCAGCGGCTCCGTTCAAGGTTTCTACTGGGTGCAGTTCGAGCATTTTTTGCCAACCAACCAATACACCTACGACTATAAGCCGGACCGCACCACCGACATTGGCGGCTTGCAGTTCATCTACGACGTTAAAAGTTTCACCGATTACACTGTGACCCTGCGTGACCCGCGTTCCGATGGGGCCGCCATAGCTAGCCTCTTGGCCCGCCACAACCTTGCTTTTCCCAAGCGAGCTGCGCGCGTTCGCATGTTCCATCTGCCCACGCCCGATCGCCGCACTGAACTCATGATCATCTACGGGGAAGCCGTGCCGGACGGTTCCCAGCTGCCAGCCGGCGATGACGGTGTTCATCTGGACGAGGTTTCTCCCGAAGCCGCAAAGGTCTTTCTCGAGCACGCCCGCCAAGGCTTGACCATTCGTAAACACGGAAAGCCTTTGTAGCGGCGCCCGCCGCGGCGGGCTGCGCCCTTCCTGCTGCACGTCTCGCGGCAAGCGAGCACTGAAAAACGTCCCCTAGGTCCCTGCCGCGTGTCATCCCGACCGCGGCGGAGGGATCTACTTTTACTCCTCGCATCCCCATGGCTTTTATCCCGCCCTCGCCCTCTCGATCCCTAACAGGCCAACGCCCAGCCCTGTACCATCAAAACTATACTGACAGGCGTTCGAACGTAGAAGTAACATCACACGACTCTTTTGGAAGGTGATGCCCATGAAACTCGCCCCGTTTCTCCTACTGCCAATCTTCCTCGCATGGCCTGCTCGCACTGGTCAGTCGCAAAGCGCGACAAAAAAAGAAACACCATCCCTAGACCTCGGTTCAGTAACAGTTTCCCTCGGAATGCCGAAGAAAGACGTGCTCAAGAAGCTTTCCGGCGAATCATACGAAGTGATTGAAACAGGTGAGAACAAGTCTCTTGTAACCCGTGCTGGCCACGTTTATAGCCTGCGCTTCAGAAACGGCCTGCTTACCTATGCTAATCGTGAATGGTACAGCAAGGATTCTGAAGAAGTTGACGCCATACTAGGCGGTCTTGGCTCAATAGCCGACCAGCGGGCGTATGAGATTTGCAGCGTGGTGCATAGTCCATTGTCAGACCCAGACATTTCAGGTGATCGTATTTTCATTGCATGTGGCCAGCGAACTTTGCTGATTGGTAAGTTCAAGATGCAAGGCAAGGTTAGCATGACCGTTTCGGAGAGCATTGGCGAGCTTCCAACAAAGCAGCAATGACAATGAGCCATACGATAAGCTTCAACAGCAGACGGAAGATTTCGCCACCAGAATAAGCTATATAACGGAGCAGGTTGATCAGTTGAGCGACTCTTTGTCCCGCGCTAGAACGAACTCCTTGCTTTGATCTCGCAGCAACTTATTCAACATTCGCACCTGCGGCGGTTCCATCGGCTCAGGTGGCAGAAACGTTTTGACCCCGTCTTGAGGTTGCACCGAGACGCAGATGTATGGCGAGAGCGGCAGCCAAAATCCATAGTTAGGACCACTCAGGATGTCCTGCAACTGAGTGATTTGCGCTTTCGGGTCGTCGATTGGCACCCACACGGGATTGTCCCGAACTTGGATGACAAGCACCGGATGATCGCCAGCAATGAAGTGTTCGCCAATGTAAGGCAGCGTCGTGAAGAAACGCAGCTTAGCCGGATGCTTGAGCCAGAGGTCGGAAATTGTCCACATCTGGCGGAGCATCACGCGCAGAAAGGTATTCCGGTCCACAGGTTGTCCAGCTTGAGTATCAACGCATCGCTTGTGCGCCATAGTCCTTACAGCCTGGGCTGCGACAAACAGAAGGAGCGCACCCTGCTCTTCACCAGTGATATTGCCGAACTTCTCGCGGTCTCTCTTAATCCGTTGCGCGAGGCTCGCGAATGGCGTTTCGACTTGGTTCGCGAGAAAGCGCTCAATGCCGTCATTTTCCTCGCCGTTGACGTTTCGGATGTAGAAGCTCCGCCCCCTTCCAACTGAGCAGGGATTCCGATGTTCAGGCGGTTTGTCGGCGAACTTTACCCACACCTTGCCCGTTGAGTCAGTGAATCCCTCTTGGAAGCACTCCGACAGGTAGTGATTTCTGCGTTGTAGGTTCATAACGGCTCACGCTAAGAGATGATAGCACTCACCTTTACCTTCAACTTTCAACTGTCGACTGGTAACCTCTGGCGGTCTTCAACTCTTCCACAGATTTCCACAATTCTTTCGAATCCCACCCCTCCCGCAAACCCTTTCCCTCGGCCAACTTGAACCCCACTGTGTCAAATAGCCAACGCTCATTCGAATGACAACATAGTTATTCTTGACAGGCCGTAACCTTTGGGCTATCATGTGCTTTGAACTCGACGCTGCATCTTCGCCCGAATTTCGGCGCCGCGCCGCCTTCCCCTCTTCCTATTCTCTGCGCTCTCGCTGAACTCTGCGTTGAAATCCCCCCGCCGCTCAGATCGCAGGCCCACCGCACTTGTGGAGCGCAGATACCGCCCATGTCGAGAGATGCAGACGTTCCCCGTAACTCCCATGGAATCATATCGTTTGCAGACCCCCACCTCCTAACCCCCGCCGAATCATATCGTTACAAAATCATAGGGGGGGTGGGGGTCACGTCCTTCAAGGCAAAAGTTCCTTTCCTCACTCGCCACTCGCCCCTTCACCGCGAGACGGGTTCAACGACCTGGGACGCGCTCGGAGCGACACGATGCTTCAAAAAGCCTCGGGCGGCCAGGAGTTCGGCGTTGAGCAAGGCGGCACCGGCGGCGCCGCGGACGAGGTTGTGGGAGAGCAGCGTGAGTTTGACGTCAAGGAGCGGGCATTCGCGGACGCGGCCGACCACGGCGGCCATGCCGTGGCCAGCATTGACGTCGCGGCGCGGCTGCGGGCGATTTTCTTCCTCGAGGACGACGACGGGATTTCGCAGCGCCGTGGGAAGCGACGCCATCTCCGCGTCCACTTCAAAATGGCGCAGGGCTTCCCGCACTTCGTCGAGCGAGGCGATCTTTTTCAGGCCGACGGAGACACATTCCAGATGGCCGTCGACCACTGGAACGCGATTGCAGTGCGCGCTGAGGCCCAAACCGGCGTCAACGAAACGTGCACCATCCCACTTCCCGAGCAGTTTCTGCGGCTCCGCTTCCATCTTTTCTTCTTCGCCGCTGATGAACGGGACGACGTTGCCTTGGATGTCCATGGAAGGCACGCCAGGATACCCAGCGCCGGAGATGGCTTGGAGGGTGACGACGAAAATCTTTTCCAGTCCGAACGCATCCGCAAGCGGCTTCAGGACAAGAACAAGCCCAGCCGTCGAGCAGTTCGGGTTGGTGACGAGGAAGCCGCCGTCATAGCCGCGGTTTTTCTGTTGCAGGGGAATGGAATCAAGATGCGCGGCGTTGACTTCGGGAATAAGAAGTGGGACATCAGGATCCATGCGGTGATTCCGCGAATTGCTGACGACGGGATAACCCGCGCGAGCGAAATCCTCCTCCGCGGCTCCCGCGACAGAAGAATCGAGCGCGGAGAACACGAAATCGCAGTCGAGATTGAGATCCAGCCCTTTGACCACGAGGCCGCGCGCCACATCGGGAATCGGCGTGTCAAGATGCCAGCGGACAGCTTCCGCGTAAGTCTTGCCGGAGGAGCGCTCCGATGCCGCCACTTCCGTCAGTTCAAACCACGGGTGATTCGCAAGGAGTTGAACGAGGCGTTGGCCGACGACACCTGTAGCGCCAAGGACTCCTGCCTTCCACTTTTTCTGCGGCTGAGGTTGCATGGCATGGTCTCCGTTGTTTTGAGATGGGGAGTTCATAGTGCACCGTTTTTGGGAGATGAAGTCAAAAAAATCGGACCGGGAGCTTGTGACGCTGTCCTGGAGTCCGAGAGCGAATCCGGAGGAGCGATGCGGGTGCCGCGTGCCTGCGGATTAAAAGTGTTGCGCACCCAGACGACCATTTCGGTTTCCGCGGCGATCGGCAGCACCTTTTCGTGGAGAACCTTCGCGCCGGCGGCAGCGAGGGCATGGGCTTCATCGTAGCTAAGCTCATGGAGGAGACGTGCCTCGCCGGATTCCTTTGGGTTTTTCGTGTAAATGCCATCGACGTCGGTCCAGATGACAAGTTCGTCGGCGTCAACGACGTGGGCGATGATTGCGCCGGAAAAATCCGAGCTATTGCGGCCGAGCGTGGTGATGCGGCCATCTGGCGTTGCGCCGATGAATCCGGTCACGACGGGCAC
>Ga0210409_10007821_pt1 | contig 10962 bp, 15 predicted proteins | sample IncBWH17MmetaG_FD_161649 | JGI IMG/M metagenome (GOLD analysis project Ga0210409, IMG submission 161649) | Forest soil microbial communities from Barre Woods Harvard Forest LTER site, Petersham, Massachusetts, United States - Inc-BW-H-17-M | ecosystem: Environmental > Terrestrial > Soil >...
AAGGGTCAAATTCCGGGTTTCAAGGTCGGCAGCGACTACCGTTTTGACAGAGACGAAATCGACAGATGGATGATCGACCAACAAGGGAAGCGCTGACCCTCGATTCATCCCGGCGAACAGTGCTCGATCTTTTGCTTTTGAGAAGAAATGGGCGCTAGCGAAGGACCGGATACTATCGTCGAAGCTGCTTAAGATGCGGACGCTGCGGATAGGAAAACCTATATCTTCCCAGGAGTGAAGTCGATTCCGGTTCACCCTGCGTGGTTCCGCCCCATCCCACCAATTTCAAACTGAGACACTACCCGAGCGAGAGCGTGGCCTTCGTCAGCGCGGCCTTGAGATTCTCGACCGTCGCGATTGGCGCTGACCAGGTTGGGGAGCGGCATGATAGTGATAGTCGCCATGAAGCCTCGCCACGCTGCTGCCCTAGCGGTATAAGCGAAAAGGGGGCTCGACATGGGACGAGTTCAGGGCAAAGCTTTACGAAGAAACCCAAAACGATTCCTCTGCCCAAGGGTGCGGGAAAGTCGCACCTGTGGTCAAAAGCGGCTCACCAAAAACGCAGGAGATTAGGTCTACCTATACGCCGAGAGGAATGCGGCAACTCTGTTCCGACTGCCGCGCTAACTAACGGATGGATCGGCTGATATCGTCGAGATGGCTTCTGTACGCCGTGATCGTTCTTGCGGTCGTATTCTTGTGGCAGCACTTCGGGACGCCGCATTTCGCGCCCTTTTGGTAATAAAGGAAGGCACGCGTTGGCGTCACCATGAGGGCATATTTGCCTAGCGTGCCCTTCGGCTTCTCGGGGGAGTGAGGAGCCGACGATCCTTCTTAGCCAATGCGCGCGGTTACTACCACGCCAATTTGGTTCCTTGCGCAACACTGCATATAGGTTGATTTGAACAGGCCAACGCGACAGCGCGCCGGCCCGATGCCGACTGGAAAAAAGGGGGGCAAACCCAGCCAGCGCCCCCCATCTACTAAATTGCCAAGCAAGCGTCCAATTGGATTTCGAGTCCGACTCCGATCAGTGCTGACCCGCCTGGCGCTCATGAAAAAGCCGGGATAGCCTTGTCCGCATCCCGGTCAACCCAAGGCCCCCAGTTAAAGCGTCGAAGTCGTGATGCGGCGCCCGAGCCGCGACTTTAGTGGCGGACGCTATGCACTCCATGATGCGGATTGGTGATGCCGTTGCCGATATTCGCATTCACGCCGTCGATACACAGAATGCCCGAGCCGTCGGCGTCGCCGTCGAAATCCTCCAAAAAGAGCGCGATCGGGCTGCTGGTAATCGAAGACAGGTCCAGCCCGGTCGCCTGGAGGTTGATACTCCACGTGCCACATGTGCCATTCGGAGACGCGAGCGCGACGATCTTGGAGGATACCGACCCTGGCCCATTCACTCCGAAGAAGGTTCCATAGCTTGTATTCCCGATGTCATGCTCGACGTAGGGGCTGACAACGAAATCAAACGGTAAGGTGGGGCAAACGAAGGGAAAGCTGAAGCAGGTGTCGAAGTAATCCTGGCAAGTGTGGGCGAACACTGCGACCTCAACTCCGGTCTCCAGTAGATCGTCGTCCCCTCCGTCACATGGATCTCCGCTACCGTCGCCATCGCTTTCGACATTGAGGGTCATGTTGAGAATATCTTTATTAGTGCCGGTATTGTGAACGACCTGGACATTGGATGAATTCAAATGGATTTCTTGCTGGGCGTGCGCCGGCGATATCGCGTAAGGCGACAGCGCCAAGAGGGCCCAAGCGAAAGTCCCAGTTAAAACGACTCGTACCAATTGTCTTATTTCCTCTCCTCCCGGTAAGGTTCGCGACAACTTACGATGCCGTTGCGTACTCGGCATGGCCCCGTTATACGGCGGGATACTGACGACAAAGTACGCTAAAGTCAAAAAGCACCGATCTTCGTATGGGAACGAAGATGAAATAGCGGCCGCAAGGCTTGGAAGTTGATGATTTCGGATGAGCGGTCGGTCGTGATGCACGGTCCCGTGATTTGGCGCCTCGCCAAGGTGCGAGCCGCGAATAAGCTCAAGAAGGAAAGAGGGTCTTAGCTAACGCAAGTTACGCGGATTGGCCGGATTGGAAGAACTCCAAAGACAAGATTGCATGAATCCCCGCCACGCTGCCGCGCTTAGCCCTATCATGACGCTCAAGGAAGTGGCCGAGTATCTGCACGTTCATCAGACCACGCTGTACAAGATGATTCGCCTGGGCGAAATACCAAGTTTCAAGATCGGCAGCGATCACCGTTTCAGGCGAGATGAAATCGAGGAATGGATCGCTGAAAAACAGCTGCGGACGAAGCGTTCAACGTAGTACCGCCGCCTTGTGGTTCACTATGCCGGTCTGATCGTGCGCGTCCGCGGCAAATCGATCGCGGGCTTAGACTTTGAAAATTCTTCAACAAAACCGCTACGTCACTCACGCCAAATCTGATGAACGATCGCGGGCGCACCTAGTCGAGGTCAGGAACGTGCAATGGCCGCCGAAGTCTTCTTTTGTCTAGAGCGTCTAGCGTTTGCATGTTAGTTCACTCGAATTTGACGAGAATGCGAATCAAGCTGTCTCCCATCTTTTTCAGTTCTTCCGTGGTCTGTCTGAGCTTGAGTAGACTATTGGAGGGTGGTTGTTGTAGCGGAAGCCGTCGCTTCATTTCCTCCCATGAGTCCAAATCCGCTGGAGCCAGGTCATTTAGCACACTGCTCAGCGCTGTCAGCAGTTCTCGGAACCTTTGCACCTGCTCGTTGTAGTCATCGTAGTCCGACATGCAACTAAGATCGCACTTTTAGGTTTTGGTGTCAGCGTCGACGGCTAGATCCGGATTCGAGCGCCCAAGCATCTGACTTCAATCCCGCGGCGACGGCTGTTCAGATCTGGCGATGCAGCTTCCTTGCGCCGTTTCCTGCGCTCAAACGTCCTTTGATCGAAGCATCCTCCCGGGTTTGATAATCAATGCAGGCGGCACGGTTTCCCTTTTGGCAGGCCGTCCTAAAGTGCGCCATGCAGGATTGGGCGTCATGGTACTTCTGGCAACTAGCGACACACGCGTCGCCATTTCCGTTTTCTTCGATTCTCGGTCCGCCTAACGTGCTCTCGAAGAATCCGCTAGGTAACGCAGGCACGACTTCCGAAGTTCGCGACTTTCAGTGATTCCGGCGCAGCCGGACAGGATGAGTAGAATCTAGCGCTGCCGCGTGGCGAGTGTTCATGCCATGTCGTCTCTAGATTCCCGCGAGCGGGAGCGTCGATGGGCAGTGTCCCGATTTCAAGGTGTGAGCACGGCAGTGTGGCAGAGTTTCATGGCCGCTACCACTTATCAAGCGGCTCCCCGACCTGGTTAGCGCCAACCGCGACGATCAAGGATCTCAAGGCCGCGCGTACGCTCACTTCGATGACGAATTCGCAGTGCGGCGGACACAGTTCGATTTACAGAACCAGGCCAGCCGTACCCGAGAAACCGATGGGTCAGCGTTGCGAATTGTGAAGAATTGTTCATCTCGTAAAATAATGCTAGTGATGCGTTAACCGCTCATGATCTACTAGACAAGGTCAGAAATGAGCAGAGGTGGTCTGTGCTATGGGATCCGTTAAGTATCTTGTCGCAGAAAAGTCTGTAGATCATTCCGGGTATCCGAGTCGCATACCGGACGTGATCCTGCCGAGCCAGTTCTTCGAATCGGTTGGCTCGCAAACGCTTTCGAGCGAGCAACGTCTAATGCTCGCAATACTGGCTGACGCGGTTAACATCCTGCGCGAGTATCGAATCTCGCCAAATCCCGACAAGCGCAACTCTTTCAATGAGGCGTCGTCTTGGATCTTCGCCAAGGGCATCTTCACAAGCTCGCTGTCATTCGATCACGTGTGCGAGGCGCTCGGGTTTGACGCCGAAAGTCTGCGGAGGCGCCTGTCGGAGTCGGTTTCAGAGCACGGCGGCAATTTGCGTAGATTGAGACTCAAGGAACAGGGCCGAATGCAGGGCCCGACCGTCAATCGCGTCCGCCGGAGGTGACGGAGGCTTCATTCGTTGGTACTCGCTATGAAATCAATACCCGTCCACGCCGCATCGCCGAGATTCGAAGTGAAGCGCAACAGCTCGCTGCTTGCGTCGTTTTGTGACATTTTGTAGGTTTCCTGTTGACCATGAGTCGGTGGTCAAGCGCCAACGGATGGCCGGGTTTGCCCCCCTTTCCCGGTCTCTTTGGCGCTTTCCTTTTGTTTGAATCGCTCTCAAGCGGAACCCCTCGTATCGGGTTCGCTCGCGACGCGCACTCACAATGCCATCCAGGTTTTCTTTCATGGAGCGCTTTGGACCCTCGGACCGACTTGCTCCGTCCGGTCTCGCGGCCATGACGACCGCGCTGATTTCGTTTGGTCCTGCTCATAACGACTGAATCGTGCGGACAGTATCGGCGACGAAATCGCCGAATCGCTCAGCAGAGGGTTGTCCACGAACCCATGTAGGTTTACTTGGATGCGTGCGGGCGCGTTGGTAGTAGTGAACATACGTGGACAGGACGCGACGCAGATGGCGCTCGTTGAAGATCACGATGTGGTCGAGACACTCGCGGTGTAATCTCTCGGTTTAAGCCATCAAAAGACTAACCGCCCCCTTACACGTTCGCTGATAGACCGCACAGCCTCTTGAAACGTCGGGCGGTGCATCATGGTGCTTTCGATATGTCGGATAGCGTGCAGGACCGTCGTGTGATCGCGATGGAATGCGTCGCCGATTCGCGCTAGCGAGGCCTTTGTGACCAGCCGGCATAGATACATCGCGAGCATACGCCCGAAGGCAATCCGTGCCACCCGGCTCTTGCTGAAAAGCTGCTCTCGCGTCAGTCGGAACTGGCTGCAAACCTCCCGGACTATGATCGCGCTGGCGGCGTCTAGCGCCACCGCGTTGGCAACCGGCGGCGGGCAGGTAGCGCCTGGCGCATCAGAGACGGCTGATTGCCCTTTCACTTCGAGAGGCAGTTCCAACCGAAACGTCGCGCCGCTGCCAGGATTCTGTTCTGCCCAGATCCTGCCGTCGTGGTTCTCGATGATAGAACGTACGATGGCCAGCCCCATTCCCATTCCAGTCGCTTTGGTCGTAAAGAACGGCTCGAACAGGTGCGGCATAGCCTTCGGGTCGATACCCTTGCCTCGATCTCGCACCGACAAACGCACCCGATCGGCTTCGGTCTGTTCCGCGGACAAACGTACCTCGCGGGGCGCATCACTGTCGCAGACTGAGTCGAAGGCGTTGAATACCAGGTTCAAAATGGCCTGAGTGAGTTGTGTCCTATTGCACAGCACTGATGGCAGGGACTCAGGCATCTCTATCGAAAAGCAGATGCCTTTCTTTCGCGCGCTCGTGGTTGCGATGCGATCGACGTCCGACAGAAGCTCATTGATATCGACGGAGGATCTCTTTGCGTCCCCACGTCGAAACATAGCACGAACATTGCGGATGATTTCGTCAGCACGCGCATCGTCGCGGATTATATCCGCGAGCGCATCGCGGATTTCAATGAGGTTAGGATTCTCCCGCGCCGTGAGGTCGTGAGCGATCTCCGCGTTCGCCAAAATGGCGATCAGCGCCTGCCTCAAGTCGTGTTCCAGGACGGCGGCGAGTTCGCCAACCAAGGCCACTCCCTCCATCTTGCGAAGATCTTGCTCGAGCCGCTGATGCTGGGCGAAGGCGCGCTCGCGTTCTAGTGCGTTGCCAAAGACTTCCGCGACCAGTTTGAGACGCCTGATCTCTTTCTTTGACCAACTTCGTCCGTGGAAAACCGTGGCAAAGGAAAGGCCACCTATTATCCTTTCTCCAATTTTCAGCGGTACCGTCAGGTGAGCCCTAAGTCTGTCGAGCTTCACAAAGTCGCGTTCCTTAACTGCCTCCGCGGGAAGTCGGTAGGGGAGATTAGAAAATATTACCGACTCACCTGATGTGATTTTGTCAGCCAACCAGGGAAAGTATCTTTTGACGTTATGACTTTTATCGGCCATTGAGATGCCATTACGCACCCACTGATGAGTCACATACAAACCACCGTCACCATCGAATTGGGAAACTGTCCCGCGGTCCAGACCCAGAGACAGCACTATCCTTTGAAGCCAAAGCTCAACTTGATCATCGATGTTCTCTGCGGCTGTTCTGATGAAGGTCCCCGACAAGCCTGCCAAAAGTTCCTCGAATTTCTCTGAGGCGGTTTCGGAATGGGCATCGCTTCGCGGTCTACTGTGGACCGCGACAGGCCTATCTTTAGTACTTCCGAAGCGAGTAGCCATGAATATTGACGTCCCCACGAGGCATCAGCGTGAACTAGGGGCTGCTTCTCTAGCCCGTTCTCATACGCTAGATACAGCAATATGGAAAGGGTTAGAGGTGATTGCCCTTTCTTTTGTACCAAGTGCAGTTTTAGTCTACGTCGTTTGCATTTACTAATGAACTGAGTTCACGACTAGAGGGCTACGATCATGAACGGCGCGGGCGGACGGTATACCAGCGATGAATGAGTCGTCACGCGTTGGTATGAACTCGCATCCATCGATCAGTACTTCGCCTCACCCAACGAGTAAAAGATCTCGCCGTTGAGCAGTTCATCCCTCAGCTTGCTGTGAACGATTCGCAGCAGCTATCTACCGCGGGCTGCCAGTTCGATATACGGCGACCTGGTTCTCAGGCCGGAAGAGACTTGCGCCTCCTGGCGACCTGACAGGCAAACCCGTTCGCGCATGTTTCGATATCTGACAAGTCGAACCAAGCAGCAGTGACGCTTTCGCACCCCGACTATTCCTCCTTCGTTCGCTTAGCTATCAACCGATCAACTTCGCTCTTGCGGAATCGAACTTCGGAACCTATTCGGTGGAGTGTAATTGTTCCTTGGCGAAGCAGTCTGTAGATCGTTCTTTTGCTTATGCGAGCGTACTCGACTAGCTCCCCCAACGTCATGAACTGAGGCGGGGCAGATTTTTTCATTCGTGCGAATCAATTCCTCCCTCCTCCAGCTTATTAAAATCCGCACAGTTTTTTGATCCATACAGATTTTTTTATCCACCGGTAATGTTGAGGTCATTCAGGCGATAAAAAGCACAAATGAGCGCAAAATAGAGATTTTTAGCTAGGCGCTCTGCTTTGGTCTAGACTGCCGATTGTGTTTTCGTATTCTTGGCAGCGCTCTTTTATCCACCGGTGGGATCGCTTCAAGAGCCAAAGTGGGCTGTTCTCCGCTGGTCGAGGCGGAAGTGGACGATACGGACGCTCGGAAGACAAATCGGGCGTTGGTTGATCTGCTCGGAAGGATCGCAGAACGGGAGAGGGCGACGCCTGCTCAGATCGCACTCGCCTGGTTGCTTGCTCAAGAGCCGTGGATTGTTCCGATCCCGGGCACCCACAAGCTGGAGACCGGCACCGAACAGGACCGAAACGGTGATGCTCGCCTCCATCGAGACGATTATCGCCAGGAAGCCAGCGACCACAGACGCGGCACCGTTCAGCGCCCACATCCACGGTAGGCTGTCGTCTCGCCCCAGCTTTGTCATCCATCTGAGCCCGACCGGGAAGCAAAAGCCGAGAGCGAATCCGATAGGCACCAACAGCGCGAGACTGATGGCGACCCGATAGGGCAGCGCCAGGTACGCGTAGCTGTGAATCAAGGGAAGGACAACGACCGAATAGGCAACGATGATTGCGGCAGAGACGATTGCAGGAACGCGTCCGTGAACATTCGTATCCAAGCGCAGCCGTTCCGATGCGAGGCTTCCTATCCCCGTCGATAGCGTCAAACCGGTCAGCACTACCACCAGGGAATAGATCGGATGACCGAGAAATAGAGATACCTGCTGCATAGTAGCCATCTCGGTCAGCATGAATCCCAGTCCGATCGCGATGAAATAAGAGACTCCGCCTACGGCGGCGTAATCCCATCGAACGGGTATCTCAGCCCAGCGAGTCACCGGCAGCAGTATCGCGACGACGAGGAGGATTCTCTGACGTACAGCTAGGCGTTAGTTCAGGAGTCGAACCATTTGCGGAGCGTCGTTCCACTACGGACTGTTCCGCGCGGCTCTGTAGCCGGCGTCAGCTAGGTTCTTCTCGGAGGCATCTCAAAATGTCTGGCCCATGCTCGGGAGCGTCGGTCCCAGCGAGATGGTCACTTGCTGCGAGTTGGAGTCGGACCGCGACTAGCCGCCGGCTGGCTGCGCGACCCCCCCTAGGGTCCGAAATCGCTGCACAGCTATCGTCCATCGGTCGACTTTGCACATTGTGATTGCCTCGACGCAGCGGATGATCACTTCGTTGCGCGCGGAATTACCTAGCGGAGTCAATGACTAAATACGTTACTTGGGCCCGACTTGGGCTGGTTATCACGCGAATGCGTAGGGCGGATTCCGTTGCAAACCGTTTATTAAGTAGCGCTCGCCTACGCTCGCCATCGAATCTTCCAAAATACAATCTGCATACCTATCTCATCTGACGCCTTACGAAGCGCACGAGCACTACTTCCGGAATCGGCGCGATGGGCTAAAGGGAAGGCAAGGCGAGCAGCTGATGCGAAGGTCGTCTAGCCGCCGATTTGGTACTTCGCTTCGAGGCGTCCGCGCTCGTTCGCAAGGCGAATTAATTGAATCACTCTCCACAAGGCCAGTTCCGTGATAGTCCGTCTGTGAACGTCTCAGTCCGCGCCTTTGGGCGTACTAGAGGGCGTGAGTCTCGCGCAGATGCGCCGATCAAACCGAGGCTAAGATCAGTTCGAAGTGGGGCTCGCGACGGCAGCAGGTGGCTGCGGCGGCAGGCCAATCGAGGCGTGGTCGACGGTATAGCGCCATTTGCCATTGACCAGATGAATCACCTCGGTCGTGCGAATCTCCGATGTGACAGGTTTGCCGTCGGGGCCTGTTGCCGTAGCGTCCCACGTTCCGACGTTTACAACGTAGTCGGGGGCAACTTGCTTTGAGTTCTGAGACTTGAGCTTGGGAGCGGGTTGGCCGGATTTGCAGAGAGCGCGCGCGAGCTTTTCGATTTCGGCTTTGCCATGGGCAACTTCGCCCTCATTCGGCCAGATAACGGTCGCATCGTCTTCGTACAGCGCAAGCACGCCGGCGATATCGCCGGCCGCGCACGCCTTTGCGAATGCCTCAGAGTGAGCCATGCCGATGTCATTCGGGTCGGCGGCGGCGGATGACGCAAACAGAAACAGAAGTAGTGCAATTGAAGCGAACATTCGCGTGAGCATCGGAAGTCTCCTTGTTGAACAGATCTATCGAAGCGTTAACCAAGTGCCAAGCAGAACGGCCGGTAAAGAGAGAGCTTAGGCGCGCGTTCGATTGTAAAACCCGGCGGCGCCGCGACATGGACGTGCCAGCGAGGCTAGCTTGGACTTGTTCTGGAACAGACCCGTGGTAGTCCAAAACCATGCTCGAGCCCGACTTCGACTCACAACCGACCGCCGTTCAGATCGGGCGCTGCGGCTATTTATGTCCTGCAGGGCGTCGCGATGCGCCAGGAACCGCGCGACTCTCGTTCTCCTCAAGCTTGACACCCCGGGCCGGCCCGTTCGTCAAATCGAGTTGTGCTATCGCCATTCCGAAAACGTGATTGCCCGCGAGCGCACCCGCGGTCTGGAGATTCTCGACCGCCGCGATTGGCGCTGACCCAAGGAATGCCAACGAAGGACCGCCATCCTGAATTGAGAGCCAAAGGTTACACTCCAAGGCTCTCGACGATCCCCCGCCAGCGCTTACGACTCTAATTCAGGGTCAGAAAAAGGAAAAACCGGCACTGGTTAGGTTTGCCAGCGAAAACCGATTGAAGGATAAGATCGCGACATGCCAATGGACGAGATTTTCTGCCGTCCCGTGGAGGGATTGCCGATTTCGGTTCGTACGCACCACGGGTTGCGAAGCGCCGATATCAAATTTGTCGGCGAGCTGGTGCAGTGTACGGAACGGGAACTGCTGAAGATCAAGAATTTTGGCCGCAAGTCGCTGAACGAGGTCAAAGCAATCCTTGCGGATTTGGGTCTGTCTCTTGGGATGAAGCTCGACGATTAGCGCCACGCCTCGGCGCTCAAACTGAACCAGTGCCGAAAAACCGGGATGGCGTTTTGAGTGCGCATCCCGGCCAACCCGATACGACGGATTCCGCCCGCCCCTGAGGGTTAGACGAGGAAGTTCTCAAGGGGATCAAGCGTAAGTAGCCGGCCTGTTGGATATCCGTGCACGCCTTGTTTGCCCTTAACCGCGACACGGACGTACAACTCCCAGTTACTGTGCGAATCTTACTTTCGCTCAAAGATCATCCAACAACTGACCTCTACACATTGTTCGAACGGCTACAGAACGCTGGTATTTACCCCACTGGCGGTGCGGACCTCGGTGACTTACAGCAAGCGATTCTTTTCCGTAGGCCGGAAGATTCCGATCAAGCAATCGCGTTGCTCAAGAAGATGGGATTCGACGTCGAGCTCGGATGACCGCTGCCGGACGCCGCCAAGACAGCTCAGTTCGGTTGAGAACAGGCCTCGCAGTAGGCGCCGAGGTCTTCATGTAAGATCCAGCCAATGCGCTCAAGCGCAGCTCTCTGGGGCTCAAGCCATTCGCTGCCGTGGCTATCGAGATAATCGGGGCCGGCAATGACAGTAAGTTCAGCCACACATCCACAGCCCATGCATTTGATTTCGTAGATGTACTTGTTGGGCTCTGGCATCACGATCACCTCCGTGTTTCTAGCGTCATCCCAAGCGGCGGGGTTTGTTTGCGTCTGAGCGGCTGCTTTTTGTGTCATCTCGAGCGAAGCCGAGGGACCCCGATCTTTTGCGGCGCACAACAGTGATCTCCCAACCTGGCCAATCGCTACGCACCGGCCTTTTTTGCTGATTAGCAATTCAGATCGCTGTCGCGACCCCTCCTAAACGATCGGTATGCTGACCGCGTGCAATCTACCGGTCACTTTCC
>Ga0210409_10007822_pt1 | contig 10962 bp, 10 predicted proteins | sample IncBWH17MmetaG_FD_161649 | JGI IMG/M metagenome (GOLD analysis project Ga0210409, IMG submission 161649) | Forest soil microbial communities from Barre Woods Harvard Forest LTER site, Petersham, Massachusetts, United States - Inc-BW-H-17-M | ecosystem: Environmental > Terrestrial > Soil >...
GGCCGATCTCGTGGCCGATCACCGCGCCGATGGCGCCGAAGTTGACGGCGGCGTCGGCGTTCGGATCGAAGAACGGCGGCTGCAGGATCGCCGCCGGAAACACGATCTCGTTGTTCGAGGGGTTGTAGTAGGCGTTGATGTCCTGCGGATCCATCTGCCACTCAGCCCGGTCCACCGGCTTGTCGAGGCGCGCCACCTGGTAGTTCCAGTGCCACTCGGCCGCGCGCCGCACGTTGCCGAGCAGGTCGTCGCGCCGGATGGTGAGCGCCGCGTAATCCTTCCACTCATCCGGGTAGCCGATCTTGAGGGTGAAGGTGGCGAGCTTCTCGTGGGCGCGCGACTTGGTCTCGGTCGTCATCCAGTCGAGCGCATCGATGCGCTCGTTGAGCGCCGCCAGCAGGTCGCCGACCAGCGCCAGCATCCTGGCCTTCGACTCCGGCGGAAAGTACTGCGCCACGTAGAGCCTCCCGACGGGCTCGCCGAGCGCGCCGTCGACCTCGTCGACCGCACGCTTCCAGCGCTCGCGCTGCTCGGGCTGGCCGCGGAGCGCGAGGCCGTAGAAGGCGAAGTGCGCGCCGTCGAAGCGTTTCGGCAGATAGGCAGCGTGACTGCTCAGGTACTGGAAGGTGAGCCACGACTGCAGCGTCGTCACCGGCGTGCGGTTGAAGAGCTGGGCGAGATCGCGGATGGCGGTGATCTCGGCGAGCACCAGCTCCTGGCGCGAGCCGAGCCGCGCGGACTCGAGAAATGCCGCCCACGGGAAACCGGGCGCATAGGCGAGGAGCTGCGGGCGGCTGCGCGGGTTGTAGGCCGCCTCCACGTCGCGCCGCTTCTCGATCGGCCACTGGACCTTCGCGACCGCGGTCTCGAACGCGAGGATGTCGCGTGCCCGGGCGGCGGCGTCGTTGCTGCCGCCAAGCGTCAGGATCTGGGCGATGTAGGCCCGGTACTTCTCGCGCAGCGCGCGCAGCTGCGGGTCGTCCTTCAGGTAGTAGTCGCGGTCGGGGAGTCCGAGGCTCGACTCACTGATGACGACCGCGTAACGGTCCGGGTTCCTGAAGTCCGCCGGCAGGTCGATGTCGAACAGCGAGGCGAACCCCGGCAGAGCGAACAGGCGCGCCAGCGCCTCGCGGCTCGTGGCCTCGCCGATACGCTTGAGATCCGACTGCGCCGGCGCGAGCCCCTGGGTCTCGATCGCCTCCCCGTCCATGAAGCTCGCGTAGTAGTCCCCGATCTGCTGCCCGGGCGTGCCGCTAGCCGGATGCGCGGCGGCGGCGGCCTCGATGATCCCCCGCACGCGCTCCGTCGAGAGCTCCTCGAGCACGTTGAAAGGGCCGTAGCTCGAATGGTCGGACGGAATTACGAAGCTCGTGTACCAGGTGCCGTTGGCGTAGGCGAAGAAGTCGTCGCCAGGCCGCACGCTGCGGTCGCCGGCGGACAGATCCACGCCGAAGTCGCCGATCGCCGCCCGCGCGGCGGGCGGCGGCGGATCGGCCGGTGTGGCACTCGCGTTGGCGGCCGCGTTGGCTGTGCCCAGAATCACCAGTTCCTCCTTGGGGGTCTGCGCGGCACAGGCCGCGAGGGCGGCGAGCGCCGCCGCCCAGGTCAATGCTCTCATCGGATCGCGCCTTCAGCGGGGGAAGGCAGGCATCATACGGCAGCGCCTTGCCACTCGCGCACCAGGTCCCGCCATTCGCCGCGCGCGGCGCTCGGCTTGCCGGCATCGGTACCGACGTAGAGAAACCCGACGATCACGGCGCTCGCCTCGAGGCCGAGGGCGCGGCCGACCTCGGGGTCATAGGCCGCCGTGCCGGTCTTCCACATCGCGTTGTAACCGAGCGCAAGCGCGGCGAGCATGACGTTCCCGGCCGCGACGCCGGCCGAGAGGATCTGCTCGATCGGCGGGATCTTCACCGCCTCGTTCACCTGCGCGGCGACCACGATGATCATGGGCGCGCGGAACGCCTTGTCGCGCTCGCGCTGCAGCGACTCCGCGGTCGCGGTGGGCTGGACGCGTGCCAGGTGCGCGGCGAGCAGCTCGCCGAAGCGCGCCCGCGCCTCGCCGCGTATCACCACGAAACGCCACGGGCGCAGCCGGCCGTGATCGGGAGCGCGCACCGCGCTCGCCAGGATGAGCTCGAGGGCGCCGGCATCGGGGGCAGGGTCGCTGAGCGTGGTGGCCGAGCGGCGGCTCACCAGGACGTCTATGGCTTGCATGATGCCATTGTCGCAGACTCGGCTCCGTGCTGGCCGTCTCCGAAGCCTGCGAGCGCAACAAGGACCCGATCCTCGCGGTGCTCGGCGGCGAGCTCGCCGGGAGTCACGCGGTGCTCGAGATCGGCAGCGGCACGGGCCAGCACGCGGTGCATTTTGCGCGCCATCTGCCGCATCTCAGCTGGCAGCCAACCGAGCTCGGCGCCGAGCTCGGCCCGCTCGCCGAGCGCATCCGGCTCGAGGGCCCGCCGAATCTGCGGCCGCCGATCGCGCTCGACGTGCGCGCGCTCCCCTGGCCAGTCGCGCCCGTCGACGCGCTGTTCAGTGCCAACACGCTGCACATCATGGCCTGGGATGCGGTCGAGCATTTCTTCCGCGGCAGCGGTGCCGTGCTCGAAGCCGCGGGTGTGCTGTGCGTCTACGGACCGTTCCGCTATCGCGGCGCCTACACGAGCGCGAGCAACGCCGAGTTCGACCGCCTCCTGCGCTGGCGCGATCCCGCGAGCGGCATCCGCGACTTCGAGGCGCTGGAGCGGCTGGCGGCGGCCGCCGGGCTCGCGCTCAGCGCCGACCACCCGATGCCGGCCAACAACCAGACCCTCGTGTGGCGCCGCGCCCGCAAGGAGTAGAGTCTCCGCCATGGAGCTCTTGACCCCCGACGAGCTGCGCGCCGCGATCCGCACCATCGCCGACTATCCGAAGCCCGGGGTGATGTTCCGTGACATCACGACGCTCCTCGGTGATGCGCGCGCCTTTCACAGCGTGGTGGAGCTGCTGGCACGGCCCTGGCTCGGCGCCGGCGTCAGCCGCATCGCCGGGATCGAGGCGCGCGGCTTCATTCTCGGCGGCGCATTCGCCGAGCGCCTCGGCGCGGGCTTCGTGCCGATCCGCAAGAAGGGCAAGCTCCCGCACGCGACGGTGCGCGTGGCTTATTCGCTCGAGTACGGACTCGACGAGATGGAGATGCATCGCGATGCCGTCGCCGCCGGTGAGGACATCATCCTGGTCGACGATCTCATCGCCACCGGCGGTACGGCCGCCGCCGCAGTGCAGCTGCTGCGCTCGCTCGGGGCGCGCGTGCTGGCGGCGTGCTTCATCGTCGATCTGCCCGATCTCGGCGGCGCGGCGCGGCTCGGCGAACTCGGGGTACCGGTGAGGACACTCGTCTCCTTTCCCGGACACTGAGCCGGATTCAGGCGCCGTTCAGACTAAATTATCCTTAAATATCAGCCGGTTGCAGGTACCCTGACCTCAACATTACGTTGCGGTCATATCGCCCTTGTGCGCGGAGAATCCTGTGATAATACGGCCGCCTCGCGCACGGTGCGCACTCACATAACTCCCTCTCTGGAGACTACATCGATGTTCAAGAAGCTCATTCCCGTCATCGCTCTGGCCCTGATCGCCGGCCCGGCTTTCGCCCAGTCGACCCCGGCCCCGGCTCCGGCCGCTTCCTCGTCGTCCACGTCGGAGTCGAAGGACACGAAGTCCACGACCACGACCCATAACAGGAAGCACCACAAGAAGACTACGACTACTGAGAAGAGCACCGAGAAGAGCCAGTCGTCCTCGACCACGCCGCCGAAGTAAACATTTTCCGGCGATACTGAGGAGCCCCGCCGCAAAACGGCGGGGCTCTTTGTTTTTTGGGGGACGGCACGCCCCGGCCGGCGGGGCGGGACTTGCAGCGCGGCCCAAACGGGTTCAAATTCTCTCCCATGGACGGGGAGCAACAGGCCGCAATACATCAGGCGCTGGTGTCCGTACAACATGCCGTGACGAGCATGACGTTCCCGATCTGCGATCAGGAAGACCTGATCGAAGCCATCGATTGTGTCGAGCAGCAGCTGCACGCGGGCCACCCGAACCTGGCCGTCATGTGCCGCTTCCTCAACTCCATCGCGCGCAGCCTGAGGGCGCAGGCGGAGGCGCGCGAGGCGTGTCTCCTGATCGAGGATGCCATTGGCAAGGCCGGCATGCCGAGCACCTGGCAGTCAGGAATCTGACCAAGCCGATTCGCCCCACGCCTCGCACCACGCTCGTGCGCCACCGCGAGCGTGCGAGCTACGAGCGCACGACCGTCGACGCCATCCTCGACGAGGCGCTCATCTGCCACGTCGGCTTCGTGGCCGAGGGCCAGCCGTTCGTGCTGCCGACCACGCACGCCCGGATCGAGGCGCAGCTCTACCTGCACGGGGCCGCCGGCAATCACATGCTCGGCTCGCTCGTGGACGGCGCGCCGCTGTGCGTAACGGTCACGCTGATCGACGCGCTGGTGCTGGCGCGCTCCTATTTCCGCCACTCGATGAACTACCGCTCCGTGGTCGTGCTCGGGGCGGGCCGCCCCGTCACGGACCCCGCCGAAAAGCTGCGCGCCGTGCACGCCCTGATCGAGCGCGTGCATCCGGGACGCAGCGCGCTCTTGCGCGCGCCAACGCCCGAGGAGCTCGAGGTGACTACGGTCCTGTCGCTCCCGATCGACGAGGCCTCCGCCAAGATCCGCACCGGCCCGCCGATCGACCTCGAGGCGGATTACGCACGCCCCTGTTGGGCGGGCGTGCTGCCGCTCGAGCTGGTGGCGGGCACACCGGTGCCCGATGCGAGGGTGCCGCCCGGACTCGCGCCCCCGCCCAGCGTCTCCTCCTGGTCGCGTAAGCCGCGCAGCGGCGGCTGAAAGCGTACCGCCGCGCGCTCCGGCGCGCGCCCGTTGCGTTTGCCGCGCGGCGCAGTCTAAGTTGGCGCCGATGATCGCGCCGCTTTCCCAGGTCCTGTTGCTGCTCGCCGGCTCCGTGTTCCTGGTGACGGTGGCGCGGCGCCTCGGCCTGCCGACCTCGGCGGCCTATCTGGTGCTGGGACTCCTGCTCGGCCCGCACGCGCTCGGGGTGGTGTCGGATTCCGGTACCACGCGGCTCCTGGCCGAGCTCGGCGTGGCGTTCCTCCTGTTCACGCTCGGCCTCGAGTTCTCGCTGCCGCGCATGCTGGCGATGCGCGGCGAGGTGTTCGGGCTCGGCGCGCTGCAGGTGACCGCCACCGCCGGGGTGTGCGCGCTCATCGCCCACGCGCTCGGCGTCGGCTGGCTGCCGGCAATCGTGCTCGGCGGCGCCGTATCGATGAGCTCGACGGCGATCCTGCTGCAGCAGCTGACCGAGCGCGCCGAGCTCAACCGCACCCACGGCCGGCTGGCCTTCAGCATGCTGCTGTTCCAGGACCTGGCGTTCGTGCCGTTCCTGGCGCTGGCCGCGGCACTCGCCGAGGGCGCCGATCATTTAAATCTGGGCGAGAGCCTCCTCGCCGTGGTCGGCGGCGTGCTGTCGATCGCGGCGGTGCTGGCCGCCGGGCGCTGGCTGCTGCGGCCGCTGTTTCACGTGATCGCCCACAGCCGGCTGCGCGAGCTGTTCACGCTCACGGTGCTGCTGGTGGCGCTCGGCTCGGCGTGGCTGTCGCACATCGCCGGCCTCTCGTTCGCGCTCGGCGCATTCCTCTCCGGCATGATGCTGGCCGAGACCGAGTACCGCCATCAGATCGAGGCGGTGATCCGCCCGTTCCGCGACATCCTGCTGGGACTCTTCTTCATCTCGGTCGGCATGCTGCTCGACGTCCGCCTGCTGCTGCGCGAGCTGCCGCTGGTGTCGCTGCTGCTGGTGACGATGGTGCCGCTCAAGGCGACGCTCGCGGCGCTGGTGGCGCGGCCCTTCACCAGCTCGCGCTTCAAGGCGCTGCGCACCGGCATCGTCATCTCGATCGGCGGCGAGTTCGGGGTCGCACTCTGCACGATCCTGCTGGAAGCGGGCCTCGTGCCCGAGAGGGTCGGCGAGCCGCTCTTGGTGGCGATCGTGCTGTCGATGGCGCTGTCCCCGGTCATCCTCAACAACAACAAGCGCGTGGCGCGCGCGCTGCTGCGCGAGCACGCCCCGCTCGCGACCGCCAGCGAGCGCGAGGACGCCGCCACCGGCCGGATCGCGCAGCGCGAGCACGTGATCCTGTGCGGCTTCGGACGCGTCGGCCAGAACGTGGCGCGCGTGCTCGAGTCGCAGGGTTTCGAATACATCGCGCTCGACCTCGACCCGGCGCGCATCCGTGCCGCGCGCCAGGCGGGCGATCCGGTGATCTACGGCGACTCCGCCGACGAGGAGCTGCTCGCCAAGGCCGGCCTCGGCACGGCCAGCGCCGTGGTCATCAGTTTCTCGGATCCCGCGACCTCGCTCGGCATCCTGCACAGCGTGCGGCGCGTGCGCCGCGAGGTGCCGGTGCTGGTGCGCACGGCGGACGACGCCCGGCTCAAGGAGCTGCAGGACGCGGGCGCCACCGACGTGGTACCCGAGACCTTCGAGGCGAGCCTCATGCTGGTGTCGCACGTGCTGATGCTGCTGCACGTGCCGGTGCCGCGCGTGGTGCGAACGCTCGGCGAAATCCGCAGCAACCGCTACGCGGTGCTGCGCAACATCGTGCGCCGCGGCGACCCGCGTCCCATCGACGAGCTGAGCGAGCACCGTGAGGAGCTCAAATCCGTGGTGGTGCCGCCGGGCGCCTGGGCGGTGGGGCGTACACTCGGCGAAGTGCGCGAGCGCGGCGTCGCGGTGACCTTCACCGGGGTGCGGCGCCAGGGCATTCTCGGGCGCGACCCGGCCGAGGGCACCCTGCTGCACGAAGGCGACATCGTCGTGATCTACGGCCAGCCCGAGGAGCTCGAGCGCGCCGAATCGGTGCTGCTGGCGGGTTGATTCATTCGGCGCAAGACACAGGACCTGACATGCACAAGAGCCGTCTCGCGGGCTTCATCATCGACTGCCGTACCGGCGACCTGGAAGGGGCCGCGCGCTTCTGGAGCCAGGCGCTCGGACTCGAGCTGCGGCGGCCGGCGGCCGAGCCCGCCGAGTCGAAGTACCGCACCTTTGCCACCGCCGCTGACCAGCCGCATCTCGAGGTGCAGCAGGTCGAGCACGAGAGCCGCGTACACCTCGACATCGAGGCCGACGACATCGAGGCCGAAGCGGCCCGGCTCGAGCGGCTCGGCGCCCGGCGCGTCGGTCCGGTGCGCAGCTGGTACGTGATGGAGGCGCCCACCGGCCAGCGCTTCTGCGTGGTACGTCCGCAGCGTCCCGACTTCGCCGCGCGCGCCAACAACTGGGATTGAAGCGTGCACCGCGCCGACATCCATTTCCCTCCCAAGCACGAGCCGCTGCGCGACGACGTGCATGCGCTCGGCGCCCTGATCGGGGAGATCCTGCGCGAGCAGGGTGGCGAGCAGCTCTACGAGCTGGTGGAGCTCGACCGCGTGGCCGCGATCCGCAGCCGCGACGGCGAGAGTGATGCGCGCGCCGAGCTCGCCGCCTGCGTGCGCGAGCGGCCGCCGGGCCTGGCGCGCGACCTGGTGCGTGCCTTCTCGACCTGGTTCCAGGCGGTCAATCTCGCCGAGAAGGTGCACCGCATCCGCCGCCGCCGCGACTACTTCCTCAAGGACAGCCAGCGGCCGCAGCCCGGCGGGGTCGAGGACGCGATCACGGGCCTGAAGCACGACGGCTGGACGCTCGCCGAGGTTGTCGAGCTCATCCAGAGCCTGTCGATCGAGGCGGTGTTCGCCGCCCATTCCACCGAATCCAACCGCCGCACGCTGCTGCGCAAGCAGCAGCGCATCGCACAGCGGCTGCTCGAGCGGCTCGATCCGGCGCTGACCCCGGACGAGCAGCGCAATCTCTGGAGCAGCATCCGCACCGAGATAACCACGGCGTGGCAGACCGAGGAGCTGCCGCGCGAGCGGCTCACGGTCGCCGACGAGCGCGAGCAGATCCTCTTCTATCTGCTCGAGATCCTCTACCAGGTGGTGCCGGCCTTCTACGAGGAGATCGGCGAGGCGCTCGCCAAGGTCTACGGCGCGGACGCAGCCGCGGTGCGCGTGCCGCCGATCCTGCATTTCGGCAGCTGGGCCGGCGGCGACACCGACGGCAACCCGGACGTGCACGCCAAGACCATCCGCGAGAGCCTGGCGCGCCAGCAGCAGGTGCTCATCAACAGCTACTTCGCCGAGTGCCACGGCCTCGCGCAGCGGCTGTCGCAGAGCGCGAGCCGCGTCGGCATCTCCGCCGAGCTCGGCAAGCGCATCGAGCGTTACACGGCGCTGCTGCCGGCGGTGCGCGCGACCAGCCGCGTGCAGCACGAGCGCATGCCCTATCGCCTGTTCCTCGCGCAGGTCGGCGAGCGGCTGCGGCATGCCTACGACGGGCGCGCGGCCGGCTACGAGGGGCCGCAGCAGTTCCGCGCCGACATCGCGCTGATCGCCGCCAGCTTGAGGGCCCACAAGGGCGCGCACGCGGGAATGTTCGACGTCGAGCGGCTGCTGCGGCGCATCGACACCTTCGGCTTTCATCTCGCGGCGCTGGATGTGCGTGTGCACGCCAGCGTCCTGCACGAGGTGATCGCGCGCGGCTTCGACGATCCGGCCTGGCTCGCGCGCCCGGCCGGCGAGCGCCGCGACCTCCTCAAGACCGCGCTGGAGCGGGACCGCGGACCGGCGCGCGAGCTCGACGCGCTCGGTAAGCGCTCGCTGGCCGTGTTCGAGGCCATCGTGCAGGCGCGCCACCGCTACGGCACGGATGCCATCGGTTATTTCATCGTCAGCGGCGCCAGCGGCGCCGACGACGTGTTGGCGGCGCTGCTGCTGGCCCGTTGGGCGTCGGCCTACGACAAACGCAGCGGCGAGGTGGCACTCGACATCGCGCCGCAGTTCGAATCCGAGGAGGCGCTCGCCGGCTGCGGCGCGACCATGCAGGAGCTGCTGGCCGACCCGCTCTACCGGCGCCACGTGCAGGCGCGCGGCCGGCGGCAGTGTGTCGTGGTGGGCTACTCGGACAGCAACAAGCAGGCCGGCCCCTGTGCCTCGCGGGTCATCATCCACGAAGCGCAGCGCGAGCTGGCGCGCGTGCTCGGCTCGGCGGGCGAGCAGACGGTCGTGTTCCATGCGCGCGGCAGCAGCATCGCCCGCGGCGGCGGCCGCATCGAGGCGCTGGTGAAGGCGGCTCCGGCCGGCGCGGTGGACGGCGTGCTGCGCATCCGCGAGCAGGGCGCGACGGTGCAGCAGGGCTACGGGCTCAGGCCGATCGCGATGCGCACGCTCGAGCGAGCCTTCAACGCGCTGTCGCTGGCTACCGCCGCGCAGCGGCGCGGGACGTTGAAGCCCGACGATCCGGGCCAGCTCGAGTGCGCGGCGCTGCTGGCCGCCGAGAGCCGCGCCGCCTACCGGCGCCTGGTCTACCAGGACGCGGACTTCTACGAATACTTCCGCGCGGTCACGCCGATCGACGTGATCGAGCGCATGCAGATCGGCTCGCGTTCGATCCATCGCGCCGAGGGCGAGCATCTCGAAACGCTTCTGCCGGTGCCGTGGGTGTTCGCCTGGTCGCAGACGCGCTACATGCTGCCCGAGTGGTACGGCGCGGGCGCCGGCCTCGGGGCGGCGCTCGACCGCTTCGGGCTGCCGCGCATGCGCGAGATCTACGCCGGCTGGTTCTTCCTGCGCAACCTGCTCGACGACGTCGAGGCCATGCTGGCGCGGGTCGACCTCGACATTGCTCACCACTACGACGCGCTCGCCCCGGAGGGCCTGAGGCGCTTCGCCGGCAGCATCCGCGCCGAGTACCTGTCGGCCTGCCAGCGCATTCTCGCCATCAAGGACAACAGTGCGCTGCTCGACTCCGATCCGACCATGCAACGCTCGATCCGGCTGCGCAACCCCTACGTCGATCCGATGAATCTGATGCAGGTGGACCTGCTCAAGCGCTGGCGCGCTCGCGGCCGCGAGGATCGCGATCTGTTCGAGGCGCTGCTCGTCAGCGTCGGCGGCATCGCTCAGGGCCTGCAGGCCAGCGGCTGACGGCCATGAGCGCCGCCGACAGCGAGTCCGCTCTCACCATCCGCGGCGCCGCCGCGGCGGATGTGCCGGTGGTGCTCGCCTTCATTCGCGAGCTCGCCATCTACGAGCATCTCGAGCACGAAGTGGTCGCGACCGAGGCCGGCGTGCACGCGGCGCTCTTCGGGCCGCGGCCCTATGCGGAGGTCGCCCTCGCCTGTCTCGACGGCGAGCCGGTGGGGTTTGCCCTGTACTTTCACAATTTCTCGACCTTCGTCGGCAAGCCGGGGATCTATCTCGAGGATCTGTTCGTGCGGCCCGAAGCGCGCGGCCGCGGCGCCGGGAAACTGCTGTTCGCTTACCTGGCCAGGACCGCGCTCGAGCGCGGCTGCGCGCGTCTCGACTGGGCCGTGCTCGACTGGAACGAGCCCTCGATCGGCTTCTACCGCAGCCTCGGCGCCACCGACCAGAGCGAATGGACCACCTACCGGCTCGATGGGGCCGCGCTCGCGCGCCTGGCCGAGAGCTACCGCTAGAGAGGCAAGAGCAGATGTCGAGACTCCTGGTGCGAGGCTTCGCGATCTCACTCGATGGCTACGGGGCAGGTCCCGATCAGGATCTCGACAATCCGCTCGGCATCTGCGGTCCCGAGCTCATGGAATGGTTCTTCGCCACGCGGGTGTGGCGGCGGATTCACGGCGAGAGCGAAGCCGGCGAGACCGGAGTGGACAACGCGGTCGCCGAGCGCGGCTTCGACAACATCGGTGCCTGGATCATGGGGCGCAACATGTTCGGCCCGATACGCGGACCCTGGCCCGACGAGAGCTGGAAGGGCTGGTGGGGCGCCGAGCCGCCCTACCACACCCCGGTGTTCGTGCTGACGCACCACGCGCGCGCGCCCCTCG
>Ga0210409_10007823_pt1 | contig 10962 bp, 11 predicted proteins | sample IncBWH17MmetaG_FD_161649 | JGI IMG/M metagenome (GOLD analysis project Ga0210409, IMG submission 161649) | Forest soil microbial communities from Barre Woods Harvard Forest LTER site, Petersham, Massachusetts, United States - Inc-BW-H-17-M | ecosystem: Environmental > Terrestrial > Soil >...
GTTGCCCAGGCCCACCCCGCCGAGGCCGCCCGAACCCAGCGCCAGGAGCGCCTGGCAGTTCTGGAAGCCGGAGCCGAGCGCGTCGGCGCACGGGTTCAGGAAGTGGGTCAGCCGGTCCGCTCGGTAGGAGACGAGGGTCACGGCAGCGTACCCCGCGATGCCCAGACCGCCGACGACCAGGATGAGGTGACGCTTGAGCGCCCCGCCCAGAGCCAGCAGCACGAGCCCGGAGGCGGCGATGACGATGGAGCTGCCCAGGTCGCGTTCCGCGAGCACGAGTGCGACGAGGATCGTCATCACGATGGCGTAGTCGCGCACCCCTCCGAGCGAGCGCACTGCGGCACCGCGGTTGTCGAGCCAGCGCGCGAAGAACACGATCGCGACGACAACCGCGACCGCCGACGGTTGCACGGACAGCGGGCCGAGCTGGAACCAGCGTTGCGCGCCGTAGTGCTCCGAGCCGAGGTGCGGTATCAGGACCATCACGAGCAGCGCGACCATCACCGCCATGAGTGGCTTGGCGAAGGCGCGCAGACGGTGATAGTCGACGCGCACAGCCGCAGCAAAGCCGGCGGCGCCGAGCACGACCCCGATCAGCTGGTGCTCGAAAAAGTAGTTGGGGTTGCCGTACCAGAGATAGGCCAGCGCTTCGGACGCGCTGTACACCATGACGAGGCCGAACGAGACCAGCCCGAGCACGAGGATGAGGAGCCAGCCGTCGACGCCGGCCGCCGCCGAGGCCCGGTCAGCGGCCGCGAGCGCGCGGCTGGCGATGGCGGTCGCCGCGCGCCAGCCGCTGCTGGGTGGCTCGAGGGTGGTGGCGCGAGTAGCCATCAGCGCGTCTTCTCGACCGCAGAGGTCGCGTCGTGAACCAGCGCGGAGAACACCTCGCCGCGCTCCTCGAAGTCATGGAACTGGTCGAAGCTCTTGAAGCCCGGCGCGAGCAGGACGACGTCACCGGGCCGGGCCACCGCCTGCGCACGAAGGACCGCGTCGCGCAGCGTCGGCACGACCACGCGGTCGGCGAATCCCTGTGCCGCGAGTGAGCGGTCGAGCTCGGCCGCGCTCTCGCCGTTGAGGATCGCGTAGCGCGCTGAGCGAGCCACGGCGGCGGCGAGTCCATCGCTCGATGTGCCCATCCCCTTGCCCCCGCCGATCCAGACGATCGGCCGGCCGGCAAACGACTGGAGGGCCATCACCGCGGACTCGGTGTTTGTGGCTTTGCTGTCGTTCACCCACAGGATTCCGTCGTGTTCGAGCACCGTCTGCAAACGGTGCGGCACCGCTCGAAAGTCGCGCACGGCGGTTGCGATGGCGGTGGGTGCGATGCCGGCGGCACGCGCCACCGCGACCGCAGCGAGAACGTTGAGCACGTTGTGCGCACCGAAGAGCGGTATGCCGGCGACCGGGAGCACGGGAATCGGGCTGCGATCCTCGATGCTCACGACGACGCCGTCTCGCACCGTGGTTCCCGACCGGCGGTCAATGCCCAGCCCGAAATAGTGCACCGGGCAGACGGCGATGTCCGCCATCGACCGCGTGATCTCGTCGTCGTAGCCAAGCACTGCAGCATCCGAGGCGAACGGGACGATGCGACGCTTGAGATCGGCGTACGCCTCGAAATCGCCGTGGCGGTCGAGGTGATCGGGCGTGACGTTGAGCACGCAGGCGATGCTGCAGCGCGGGGCTTCAACCGTCTCGAGTTGAAACGACGACAGCTCGAGCACCACCCAGTCGCCCGCGTGCACCGAACCCAACCGGTCGAGCATCGGCGTCCCGATGTTGCCGCCGAGATGAACGGGCTCGTCAGCCCGTGCCAGGATCGCCGCGACGAGCGACGTTGTCGTCGTCTTGCCGTTGGTTCCGGTGATGCCCACGATGCGTCCGCGGCATCGTTCGAACACGAGGTCGATCTCACTGCGCACCGGCACCCCCAGTTCGCGTGCGACGCGCAACTCTGGTGCATCCCATGGCACTCCCGGGCTGGGACAGACCATCGACGCACCCGTCGCGATGTCATCCGGGTAGCCTCCGAGGCGCACCTCGATATCCGGCGACAGCGACGCCGCACGATCTCGCAACGCAGGCGTGTCGGCGCGATCGACCACCAGCACGGCATATCCATCTGCGCGCAACGTGCGCGCCAGCGCCATGCCAGTGCGGGCAAGCCCGATCACCACAGCGCGGCCCATGCTCACGCGGCGGGCCCGGCGAAATGTGCGTACAGCACCGTGAACATCGTCCCGACAGCCGCGACGGCGGCGAAGGCGGCGACCAGTCGCTGCTCGCGAAGCCCCATCTCCTCGAAGTGGTGGTGCAGCGGGCTCGCGCGGAAGACGCGCCGGCCGTAGCGGCGGATCGCGGTGACATTGATGATCACACTCGCCGCTTCGACCACGAAGACGATGCCGAGCAGCGGGAGCGCCCACAGCAGGTGCAGCTCGGCGGTGAGCGCGACCAGCGCACACCCCAGCGCCAATGAACCCGTATCGCCCATGAAAAGCCGCGCGGGGTGCCAGTTGTAGACAAGAAATCCGGCCACGGACCCGGTGAGCGCGGCGGCGAGGATGGTTGCGTGCACGTCACCCGTCCACACGGCGATCATCGTGACACCGAAGAACGCAAGGCCTGTACAGGATGCCGCGAGTCCGTCGACGCCGTCGGTCAGGTTCACCGCGTTGCTGGTGGCGACCAGCGCGGCTATCGCGAGAATGACAATGCCCCAGCCCAGGTTGGGCGCGCCCAGGCCGGGAAAGTATTGATGGGTGAAGCCTGCGATCAGCAGCGCCAATCCCAGCAGGAGCCCGATGAAACCCTCGACGATGAGCTTGTGTCGCGCAGGCAGACCGAGCCGGCGGCGGCTGCGTATGTTGATGACATCGTCGAGTCCGCCGACGAGCGCGCCACCCAGCAGCGCGAAGACCGCGATGAATCCTTCGCGGCTGCGATCGACCACCAGCCACGCAACCACAGCGATGGCGCAGAAGAGCAGGCCGCCGAGCGTGGGCGTCCCCTCCTTGATGCGATGCGAGAGCGGGCTGTAGGAGGCGACATGCTGGCCGACACCGGCTCGCACGAGTGCCGTCACGAGCAGCGGGTAGAGCGCCACGCCGGCCGCAAAGCAGACGGCGCCGACGATGATCGCGTGCTTCACGGGGTGATCCGCCACTGGTCGATGAGGATGCGTGCCACATCGCGCCATACCGGCGCGGCCAGCAGCGCACCGAAGCGCGGCTGCTTGGTCTCGTGCGGGTAGCGAAGGATCACCATCATCGTGAACTGCGGATTGTTGACCGGCATGAAGCCCGCGAAGGATGCAATGACGTCGCTGCCGTAGCCACCGGCGGCAGTCGCCACGCTCGCCGTGCCGGTCTTGCCCGCGATCTCGCCCTTGTAACCGGCGATCTGCGCGTTGAATCCCTCCGCCCCGCGGTCATCCACCACACCCACCATCATGTGCGCCAGGGTATTCGCCGTGCTCGCCGCGATCACCCGGCGCGTCTGTGGCACGACCGGCGTCGTCTTGCCTGTGCTCGGATCGACCACCGCGTCGACCGCGTGCGGCTGGACCCAGACGCCGCCGTTGCCCACCGTGTTGATTGCCGCGAGCATTTCCAGTGGCGTGGTCACCACGCCCTGTCCATACGAGGCGGTCGCATAGTTGAGCGCCCGCCACGATGACTGCGCGGCAACGGGAACAGTGTTCTCGCCGGCGATGTCGACCCCCGTGGGCGCGCCGACGCCGAAGGCCAGCAGGTTGCTGTAGAACGCATTCCGGCCTTCCATCTGTTGCACCTTGATCGCGCCGTTGTTCAGCGAAAGGTCGAGCACCGTCTGCATCGTCACCGGACCGTGGGAGCGGTTGTCCCAGTCGTGGATGAGGATGCCGTCGATGGCGGTCTGCCGCTCATCGATCACTGTGGCCGGCGTGATGGCGTGGTTCTCGAGGCCTCCGGCGAAGGTCACGACCTTCATGACCGAACCAGGCTCGTACGGCGCGCTCACCGCCAGGTCGCGGAAGTTGGCCAGCGGGCTCTGGCCGTAGTCGTTGGCGTTGTACGACGGGTACTGCGCCCACGCGCGGAGCGATCCGGTGTGGGTGTCCATGATCATCAACGTGCCCGACGCTGCCTCGGCGTCGATGACACCGCGCGCGAGCGCAAGCTCCGCCCAGTACTGGATCTGCGAGTCGAGCCCGAGCTGCAGGTTGGCGCCATCGTGGGCATCGAGCTTCTGCTGCCCGCTCAGCACGATGGGGTTGCCGAGAATGTCGGTGAACGTCGACGTGTGCCCGGGAGACCCGGCCAGCACGCTGTCGTAGTACTGCTCTATTCCGTACTGCCCGCTGCCGTCGTGGTTGACGAAGCCAAGCAGGTTCGAGGCGAAGGACGAGCCGGGTACGGGCGATGGCTCGTACACCCGCTGCTGCGTCGGGATGGTGGCGATACCGGGGAGATTCAGCGCCTGCAGCTTGATCTCCACGTCCTGCGCGACGCCCTTGGCCAGGTAGTCGAATTCGTTGGGTTGCTCGAGCGCGCGCAGGATGCTCGCCTCGCTCACCCGCAGGATGGGAGCGACCTGCGCGGCCACCGCGTTGCGCTGCGACGGATCGACTAGGTGCGGGTCCGCGAAGACGTCGTACACGGTCCGGTTGCTTGCCACGACGCGGCCGTTGCGATCCAGGATCACGCCGCGGCTGCCGTGCACCGTGACCGACGCGGTGTGCTGCGCCGCCGCCTGTGTCGCCAGCGCTTTGCCGTGGAGCACCTGCACATCGACGAGGCGCGCAAAGACAGCGATCGCCATAGCGACGAACGCGAGCACCAGCCAGAAGCCGCGACGGCGGAAGTCGGGCGCCTCGCCGGCGAACCACGCGCGCGCGGATCGGCCGGCCGGCGTGCGAGGCGGCCGGCTCAACGCGTCGAGTTTCCTTCCGGTCCGGCGGCGCCGCTGAGCGCGGCCACCAGCTGCTGCAGCGCGTCACCAGACATGGCCGTCAGCTGTGGCGGCACGCTCGGCAGCACCTGCACCGGGTGCGATGCGATGTACGCCCAGGAGCTGGCCGGACGCATGCCGAGATGCTGAGCGGCCGCGACGATGCGCTCCGATGACTGCAGCCGGGCCAGCTCATCGGAGAGCTGCACGTACTCGGTGTTCAGGTGCTGCTGTTGCGCCGTCAGGTTGGCGGCACGGTACGTCGACTGGGTTGCATGCGCGGTCTGGCTCACGTACGCAATGCCGATCCCTGCGCCGACGGCGATCAGCGGCAGCAGAGGCAGAGGCGTGCGTGGGCCACCCCGACGCAGTCTGCTGCGGCGCCCCGACGCCTCGATGGGCAGCAGGTCGACGTCACGGCCGGCGCCGGCGCGGGCGGAAGCGTTGTTCTTGGACTGGCGGCTGGGCACTGCCCGTGTCTCCATGGAAAGTCAGTTGAATGGCGCACCGGGGTGCGGGACTGCGGAGTAGCGGGAGGAGCCGGTGCAATCGTCCGGCGTCCTCCCTGAATGAGACGAGAAGGTCGGATCAGGCTGTGTTGTCGAGCTTCTCGGCGACGCGCAGGCGGGCGGAGCGCGACCGTGGATTCACGGCGAGCTCCGCGACGTCCGGACGGATCGCCTTGCGATTGAGAAGCAAAAGAGTGGCCCGGTGGGCGCAGGTGCAGTGGGGCTGTTGGGGCGGACATACACAGTTCTGTGCTGAGACGTGGAGTGTGTTCTTGACAAGAGTGTCCTCAAGAGAGTGGAAGGAGATGACCCCAAGACGCCCACCGGGCCGGAGAGTGTGAATGGATGCCTGCAGTCCGCGCTCGAGGCTCTCGAGCTCGTGGTTCACCGCGATGCGCAGCGCTTGAAACGTGCGCGTGGCCGGATGGATATGCTTCGGCCAGAACCGCCGCGGCACAGTCGATTCGACAATGCCGCGCAGGTCCTCGGTGCGGGTGATGGGCTTGCGCGCGCGGGCTCGTCCGATTGCGGCGGCGATGGCCCGCGCGAAGCGTTCATCGCCGTAGTCGCGGATCACCTGGCTCAGGTCGTCGACGGGAAGCGTGTTGACCAGGTCGGCCGCGGTGACGCCGCTCCCCTGGTCCATGCGCATGTCGAGCGGTCCGTCGAAGCGGAAACTGAAGCCGCGGTCCGGGTCGTCGAGCTGGAGCGACGAGACGCCCAGGTCGAGGACCACGATGTCCACGGCTTTGATACCGAGCGATTCGACGATCGTGTCGAGCTCGGCGAAGTCGCCCTTGATCACCGTGACCGCGTCGCCGTATTCGGCGAATCGCCGGTGCGCCGCCGCGACGGCGCTGCCGTCGCGATCGACTCCGATGACGCGGCCTCCGGGCGCAACGCGCTCGAGGAGCGCGGCCGTGACGCCGCCGGCACCAAGGGTGCCGTCGACGGCGACCTGCCCGGGTCTGGGCTGCAGGCTCTCTATTAGCGGGTGTAGAAGGACCGGCCGGTGACCTGGCGCGTCAGGCGCGAGCTCGCCGGGCGTGGCTGGAGTGGAGGTCCTCAGGTCTGCCACGGTCGCCATGAGGACGAGGATGCTGCAAAGGGAGGGCGCACCAGCTGCTCATGCGGGTGCGGGTGGCACGGCGGCCGCACCGCGCTGGCTGACGAGGTCGTTGAGCTGGGTGAAGGCGTCGGGTTCGAGCTCGCCCTGGCCCTCGCTCCAATTCTTCTCGCCGGCGATCTCGACGACGTTACCCAGGCCGACGAACACGACCGTCTCGCCGAGCTCGGCCCAATCGCGCTGCCACGACGAGAGCAGGAGGCGGCCCTGCGAGTCCAGCTCGAGCGGATACGTGTTGCCGAACAGCTGGCGGATGAAGCGGCGTTCCTGTGCTGGCGTCTCGGACGTGCGCCGGTAGCGCTCCTCCTGCATCCGCCATTCCTCCGGCGGCCAGATCATGAGACGGCGCTCGGGGCCAGGCGCAACCACGCTGCCCTCCGGAAGCCAGCGGCGAAGCTGCGCAGGGACTGCGACGCGGCCTTTGGCGTCGATCCGGTGGCGGTAGGTGCCGAAGAATCCGGCGGGCACTGGCGTTGGCATTGCTGGTTGCCCCTCACCACTGCCCACATCGATGCTGAATCACTATCGGTTGCCCCACTTCTCACCACTTTCCTCCACGTGGGCGCAACCGTATCAGGTCGCATCCCACGCGTCAACGCGAACAAATGTACGTATCGCGTCAGGATCTATCGGCGCAGCCGAGGTGCCCTCGAGGCGGGCGGACTAGCGCGCGAGGGTGCCCCCCGGCGCCTGATAGAGGCCCGCGTTCAGCACCTTGTGGTTGATCACATCGACGCCGCGCTCGTTGGGCACCGGCGGCATCTCGATGCGCACCTCACGCGTGTCGTCATTGACGTCGACAGCCACCGAATCGTGCCACTGGTTGGCGAAGTACGCACGAACGGTCACCGGTGGGTCGAGCCGCCGCCAGGCTCCGCTCTTCGGCTCCCCGAGGTCGTGCGCCATCTGTTCGAAACCCGACACGACAGCCGATGGTAGCGAGACGCACATCGCCCGAGCCGAGCGAACGACGTCGATTCGCCGCTGGACCGGGCGGTACCATCAAGCGTGCAAGCCGGCTGGACGGTCGCGGACGGTTCGCCGTTCGAGGAAAGTCCGGGCTCCATAGAGCAAGGCGCTGGGTAACGCCCAGTCGGGGTGACCCGAAGGAGAGTGCCACAGAAATGACACAGCCCCGGTGAACAACCGAGGCAACGGTGAAATGGTGGGGTAAGAGCCCACCGGCGGCCGGGTGACCGGCCGGCCAGGTAAACCCCGCCCGGAGCAAGGCCGAACAGGGGCCGGACGTTTCGGCGTCCGGGAGTTGCTCGCTCCTCGTGTCCCGGGTCAGGCCGCTCGAGGCGCCGGGTAACCGGCGTCCCAGACAGATGATCGTCCCCCACCAGAGCGGTGGGGACAGAACCCGGCTTACAGGCCGGCTTGCACTTACTTTTCTCTCCCGGCCCGCCACGCCGATATTTCGGCGAGACTTGTGCGCGTGTTGCGTGACGCGACGAACGGCATCGTCCTGGTGCCGCTGCGTGCCGACGACGCAACCACGATGCGGGACCTCCTGGTGACCAACTGGCGCTTCCTCGAACCGTGGATGCCGCAGCGCGACGAGAGCTGGTTCGACGTGGAGGCGCGCCGCGCGGACCTGGAATACGAAGCGGCCGAACACGACGCCGGAGCCGGATACCACTTCGCGGTCGCACTTCACAACCGCATCGTCGGACGCATCGACCTGTCCAACGTGGTGCGCCGCGTCTGGCAGAACGCGACGCTCGGTTACTGGATCGCGGAGGCGGATGGCGGAAGGGGCTATGCCACCGCTGCAGTGCGCCTGATTACGAACTTTGCGTTCGGCACCGCCGGGCTGCACCGGCTCCAGGCGGCGGTGATGCCGCGCAACGCCGCCTCTCTGCGCGTGCTGGAGAAAGCCGGGTTCCGCCGCGAAGGCCTCGCCGCGCGCTACCTGCGCATCAACGGCGCGTGGGAAGACCATGTTCTGATGGCGATCACGCTCGAGGAATGGACGGAGCGCGGTCGCTAGGGCTATCCGAGCAGCAGCGTGACGGTGGCTTCTCCGTTGCGCAACAGGCCCGCGGCGGGCAGACGCCGTACCAGTTCGGCCCATCCAGGTTCACGCGTGACGATGTCGGCAAACAGCGCTCGCGCTTCGTCGACGCGCCCGCTGTCCGCGAGCAGGATCGCCGACCAGAACGTCGCCTCGTCGTTGCCCTGCAGCAGCGGTCGAGCCGCCTGGTACTCCGCGAGCGAGCCTTCCATATCGCCGGCCAGTTCCCGTTCCTCGGCGGCCTCCATGTGCTGGTAAGCACGCTGCACCGTCACCAGGCGGCGCAACTCCCCGAGCGGATCGGGGCTGTCGTCCACGCGCAGGTCCACCACGCGATCTCGCCATGGTTGGCCCGAACTCGAGGCGGGCACGATCAGCATCGCGGCTGACTGACGCCCGCGCACGTCTCCTCCGGCGGCCTCGCCGCCGTCCAAAGCGGCCATGAGCCGACCGCGGAGCGGGCCACCGGTGTTCTGGTACGCCGCCAGCATTGCGGGCCACACGCCCGCGGTGCGCATCATGTTGGCCTGTGCCGACACGCCGTCCCCGGTGACGTGGCCGGCCTCGGCGATGCAGCCATCGCCGGTGTGCACCGCCACACTACCGTGCGCGTCGACCATCGCCACCTGGCGCCGCGCCTGACCGCTGTCCGCGGACACAAGAGCTGCGAGCGCTGCGGGCGCGCCGAGCCCGAGCTTCATCAGCGACAAGCCCTTCGGTCCATACGCCGGTTCCGCGAACGACTGCGTCGCGACCGCGCCGACGCCGGCTTCCGCCCACGTGACCACGGTGCCGACCGAGAACCAGTGTGACTGGACGGCAACGCCGAGCTCACCCGTGGCGGCGTCTCGCGCGACGATCGAGTACGTCATGTCTCGGCCATCAGCCGCTGGGTCTCGGCGACCGCGAGCTCGTCCACGCGGTCGTTGCCGGCGTCACCGCTGTGGCCGCGCACGTGCTCGAAGCTGACACGCGCGTCGATCAGTGAATCGATGGCGGGAAACAGATCGAGATTCTTCTTGCGTTTCCACGACCGGTTGAGCCAGTTGATCACTCCCTGGCTGTCGGTGCGCACGATGATGCGCCACGAGGGGTCGGCCCCGGCGCGCGCACGAAACGCGCGCAGGGCTTCGCGGACCGCCTTCAGCTCCTCGCGGTTGTTGGTGGTGTGACGTTCGGCGCCGGCCGCTTCCTCCACCGTGCCGTCGGGCCATTCGAGCCGATATGCCCACGCCCCGGCGCCCGGATTTCCCGAGCAGGCGCCGTCGGTGTACGCGATCACCGTCTTTGTCACGGCACCAGGATCCGGTCGCAGTTGGGGCACTGCACGATTCCCTCGGACGTCCGCACCAGGCGGCGCTCTTCGATGGAGAGGGGCAGGTGGCAACCGCCGCACGAGTCGCCGGCGAGCGCCACGACGGCGGGTTCGCGCCGCTGCGCCACACGCTGATACAGCGCGAGGTCGGCGGCATCGATGCTTTGCGCGATGGCTGCGCGTTCGGCGATTGCAGCGTCCAGTTCCGCCTGCAGGCGCGCGACGCGATCCCTGAGCGGCGCCAGCTCGCCTGCCCGCCTCGCTTCATGCGACGCAAGCTCTCGCGCCGCGTCTGCATCGTGCCTCCCCGCCACCTCTGCCGTCTCGAGCAACTCGAGCGCGGAGCTCTCTGCCTCGGACAACCGCGCGCGCAGCGTCTCCAGCTCCTGTTGCATCTCCAGCAGCTCATGCGGATTGCGCACCGACCCGCCATACAGACGCCGGTCGAGAGCGCGGGCTCGGGTTTCGAGGGCCTTCATCTCAGACTCCGCTTCGGCGGCTCGCCCGGCCGCGAGCTGGGTTTCCGTCGCCGCCGCCCCTGCCAGCGAGCGCTGACGATCCAGCTCGGCGTCTCCGCGCACCGCAGCCTCCGCCGCTGCCAGTTGTGTACGCAGACTGGCGATGCGGGAATCCGCCACCTGCAGGCGGCGCAACGCCGCACCGGCACTCATCCAACAGCCATGCGATTCGAGACTGCGATCAGCGACGTGAGGCAGGTTTTGGCCCTGCCCGAATCGATCGATTCGCGCGCGCGCTCAACCGCCTCCGGAAAATTCGACGCCGCGCCCGCGGCGACAATCGCTGCGGCGGCGTTGAGCACGACGACGTCGCGGCCCGGACCCGGCTCTCCCTCGAGGATCGCGCAGACGCGCGCCGCATTGTCCGGCGCGTCGCCCCCTCGCAATGCCCAGAGCGGTGCCGGCTCGAAGCCCAGCTCGCGCGGATCGAGTGAGAATTCGCGCACACCGCCGGGGGTGACCTCGTAGCACTGCGACGGGCCGGCGATGCCAAGCTCATCCAGTCCGTCGGGGCCTGTGAAGACGAGTGCCCGATGGAGCCC
>Ga0210409_10007824_pt1 | contig 10962 bp, 6 predicted proteins | sample IncBWH17MmetaG_FD_161649 | JGI IMG/M metagenome (GOLD analysis project Ga0210409, IMG submission 161649) | Forest soil microbial communities from Barre Woods Harvard Forest LTER site, Petersham, Massachusetts, United States - Inc-BW-H-17-M | ecosystem: Environmental > Terrestrial > Soil >...
TGGCGGCGGTGTTGGCAAAATTGGAGGAATCCTGAATCACCGTTACCTCGCCCTGAGCGGCGGCCGGATCCTGGGACACCAGAGCAACGTCGGGCAGTCCGCTGGTAGTCAGCGCGGAAGCGATAAGTGCCGAGGGGCCGGCGGGAGTGTTGAGTTCGATGCGTGAGGCAAACGTGGCGTTTCCGAGTCCGAGATAAACACCGAGAGTGCTGACGCCATTGTTAGTAACAGCGATGTCCGGCACAGTCCCGTTCGCAAAATTGGCGATGACGATTCCTGCAGGAGAGGCCGAAGTCGTCAGCGGGGAGCCAGTAGCCTGCGTGAATGTGCCGTTCTGGTTGGTGCTTCCGAGCAAGAGCGTGACGGTATTGTCGCCTTGATTTACGACGGCGAGGTCCGCCACGCCGTCGGCATTCAGGTCTCCGGCGGCGATCGCTACGGGAGTCGTACCCACGGGGATGGGAGAACCAGTTGCTTCCGTGAGAGTCACATTCAGATTCTGATCAACGGAACTCAGCAGAATGGCGACATTTTTCGTGCCCTGGTTGACCACGGCAAAATCCACTTCAGCGGCGTTATTGATGGAGTTGAAACGATTCTGAAAATTTGCGCTGACCATCGCGACGGGAGCCGTTTCCGTAATGGTTGACGAATTGGTCAGCTGGAAGGGTGAGCCGGGGAACTCGGTAAAAGTGCCGTCTCCATGGCCGCGGAAAAGAGAGATCGAGTTGTCGCCTTGATTGGCGACGGCGAGGTCCAGAAAACCGTCGCCGTTGAAGTCCGCGACGATCACGGACCTGGGATTATTCCCGACTGGAAAAGGAGAGCCAGGCGCTTCTGTAAAAAGCCCGTTGGCCTTACCCGTGGAGTCAACGCTTCCGAGCAAGACGGACACATTGTTCGAGGCGGAGTTTACCAGGACGACGTCGGGCGGTTGAGCGGTAGAGAATTTTGCGGTGTCGTTGCGGAAGACCCCGGTACCGATGGCGACCTGTCCCGTTTCGTTTGCGCCCAGTGTGATCGGTGAAGGAGTGGCTTGAACGAAGTTTCCATTGTCCTGATTCCGCAGGATGACAAAGGTGTGCGAGTTGAGGTCGTCGAAGACGACAGCCAAATCGGGGAGAGTACCGCCGGTAAAGTTGTTGGCCGCTAGCGCCGACGGATGGGCGCCGACGTTGAAGCTGGTCTCCGGGAAAATCGTGGAGCCTGGCAAGCCCGCCGAAGCGATGTTGTTTCCCACACTTCCAGAGAGCAGGCTGAGCGTAATCGGGAAGCGATCACCGACGAAAAAGCTGGCCGGCTTTCCGTCCTGGGCGCGTAGCAGGACCTGGCGCCCGCTCTGAACCAGCGAGAGCGTGTCAGAGAAATTCACAGTGGCGCTCGGAAGAGTGAGCAGGAACGTGGAAAGGCCGCCGCCAATGGGGACCACGGCCGGGATGCTCGAGAAGCCCTTTGCCGCGAACACTTGTTGAATGTTGGTGAGCAGGTTTGTCAGCGTCGTCGACGACTTGAGCTTGTTCAGGTCGTTGGTGTTCAGTCCAATGAGCTGCTCGGAGGCCGGAGGTGTAATTCCGAGAGCGCGGGCTTTGTTGCGGTCAACCTCCAGGATCTCGATTTCCAGCATGACTTCGCCGCGGGCGCGTTGGAGTTGCTGGATGAGCTCGCCGGCGAGGGCCAGACGTTCAGGGGTGTCCCGCATGGTGATGGTGCGGCTGCGAGTGTCGAGGTCAATGCGCGTTCCGCCGGTGATGTCGCGCAGGATACGCAGCATCTCGGTGACGTCCTCGGGACCCACGGCTGCGGCAATAGGAAATGTCTGTTCTGCTTGCATGGCGTACTCGCGGCGTTTTTCCGGCGTGTCTGGAGCGACAAACATCAACGTGGGATTTACGGGGCGCCAAAGGGTCCCAGACTGCGTACCGAGCAGAGTCATGGCCGTAGCGAAATCTACGTCGTCAACGCGGAGGTGCAGGTTGCGGACAGTTAGGTCTGGATCGAAGACTGCCTTGAGGCCAAAGAGGCTGGCGAGCTGCTCGTAGACTGACTTGGTATCGCCTCGCAGGTTCAGGTTGCGTTTTCCGGGTTGCGGCTTCAGGCGCGGCAGGCCCGCGATTCCCGGTTTCGGCTTTGCGCTCGGCTCGTCTTCCATGGCCTTGAGTTGAACGAGGCGCTCCTGGACGATGGTATTTCCGGGATCGATCTGGAGCGCCGCTCCCAGCGCTTCGGTGGCTTCAGTGAGGAGTCCCGCCAGCGCATCACGTTCCGCGGCCTCAACGAGCAAGCGGACGCGTTTGGAGCGAAGCGCGGCGGCCCTTTCGACAATTTCGGCATCCAGCGGAGCGTAACGCGCGGCTTCTTCGTAAGCTGCAAGGGCTTCATCCAGGCGATCCGCTGCGAGTGCTTTATCGCCTTGTTCGAGAGACTTCTGCGCGCGTTTGGGATCGGGGTGCACGGCATTGGCTTGGGGAGGCGAGGAATAAGGGGCTTGGCCAGGGACCAGGCTGCCAGAGAGCAGCGACAAGAGCAAAGCCGTGCCTGTGCGAATGGTGCGCATGAGCCTCAACTAGGATAACCCAACGCCGGTGGGCAAATAGGACTAAGCTGGTCCGGTTGACGGAAGTCTCTCAGTGCGGTACACTTAAAATGTAGTTGCAAATCATTAACAACTGGAGTTTTCGTGCTTTCGGCTCTCCTTATTGCTCTTCGTGAAGGCGTTGAAGCTTCCCTCGTCGTCGGCATTATCCTCGTCTATCTTTCCCGCACCGGCCGCCAGCACCTGGCACGCTTCGTGTGGTACGGCGTGGCAGCGGCAGCTGCGCTCAGCCTGGGTGTGGCGCTGGCGCTGGAGCGCTGGCGCATCAGCGAAGACGGCTTCGAGGGGCTGATGCTCCTCATTGCTTCGGTCTTCGTTATTACGATGATCGTATGGATGAACCGCGTTGCGCGCCACCTGAAAAAAGACATTGAGGCCAAAGTCGAGGCCTATGCGGAAAAGGCCGGGAGCGCGGCGGGTTGGGGCATCTCCGTATTTGTCTTTTTGATGGTCCTGCGCGAAGGAGCTGAGCTGGCGCTGATTCTGCGTGCCGTGGAGCTTTCGAGCGAGGGGCTGCAGACGTGGATTGGGACGATTGCAGGGATTGGCGGAGCGGTTGCGGTGGGGCTTTTCTTCTTTAAAGGAACTTTACGCGTACCGCTGCACCGGTTTTTTGCTGCGACGAGTGTCATTCTGATGCTGGTGGCGTTTCAACTGGCGCTCACCGGGCTGCATGAATTGAGCGAAGCGCGATGGTTGCCTTCGAGCAAAACGGAGATGGCGATTCTCGGACCGATTGTCCGGAATGAATTGTTCTTTTTTGTGTTCATTTTCGGGGCTGCGACGCTGCTGATCCTGCGGGAATGGCAGGCGGCTTCCCATTCCAAGCTTGCGAACGACAACAGGAATGAGGCGGAGAAGCGGTTGCGGGAATCGCAGAACCGGCGGCAGCGCCGGTGGATGATGGCCGCGGCGGTCGCGTCTCTCACGGTGATTCTGGTGCTGACGGCGGATTTTATTTATGCGCGGGCGAACTCGGCGCCTCCGGCGGCCCGGCCGATTTCGGCTGCAGGGAACATCGTCCGCGTGCCGGTCAATGAAGTGCAAGATGGAAGTATGCATCTCTTCACTGTCAACGCGGACAGCCAGTCACTGCGGTTCATGATCATCAAAAAGCCGAACGGTTGGGGAGTGGCGCTGGATGCTTGCCGCATCTGCGGCGCCGAAGGTTACCGGCAGGATGGACAGAACGTGATTTGCAGGCACTGCGCTTCGGCGATTTACATTCCATCGATTGGCGATCAAGGCGGATGTAATCCCATCGGCGTGCCATCGCGCCTGGATGGCCGGGACCTGGTGATTGATATTTCGTCGTTGACGCAAGCTGCGAAGGAGATTCCTCAGTAGCGGCACCGTACCTGGTGCCCATTGCTCGCGCGACCAACCATTTTATGTTCCTGCGAATCGTTGCCGACTCTTTTGGACGCCGCCCGCGCCACAAGCTCCTCACCGGGGCGGCGCTGGCGCTAGGTATGGGACTGGCCACGGCGGCATTGAGCGTTTCGCTGGATGTGGGCGACCGATTGGCGAAGGAATTCCGGAGCCTGGGCGCGAATCTTATCGTTACACCGCAAGCGGACTCGTTGCCGCTCGAAATCGGCGGCGTGGATTATCGTCCGGTGAACGCCGGCGCCTATCTGCCGGAAGCCGACCTGCCTAAATTGAAAACGATCTTCTGGCACAACAACATTGTGGCGTTCGCGCCGGTACTTGAGGCCCGAGGTGAGGCTTTGCCGTTTCGGCGAGAAGATGGGGAGGACTCGCCCGGGAATTGGATTAATGACGTTCCCCTCATAGGAACGTGGGCTTATCATGCCGTCCCGCTTCCGGATGGCGGAGAATTTCAGACCGGAATTGCCAAGACGAACCCCTGGTGGCAAATCAACGGCAGATGGTTTTCAGACGATGCCAGGGAATGCGTGGTGGGAACGGCGTTCGCAAGAAAAAATCACATCAGGATCGGTGACTCCGTTTCCTTGGCCGCTGGTGACGTCACCAAGATTCCTTCCCCACTCAAAGTCACGGCCATACTCAGTTCGGGCGGTCCCGAGGAAGAGTCTATTGTGGTCCCGATCTCTCTTGCACAATCGCTTGCAGCCAAGCCGGGACAGTACCGGAAGTTGTACGTCAGCGCGCTGACGAAGCCGGAAGATGCCTTTGCGAAGCGCGACCCGAAGACTTTCACGCCCAAGGAATACGACACCTGGTTTTGCACTCCGTATATTTCTTCGATTGCGTTTCAGATTCAGCAGGAGTTACCGGGAACGGACGTGCGCGTGATTCGCCGGGTGGCTGAAGGCGAAGGCGCAATTCTCACGCGCGTGCGGATGCTGTTGTGGCTGGTCACTGGCGCGGCGCTCCTTGCGGCAGCACTCGCCGTCGGCGCGTCTTCGGCGGCATCGGTTATCGAGCGGCGTACGGAGATTGGCTTGATGAAAGCACTGGGCGCAGGCTCCGGCACGGTTGGTTTCCTGCTTGCCGCAGAACAACTTTTGCTCGCGTTCGTCGGCGGGGGAGCCGGTTATGCACTGGGGATAGTTCTCGCGCGTCTGGTCGGCGAAAGAGTCTTTGGTGTGGCGCCACAGCCTTCGCTCATCGTCTTTTTCGTGATCATCGCGCTTGCCGCCGGCGTCACGATTCTTGGCAGCGCTTTTCCGCTGCGCCGGGCTTCGCGGTATGAGCCTGCGCCAATCCTGCGAGGCGAATGATGGCCGACCGCCGCATGTCGAATCGAGCGATGTTCTGGCGCATTATCAGGCGCCTCTTCGGCGCCAACCCCGGTCGTCTCTTCGTCATGCTCTTGGCCCTGGGAGCGGGCGCTGCCGTCACCGCCGCCCTGCTCAATCTTCAGGTCGACGCCAGGCGTCGCCTGACCACCGAATTTCGCGCTTTCGGACCGAACGTGTTGATTATTCCGAAAGGCTCTTCGGCAGCAAGTTCTGAGACCCTGCCCGGGTCCACCATCCATCTTGTACCCGTCAATCTCCCCGATGGCCGCGTTACCGTTTCCTCCACGCTCTACGTGGTTGCTGGCGTTTCCGTTCCACAGTCGGGAAAATCTCTCCCCGTTGTTGTCGCCGGGACCAATCCGCTGGCGTTTGTTAGAGTCTCCGTGTTCTCTTCAACCTCCGAAGCCAATCTCAATCGGCCAGCCCCGTCGATGGGCGAAGTGTGTGTGGCAGGTGCCAGAGTCGCAAAACAGCTGGGAGCCGAGCCGGACACGGAACTCGTCTTGGCCAGCGGACCCCGCCGCGAGTCGTGCCGCGTCGCTGGCTTTCACCAGACCGGTGGACCCGAAGACGACCGCGTTGCGATCGGATTGCGAACGGCACAACGCTTGGCCGATCTGCCGAATCGCATCAGCGCGATCGAGCTGATTGTTCCAGGTACTCCAGGCGAAATTCAAAGTTACCTCGAGGATCTTCAACGCCAGCTTCCCGATGTTCATGTGCGCCCTGTCCGGCAGTTCACGGAAGGCGAGGCGAGAATTTATAACCGCATAAGCGGATTGCTGACCGCGACGGTCGGGATCGTACTACTGCTCACCGCGCTTTGCGTGATGGCGGCGATGACCAACGTGGCGATGGAGCGGAGGATGGACGTTGGCCTGATGAAGGCCATCGGTGGCTCGATGCGCCGGGTACTGCGCCTGTTCCTTGCCGAAGCGGCGTTGCTCGGGCTTGCCGGCGGCATCCTCGGCGGTGCGCTGGGAATTTTTCTTTCGATCGGATTGGGCAAAGCGGTCTTTGGCGTGGCGGCGCGGCCACGGTTGATTGTGTATCCTGTAGCTGTGGCGTTGACCGTGGTAGTCGCGATTGTCAGTGCATTTCCGCTGCGGAGGCTGGCGAGCATCCGCCCGGCATCGGTCTTCCGAGGTGAAGCGTGAGTTCCGTGGTGCAAGCGCCGCCGCTAACCGCGGCGAAGCAGGTGATCATTGAGAATTTGACCAAGCAGTACGGCGCACTGCGCGCGCTTGGCGGCGTCAGCTTCGAGGTAAACACCGGCGAATGGGTCGCGCTCATGGGCCCCTCTGGCTCGGGAAAAACTACGCTGATCAATATTCTGGGCGGACTGGACACGCTTACTTCCGGGCATGTAGGCGTTGACGGCGTCGATCTTTCGAAACTTCGAGAAAATGAGCTGGTGCGTTACCGCGCGGAAAAAGTTGGCTTTGTCTTCCAGCAGTTTCACCTCGTGCCATATCTCACGGCGCTGGAAAACGTAATGCTGGCGCAGTATTTTCATAGCGTGACGGACGAAAAGCAGGCCGGGGAAGCGCTGAAGCGTGTAGGACTCGGCGACCGCTTGACACATCTCCCCGCGCAACTTTCCGGCGGCGAGCAGCAACGTGTGGCCATTGCGCGCGCGCTGATCAATCAGCCAAAGATTATTCTTGCCGACGAGCCGACAGGGAATCTCGACGAGGCCAACGAAACAGTGGTGCTCGAGATTTTCCGTGAACTGCACAATGCCGGCCACACCATCCTGATGGTGACGCACGACCCGGATATCGCCCGCCAGGCCGACCGCCGCATCGAGCTTGCACACGGCCATCTGCAATTCGATACCGCGCAACATGGTCCCGGCCACCCGCTGGCTTGTCCGCTCGCGGACACTGCGGATTGCTGCACACCTGTCTCCACCGACGACGAAATCCGCTTCGATCATCTGCTCGAGCAGATTTGGGTTTGCGGCGAGGAAGGGAAGCCGGCACAGGCCGAGCACCTCCACGCCACCGGCCCGGCGGGAAATCTGCCGGTAGTGAGCAATGAGCCCGCCACGCGCGTTCTTTCGCGCATGTCCGATTTGCGCCTCGTGCAAATGCAAAACGGGGAGGTGCAACTCACGTCCGTTGGCAGCCAGCGTGCGCGCGACGTGGTCCGCCGCCACCGCCTGGCTGAGCGTCTGTTCAAGGACACTTTTTCGATTGACGATTCCGAAGCGCGCACGCAAGCTTGCAAGTTCGAGCACATCATCAGTCCGGAGCTGGACCAGCGTATCTGCACGTTCCTCGGACACCCGAAAACCTGCCCGCATGGGAATCCCATTCCACCCGGTGACTGCTGCGACGGCAAGTCCAAGCGCTGATCGCAGACGGACTCTATGCCCACTCCCCTGGACCCGCGAAAAAAACCAACAAGCGTCAAGATTCACGTCTCGAACGGCGCGGGTGTAGACATCATCTGGGCCGACGGCCACGCGAGCCACTACGAGTTTGCGTACTTGCGCGAGGAATGTCCCTGTGCCACCTGCAACGACGCGCGAGAGAAGAGGGCAGAGCCCGGCGAGGTAGCTTCACCGTTCAAGTCATCTCCGGCATTGCCCATGTTCAAGCCCAAGCCTCGCGCGCAAGCCGCCACGGTGGTTGGCAACTACGCCGTCCAGATCAGTTTCACTGACGGCCACTCCACCGGCATTTACAGCTACGACCACCTCCGCAACATCTGCCCCTGTGCCGAATGCGCCAAAGCCTTTCGCGCCTCTGTCGGATAGCTCTTTTCGACGGTTCGCGGGGCGACAAGCTAGACTTAGGGCCCTAAAAATGCGAGCATTTCAACCTACGAGTTAACGACAACCCAGACATGAGCAGCATTCCCAATAGCCCTGCTGCCGCGGGCAGCCGCGGCAACGGTATCCCGCGTGTCATCGTCGCCACCACAGCTCTCCTGACGTTCATTTCGTTCTGGCGCGCGGCGGCCATTGTGCTGAACGACCTTGCTTCCTCGGCCTACTATGCCGGAGGCGAGGCGGAGGCCTACATCGGCAAGACCGCGCCATGGTTCATCCTCGCCATCATGGTGTTTTCCTACGCCGTGCGCGCCGTTTACGTGGAAAGCTGCAGCATGTTCGTGCGCGGCGGCGTGTATCGAGCCGTGAAAATGTCCCTCGGCGGGACGCTCGCGAAATTCAGCGTTTCCGCGCTGATGTTTGACTACATTCTCACGGGGCCGATCAGTGGCGTCGCCGCAGGCCAGTATCTGGCGGGGTTGATCAACGAGCTCCTGCAGTATTTTCACGTGAGTGGCCCGCTCTCGTCCGGAACAATCAGTTTTATTGCCGCAGGCTTTGCCATCGTGGTCACGCTTTATTTCTGGTGGCAAAACACCAAAGGCGTTGCCGAGTCCAGCGAAAAAGCTCTGCAGATCATGAAGCTGGTCACCGTAATGGTGGTGATGCTCATCGCCTGGTGCATCTACACTGCAGCGGTGCGGCATTCCGCTCTGCCACCATGGCCGCACCCGCGCAACCTCAGGCTCAGCCCCAGCGCCCTTGGCTGGCTCGCGCACAGCAGCCTTCCACACATGTTCGGCATCATCGCCATCTTCATCGCCCTCGGCCACTCCGTCCTGGCGATGAGCGGCGAGGAATCGCTGGCGCAGGTTTATCGCGAAATCGAAAGCCCCAAGCTCCCCAACCTGAAAAAGGCCGGCGCGGTCATTTTTATCTACAGTTTGGTTTTTACTTCTTTGGTTTCCTTTTTTGCCGTGATGATCATTCCGGACGGCGTCCGCCAGCAGTTCCTGGAAAACCTGATCGGCGGACTGGCGATGAATCTCGAAGGGCCATTTATCGCCCGTTTGATATTCCACGGCTTCGTTGTCGTGGTGGGCACTTTGATCCTGGCGGGCGCGGTGAACACGGCCATTGTCGGCTCAAACGGCGTGTTGAACCGCGTTTCCGAAGACGGCGTGCTGAGCGCATGGTTCCGGCAGCCACACAAGCGCTTCGGCACGAGCCATCGCATCATCAATATCGTCGTAGCTCTCCAGGTCATCACCATCATCATCAGTCGAGGCGACGTCACGTTTCTCGCGAACCTCTACGCTTTCGGCGTGATCTGGAGCTTCGCCATGAACGGCCTCGCGGTCCTCGTTCTCCGCTATACCAGTCCCGGCCAACGGGAATTCCAGGTTCCACTGAATTTCACGATCCGAGGCGTACAGATTCCTGTTGGACTCGGGCTGATCACCTCAGTGCTGTTCTTGATCGCTGCTGTAAACCTGTTCACCAAGCCGATCGCCACCATGGCCGGCGGAACGTTTTCCGTTCTGCTTTACATCGTGTTCACGATTTCAGAACAACGCGGTAGACATGGCGGCGCGGCTCACGTCGAAATGGACCAGTTCAATCTGGAGCTGGAATCGGAGCTTACTCCGGAAGCCGTGGGCGCGCGCCCCGGCAACATCCTCGTCCCGATCAGCAACCACTACGCGCTCTATCATCTTGGAAACGTGCTGGATCGCATTAAACCCGGGCGGCGCGACCTTGTCGTGCTCCACGTCCGGCTCTTGCGCCGCTCGGCTTCGGGCGAAAATGAACTCGAGGCCGATCAGCTTTTCGGCAGCATCGAGCAGCAACTCTTCTCTCAGGCGCTTTCCATGGCCGAGAAGCGAGGCAAATCCATCCGCCTCGCCGTCGTGGCCGCCAACGATTTGTGGGATGGCATCCTGCGTGCCGCTACTTCACTCCATTCGAGCACGATTGTTGCGGGGCGTTCGACCAAGGAAACGAACGAGGAGCAAGCGCGGCAGATCGGTGAAGCCTGGGAAAAACTCGGCGATCAGAAGCCGCAATTCAATCTGGAAATCCACTTGCCCAATGGGGACAAGCTGTACAAAGTTCTTGGGCCGCACGCGCCGAACCTGACGGCCAACGAAGTTAATCTACTGCACCGACTGTGGCTGCGCTTTAGCGATGCGGTAGCCCCCATGGAGATGCATCATCACGACGTCGTGCACTTCGCGCTGGAAGAAGTGCAAAAGGAAATGGACGACGGACACGAGCAGATCGTGGTCGGCCGTCTGCGCGCCCACCTCGAAGCCATCCAGAAAAAGAAAGCCCCGAGGGCCTGACCGAAATCAGTCCTTAGCTCTTGGTTTTGAGTTCCCGGTCTAGATTTTTACACTACTGTTGCGCGCGCGAAGTCTCTTACCCGCCGACGAAGGTTTCTCCCGCCGAAAACTGACCACTGACTCCTAAACCACTGACTACTTCTTCACGCGATCTGCGACGTGCAGTGGCCGCAGCGCTTCGCCGCGATCGGAATAGTCATCGCGCACTGGGGGCAGTCTTTCGTGGTAGGCGCAGCCGGCGCTTCCTGTTTCCTCGTGAGGCGATTTAATTGCTGAATTACCAGGAAGACCACGAACGCGACGATCAGAAAATTAATCACGGTATTGATGAAGAGCCCGTAATTAAGCGTTGCCGCCGGAGGGGTAACGGCCTTGGCTGCCTTGATCGAATCATAATGCGTGCCGCTCAGGTTGATGAACAACCCGGAAAAATCGACGTGGCCCAGCAACTGCCCGATCGGTGGCATGATCACGTCATCCACCAGCGACGAGACAATCTTTCCAAAGGCCGCACCG
>Ga0210409_10007829_pt1 | contig 10958 bp, 8 predicted proteins | sample IncBWH17MmetaG_FD_161649 | JGI IMG/M metagenome (GOLD analysis project Ga0210409, IMG submission 161649) | Forest soil microbial communities from Barre Woods Harvard Forest LTER site, Petersham, Massachusetts, United States - Inc-BW-H-17-M | ecosystem: Environmental > Terrestrial > Soil >...
TGTCGTTTCTGGTCGGTTTCAGCGGTGCCGCACTTTATCTTCTCTCGCGGCTACGCCGCTGGCCGCTCAGGTTCCTGGCGTACTCGGGTCTGATTCTGGTGCCGATTCTGAGCTGGGTAGTCGCATCCGATCTGATCAGCGGCACCGGGGCAATAGATCATGCCCTTGGCAAATTGCAGGCCCTCCAGAATTTCAGTATTCAAGGTGCTGGCTCAGGGCCAGCGTCACTGACGGCGCGGCAGCAATATCTCGCCGAGGGGCTGAGCATGATGGCCGAATCTCCTCTCTCTGTTCTGGTGGGACATCCGCATTTCACCGCGATGTACAATGGGGACGGCCTCTGGACCTCTTTTCTGGTGTCATACGGTCTGCCGGTTACACTATTGTTCCTTTTGGCAAACTTGGTGGTCGTTTTTCGCGGATTCTCGGTGCGATCGTCGGACCTGTTTTTCTCGGCTTGCGTTATTGTCGTCATGCTCGTCTTCTTCGTTACCAACCGCATCCTGGACTACTGGCCGACCGCCCTCATTTACCTGCTGCCGTTCAGTTACCTTACCAACAAGGGGATCCGACCGGCTTGGCGGTCTGTGCGTCAGAAAGATGTCTGCGCGGGCTAATGCGCGGGCCGGCAATTTAGCCGAATTCTACTGAGATTCCTCCGTGGCGATGATCTGGAGGAGATATCAGCGGGCAAGGATCCAGCCCCGACAAGAGTCACCTTGTAGAATAGGCTCCCGCAATGGAGTGTCGATAATGAACTGGAGATTGAAGTGTCTCGCACATCACTTGCTACCTTATGCGCCGCGAGCCGCGCACCGCGCAATACAGCGCTATGTGAGCGGCAAATATTTCGTTCACCTTCGTGACGATAATCTCGCTGCCTACCAGTTCCACGTCGCGAATCTTGGCAAGATTGGAAGGGCCGCACGGGTACTGGAATTCGGCGCCGGCAGCCACCTGCTGTCGGCACTGCTGTTGAGTGCGGCAGGGGCAAAGGAAGTGCTGGCCTTCGACTTGGTGAGGATCGCCACCGTCGATCAGATCAATCACGTCATCCGACAACTGCGCGATCTGGTTCCTGGCGATTGGCGCGAGATCGCCGATCTTGAAACCGATCTGGTACACCAGTATCGCATCCATTACCTTGCTCCGGCCGATGCACGCAATACGGGACTACCTGGCGGAAGCGTGGACTTCTTTTGTTCGACCTCGACTCTTGAGCATATTCCAGAAGCGGATATCGTACGCATCCTCATCGAGTGCAAGCGTCTGGCGTCCCCGGATGCGCGCCTGAGTCACATCATCGATTACCACGATCACTATGTGAGCGCCGATGCAACGATTGACCGGACGAATTTCTATCGTTATTCGGATGCGGCATGGAAATGGTTCAATCCTGCAAATCACTATCAGAACCGCCTACGCCATAGCGAGTACGAACGTATCTTCGCTGCCGAAGGATTTGAGATAGTCGAGAGCCGCGCGGTCGTGAAACCGATCGCGATTTCTCGACTCCATCCACGCTTCCAAGGATATAGCGATCGTGACCTTATGGCGTTGAATGGATACTTCCTCTGTCGGCCTTAGATCATTCTAGGTTGATTGCGTTGTGGCAGTCTTGCGAGGTCGAATCTGTATTGATCGAGACTCGCGTGTTCCGAACGGCCTGGACGCTCAAAGGAGACCGGGTTGCCAAGGTTGCACAGTGCCTAACTCGAAGAAAATCTGATAGCGGTGCCGGTTGCTGGCGATATGGGATAGATCGGCTGCCACTGGTGCGAGCGACGGCAGCGGCGCCTGTACGGGCTTTCATTGGTCGGATCCGTGCTCACGGAGTCCCGTCCTACAGGTTCCAGTTCGTATGATATGTATCGTCCGGCCGTACGCGAACCTGCCGTCGGATGGCGCTGGCAACGACCGCTACGTGAATCTCTGCGTGCACCTGCGCGGCCGCAGCATGGACGCTCACTTGGTGTGTTCCAGTTTCATACACAACCGCAAGGCGAGGCGAACCGACGCAGAGATCCTTACGAACAGGGCGGCGCTGCCGTTCGTGACAGAGCTCAATTCGGTCGGCTATCGGAATAATGCGTCGATCGGCAGGGTCCTGTATGAGTTGGTCTTCGGCTTGCGCGCGCTGCGGTGGGTCTGGCGCAACCGGCCGGCCTCGATTTTGGTGGGTGAGCCGCTGTTTTTCGTTGGCTGGCTGTTCGTTGCGTTCGGTTGGTTCAGCGGCATCCCGATCAGCGCCGACGTCATAGACCTGTGGCCGGAGGCGGACACACGCGAATTGCGCGGCGCCTCTGGCGCCATCAAACGCATGATTTACCGCGCCCTCAAGTGGTCGCGTGCGGCAAGATTCAACCGGTATTCCAGCCTGACGTTTGTGTCCAACTCCTATGCGGAAGCGATACGCGCCAGCAAGCCGCGCTCCGTATTCTACTGGGGTTCCGATCTGGTCCCGAATGGCGGTCTTGAGCGGCCGTCTGGCGGTACGGTGACGATCGTCTATGCCGGATCGTTCGGCAACGGATACGACATCCAGACGGTGCTGGATGCGGCCCGGTTGCTCGCCGCCCACCAGTCGGGGAAATATCGCATCGTATTCGCCGGTGGCGGTGAGCAAGAGCAGGCGGTTAAGGAATCGGCACGGCGCGGCGAAATCGAGTATCTTGGTTATATTGACAAGCCGCGGCTCATACAGCTGTACGGTAGATCCGACATCGGATTGCTGCCGTATAAGGCAGGCTCGATGGTGGCAATGCCGATCAAATTTTTCGACTACGTGAACTTCGGAATCTACTCGATTTCCAGTCTTACTCTGGAGGTAGCGGATGTTATCCGGTCCAAGGCCATAGGTGCGTACTACAAGGCCGGGGATGTTCAGGATCTTTACGCCAGGATAATTGAGACTGCAGCGGATGCCAGCCGGCGCGAACGGGTACGTTCGGTATGCGCGCAATTGCGGGATTATTATTCGCTTACAAGGCAGTACGGAGGGTTTGCCGAGTTCGTCGCCGGGCGCGCTGGCGATGGCAGCTCAATGAGATGATTACGTGAAGCGCGGCTTGGACATCTGCGTTGCGGCGCTCGGGCTGGTGCTGCTTTCGCCCCTGCTTCTGGCCAGTGCGCTGGCGATACGGCTTACGATTGGCGCGCCGGTCCTATTCAGGCAGAAGCGCCCGGGTCTGCATGGCCGATCCTTTACGCTGGTGAAATTTCGCAGCATGCGCAACGTCAGCAGATCGGAAGACGTGGACGACGCACAGCGCCTCACGCGGCTCGGGAGTCTCCTCAGACGCACGAGTCTGGATGAACTACCTGAACTTTGGAATGTTCTCATCGGTGACATGAGCCTGGTGGGGCCGCGTCCCCTGCTCATGGAGTACCTCCCGCTGTATACGCCCCAGCAGGCGAGACGCCACGAGGTACGTCCGGGCCTGACCGGCTGGGCGCAGATTAATGGTCGCAACGCGACATCGTGGGAGCAGCGATTGGCATTGGACACGTGGTACGTCGATAATCAATCGCTCGCACTGGATTTGAAGATCTTGGCGATGACCGTACCCAAGGTGCTTCGTGCCGAAGGGGTCAGTCAGCCAGGGCAGTCCACGATGGCCAAGTTCCGCGGCTCCGGGAGTGGTTAGTTTGGAATCGGGATTGCGTCCGCTCTTTGGAATATACGGTGCGAGCGGCTGCGGTCGAGGTACGTTGCCGATTGCAGATCAAATGCTGGCGGCGAGACATGGTCCTTCCGGGTTCGAACTGGTGTTCGTCGACGATGCTCCGCAGGCGCCCATAGTCAACGGGCGGCGGGTTCTGACCTATAGAGAGTTCTGTGTTGCTTCGTGCACTTCGCGCGCAATCTCCATTGCCATCGCGGATGGGCGCATACGTGAGCGGCTGGCCCGACGCTGCGCGGAAGACGGCATTTCCAGCTTTTCGGTCCGCGCGGCAAATGCAGTGATCCTAGAAGAGGTTGAGATGGCGGAGGGCGCAATCCTGGCGCCTTTCGTCACAATTACGGCCAACGTTCGAATCGGGCGCCACTTTCATGCCAATCTTTACTCTTATGTCGAGCACGACTGCGTGATAGGTGATTTCGTGACCTTTGCGCCCGGAGTGCACTGTAACGGTAACATCAGGATTGAGGATCATGCCTACCTGGGTACGGGCTGCATGCTGCGCCAGGGTGTTCCGGGATCGCCGCTGGTCATTGGAGCTGGCGCCGTTGTGGGTATGGGGGCTGTGGTTACGCGTGACGTTCCGGCTGGCATGGTTGTTGCGGGCAATCCCGCGCGCGCTCTGAAGGAGTCCTAGTCAGCCATGCTGGACACCCCGTTTTCCCCGTGGCCGAATTTCTCCGCCGAAGAAGCCGAAGCAGTCTCGCGCGTTCTGCTGTCCAATAGGGTCAATTACTGGACCGGAACTGAGTGCAGGGAGTTCGAGCGGGAATTTGCCGGCTGGACCGGCGTGCCGCACGCGGTGGCGCTAACTAATGGCACGGTCGCCCTGGATCTGGCGCTTCTGGCGCTCGGCATTGGCTCTGGCGACGAGGTGATCGTCACGCCGCGCTCCTTCATTGCCTCCGCGTCCTGCGTCGTCACGGCCGGCGCGCGCCCCGTCTTTGCCGATGTCGACGCCGACACACAGAACATTACACCAGATACCATTCGGCGCGCGCTCTCTGCGAAGACCCGGGCGGTAATCTGCGTTCACCTGGCAGGCATGCCGTGCGACATGGATCCGATCCTGGGCCTTGCTGAACAGCATGGATTCAAGGTCATCGAGGATTGCGCGCAGGCGCATGGTGCAAAGTATCGCGGCCGGATGGTAGGGAGCATCGGCGATATTGGGGCCTGGTCATTCTGTCAGGACAAAATCATGACGACCGGCGGCGAGGGCGGCATGGTCACGACCAAGGACCGCGCGTTGTGGTCAAAGATGTGGAGCTATAAGGACCATGGCAAGTCCTGGGAAGCTGTATACGAGCGTAAGCATCGACCCGGCTTCCGCTGGCAGCACGAATCCTTCGGTACCAACTGGCGGATGCTAGAGATGCAGGCCGCAATCGGGCGCCTTCAGCTGCGCCGGATGCCGCAATGGAGCGCGCGGCGCGCCCACAATGCTTCGCGACTGGCGCAAGTGTGCCGCCGATTTTCCGCGGTGAGGGTTCCGCCAGTGCCGGCTCACGTGGTTCACGCCTGGTATCGCTTCTATGCGTTTGTCAATCCCGAACGCCTGGCTGATGGTTGGACGCGCGACAGGATCGTGGACGAAGTCGTCGCCAGAGGCGTGCCCTGCTACCACGGCTCCTGTTCCGAGATGTATCTGGAAAAGGCATTCGATCCACCGGGGCTAAGACCGCTGACGCCCTTGCCGGTTGCGCACGTGCTGGGTGAGACAAGTCTGATGTTGCTGGTGCATCCGACGCTCAGCGACGCCGAAATCGATCGCACCTGCGATGTTTTGGGAGATGTACTCTCCAGAGCGTCCCGATGATTTGCCAGCAGCTTTTCCTCGATTGTCAGCAGTCCAACGGCGGACGTGGACTCGCTGTGGCTGATCCATTCCGACACTGTGACCCCTCGTGTACCTGCTCAAGTAATGGATTTATGCGCTGACGAGTCCATTGGCGATGGCGCTGATTCTTGCCGTCGTCGGCGCGATCGGCAGGCAATTGGGGCGTCGCAGGACCGGATATTCGCTACTGCTGGCCGCGGCCGCCGTGGGCTACCTCGGGGCGTTGCCCGCGATTGGTGACTGCCTGCTGCGTCCGTTGGAGGACGAATACCGCCCCCTTGAGAGTGGCACGCTTCCAGACGTTGGATTTGTTGTGGTACTCGGCAGCAACTACCTGCCACGCGATGGCATCCCGGTCACCGCCGCACTGGATAGCGACGGCCTCATTCGCATCGTCGAGGGAGTGCGGCTGGCCCGACAGTTGGGCGATGCGAAGCTGGTATTGTCAGGAGGCGCGCCGCCTGGGGCCGCCCCGTCGGCGTACGGCTATGCCGAACTGGCGCGCGGCCTCGGCGTGCCCACGGCTTCTATAATCATTCTTGATGGCGCTCTCAATACCGGTCAGGAAGCGCGTGCCATTACCGCCCGGCTTGGCAGCGCACCTTTCTTCCTGGTGACTTCCGCATTTCATATGCCGCGAGCTGTCCGGGAGTTCCGGCGTGCGGGCGCGCGGCCCATACCTGCGCCCACAGGCCAGCTGACCGATGCTCCTGGGGAGAGGTTTCGCCGCTGGCTACCGAATGCATCGGGCCTCGCGAGGACCGAACGAGCGCTGCATGAATACCCTGGCCTGGCGCTGCTGGCAGTCCAAAGAGTGCGGGCTTGAATTGCATCAGGACAAGAGATCGATAGTGTATTGCCGAGACGCTAATCGGAAGGCAATGCATCCCGTGGTTCAATTTACGTTTCCGGGCTACACCTCAGCCGCGAAAAGCGGCGGCCAAGTATGGCCGAGTGTACGTGAATTACTCCGGCGGTAACGAGCTACGCGTTCAGCAAACGCTGTAAGGAAGCCGGCGTGATGCCATCCATGTATGAACCCCAGAGGTCAATCGAGATCGATGGGGCGGCAGACTCCGCAGTTACAGACGCTGAATGAAGATCAAAAGACCGGTTAGAAACTGTTCACCGAATAGGGGGAGGTCCAATACGCAAGTCAAAGGACAAGAATTCCGATAAAGGTTTGGCCGATTTTCGGCGGCGTGTCTATATGAAGTGAATCGACGCGGTGCATCGTTCGGGAGTTAGAAAGACTGGTCCCTGGGGTAAGCGATTGCGATAATCGCCGGTCTGAATGTGTGTCAGGCGTACCTGCGTGAGTTTGGCTTCAATTCCATCTGCTTGATGCCCACCAGTCTGTACGGTTCCGCGACAACTTCGATCTGCAGAACTCACGCGTGCTCCCTGCGTTCGATCCGGCGTTTTCACGACGCTAAAGTTCGCGGCGACGCGGCCGTTACGGATTGGAGAATTAGGGCTTCTGGCCGGTCCGTGAACTTTTTACAAGGAACTACGGCGCTCCAAATCCTGTTAATGGCCGAGTCAGGAAGTAGCTATTCACGCTTGCGGAGATAGTGATGTCGGTGATTGGCTACAGTTGGACTGTATTTTATCTTTCCAATCACGATGGTAGTCTCCTCAACGCTGTTCCACGTAGAGTGAATGATCTTGGGTTTCGACCAAGGGTTTCCCCTAACAAAAGGGTTATCGAAGGGACTGAAGGTGCTCTACGAAGCGAGCTTTGAACTTGCGACTTGCACGTCGTTTTGTCAACCAGATTACGCATTGCGCGTTCATCTCTAACTACTTTAACTTTCGATCATAGTGTTTTATTTTTAATTAGTTCGGTACACTGTGCGCCGGGAGTGATTGTCGTCGAAGAGCTGATGTAAGAAGTAAGATGTGCTTCGACGATTCGACAGCTTCGGAGGCTGCGTCAAGGAGGTTCATTTGGTTCCCAAGTTGGTGCTGAAAGGCGGAAATTTCGCGCGCAAGACAGTCGAATTGCCGCGACCCTTGAAACGCCTGATATCGATTTGCACCGACTGCCTCATGATTCCCCTCGCGCTGTGGACTGCCATCAGTCTTAAAGCCGGTTATCCCGTATTTGATTTGAAGGAATGGCCTGCCTTTGTCGCGGTCATCGCCGTCAGCCTGCCCATATTTATGCGCGCGGGACTTTATCGCGCCGTGATCCGCTTTTTGGGACACCAGGCCATATTTGCCGTTGCTTTAGCGGTTGCGGTGAGCGCCGTTATCTTAGGGATAGCGGGTGAAATTGTTAAGGTTGCATCGCTCGCTTGGAGCGTCGTGGGGATTTATTCCTGCGTCGCATTGCTATATGTCGCCGGATCGCGTTTTGTGGTCCGCTACTACTTGCTGAGACGTTACATTCAACCGACCGTTGCCCGCGTCGCCATCTACGGTGCCGGTGAGGCCGGTGCCCATCTCACCAACCTTCTGTTGACCACCCGTTCCTTTAACCCGGTGCTGTTCGTCGATGACAACAAGAGCTTGCACGGCCGGATGGTTAACGGAATCAAGGTCCATTCGCCGGATTACCTGCCGATTTTGATCAAGGCGCATGGCATCGACCGAATCTTGCTCGCCGTGCCCTCGCTGTCTCGGCGACGCAGGCGAGAGATTCTGACTCAGCTCGAGCAATTGAGTGTGCATGTGCAGACCGTGCCGGACATCGAGCAGCTCGTGACCGGCGATGCAAATCTCACGGATTTGCGGGAGGTCGATATCGCTGACCTATTGGGGCGGGATGCGGTGCCTCCCAAACCCGGCTTGTTCGATGCCTGTATCCGGGACAGGGTGGTATTGGTTACCGGCGCGGGCGGCTCCATTGGATCGGAATTATGCCGGCAGATCATTAGTTTGGCTCCCAAGCGCTTGATCTTGTTCGAAATGTGCGAACTCGCGTTGTACAACATTGAGCGCGAGCTGCGGGGGCTGACCGAGAAGAAATCCGTGCAATGCGAGCTGGTCGCACTGATCGGCAACGCGAATGACCGCGTTCGTCTGCGCGATATATTGCAGGCGTACCGGGTGCAGACCGTGTATCACGCGGCCGCCTACAAACATGTGCCTATCGTCGAACAGAATGTCATCGCAGGCATTCGCAATAATGTGATATCGACCTGGTACGCGGCAGAAGCCGCTCACGAGGCTGAGGTCGAGACCTTCGTGCTGGTGTCGACCGACAAAGCGGTCAACCCAACCAATGTCATGGGAGCAACGAAGCGCTTTGCCGAGATCGTGCTTCAAGGGCTGCAGCGGCGCGGCAGCAAGACACTATTTTGTATGGTTCGATTTGGCAACGTTCTGGCGTCCTCCGGCTCCGTGGTCCCTTTGTTCAATGAACAGATCAAAGCAGGCGGCCCAGTTACGGTTACTCATCCGGAAGTGATCCGCTACTTCATGACTATTCCTGAGGCGGCGCAGCTCGTGATTCAGGCCGGCTCCATGGCGGACGGCGGGGATGTATTCGTGCTCGACATGGGCAAGCCGGTGAGGATCGGCGATCTTGCGCGGCGCATGATTCACCTGGCCGGTTTGACCGTACGCGACGAACAACATCCCGACGGAGACATCGAGATCTCCTACACAGGCTTGCGTCCGGCGGAGAAGCTCTACGAGGAGTTGCTCATCGGCAATAACGTCACCGGCACGCAGCATCCGATGATCCTGCGCGCCATCGAACATTCATTGCCTTGGGATCGCGTGCAGGAATTGTTGAATGAGATCATGGAAGCGATGAGCCATTATGACTGTCAGCGCTCGCTTCAGCTCTTGAGCGATGTCGTCGCGGAGTACACGCCCGCACCCCAACCGCACGATCTCATGTGGTCGCGCCAGACAACGATGGCCACTGATGACCGGAAAGTGACCAGCCTCAAACCCCGGCGAGTGGTTAGAATGTCCGGGCCTTCCGATACCGCAAGGCCGAACTAATCCTTAGACGACGGGGAAGCATCTGGCAAACGAGACGGTTTTAGTCACCGGCGGCGCCGGCTATATTGGCAGCCACGTCGTTCGGCAATTGGGTGAGACCGGCGAGCAGGTCGTCGTCATCGACAATCTCTGCAAGGGCTTTAGGCAGGCCGTCACCGCCGGCGATCTCATCGTGGGGGATATCGGAGACTTCGATTTGGTCTCCCGATTACTCTCGGAGCACCAAGTCGACACGGTGATGCATTTTGCCGCGCACATCAGTGTGGCGGAGTCCATGGCGCTGCCGCTCAAGTACTACGGCAACAATACCTGTTCGACACGCAGCCTGCTGCAGGCCTGCATAGAGAACCAGGTCAAAAATTTCGTGTTTTCCTCGAGCGCGGCCGTCTATGGGGTGCCGCAGGACGGCTACGCCAGCGAGGAATCGCCGACCATTCCCATTAACGCCTACGGCGCATCCAAGCTCGTGAGCGAGTGGATGCTTCGGGATGTCGCGGCGGTGAATCCAATTCGCTATGTCTCGCTGCGCTATTTCAACGTGGCCGGCGCACACCCCGGTGGGCAGATCGGCCACTCGACGCTCGGGTCCCACTTGCTCACGAAGGTTGCCTGCGAGGCCATGGTAGGCAAGCGCCCACATGTATCGGTGTTCGGCAGCGACTACCCCACACCGGACGGTACCGGCGTACGCGACTATCTGCACATCGAGGATTTGGCTGCCGCGCATCTGGATGCTCTGAAGTATGTGCGCGCCGGCGGTAAATCGACCATTCTCAATGTCGGATACGGCCACGGATACTCGGTGCGCGAGGTCTTGAGGATGGTCGAGTCGGTCGCCGGCAAACCTTTGAATATCCGCGAAGAGGCCCGCCGTTCCGGCGACCCTCCCTACCTGGTCGCCCGAGCCGAGCGTATCCGCAGTGAACTGGGCTGGCGCCCGCGGTACGACGACCTTGAGATGATCGTTTCCAGTTCCTTGGCATGGGAGGAAAAGCTGCTGAAGGAGCCTTGGACCTGATCCATTCGACGCCCCTCCTCAGCCTTTACTTGATCTCCCAAAACCGCTAGGCTTTGCGCCTGTTTTTCCTTGTTAAATCAGAATATTACGCATGCGAATTACGATTTTCGGCTCCGGATACGTGGGCCTGGTGTCGGGCGCATGCCTGGCGGATGCCGGCAATCACGTGCTCTGCGTCGATGTCGACGAACGCAAGATCGCCATGCTTCTCAAGGGCGAAGTGCCGATCCATGAACCCGGGCTCGACGCGCTGGTGAAGCGCAACGCCGATGCCGGACGCATGCGCTTCACCACCAATGCCAAGGAAGGCGTCGATCATGGTCTCTTTCAGCTGATCGCGGTGGGCACGCCGCCCGATGAGGATGGTTCGGCGGATTTGCGCCATGTTGTGGATGTGGCGCACACCATCGGCGAGCACATGAGCGAATACAAGGTGGTGGTCACCAAATCCACCGTT
>Ga0210409_10007830_pt1 | contig 10957 bp, 10 predicted proteins | sample IncBWH17MmetaG_FD_161649 | JGI IMG/M metagenome (GOLD analysis project Ga0210409, IMG submission 161649) | Forest soil microbial communities from Barre Woods Harvard Forest LTER site, Petersham, Massachusetts, United States - Inc-BW-H-17-M | ecosystem: Environmental > Terrestrial > Soil >...
GGAAGTCTTACCCGGTCCGGCCAGGGGAGCCGACTACGGAGAAACCCTAAGAGAGATTCCTCGCGCAAAACACCCGCGAAGAGGAAGCGGTTCCTCAGAATGAGACGCGCGTCGAGAGCATCCAGCGATGATTGTAGGTGTGGAACTGGGTCGCGGCGATCTGCACGCCCACCGCGGAAGACAGCCGAAATCGCCCCGCGAGGTGCGCGCGCCCAATTCCAAGTCCGGGCGTCAGGAACAGCTGCGTCTGGCCCGCATGATTGCCAGTGGTGTAGAACGTGGAGTTCGCTTCCAGTTCGGGCCAGAGTTTCCATGGCGCGCGATATTGGAAGGCGGTATTCCAGAGCAGTTGTCTACCCAACTTGGCCGTGCCTCCAGCTGGCAGATTGAGGCCCAAGGTCGACTGCACGTCAAATTGCCTCCAGCCTTTGCCAAACGCCATGGTTGGCGTCACCACGGCTTCGCCTGCGCCATAGCGATGCGAACCGGTCGGCGCAGTTGCAGCCAATAAAAAGGTAACCAAATAATTGCCTTCCGAGCGCTGCGCCGAAGAGATGCGGAACTTCAACATCAGGGGCAAGTCACCAAATCCGCCAGGCGGACCATTCGGAGACACCAGCGTGTAGGTCGGCACGCCTATCAGGATCTGGGTGCGCGAACTGGTGATGATCTCCAGGCCCTTGTTTCCACCAAATTGGTAATTCCTATTCCCGCCACTGGCAGGTTGATCCCAAATATCGTAGCGGAACTCCTGTTTCAGGCGTCCCGATGTGGTTGCCAGAGGAGAAAGCCAGTCCGGTTGCGTCGCTTGCACCCGCTCCCCCAGGTGGAGCCACGCGCGAAACAGATTCCGTTCCTTTCCTTTCTCTCTCTCCATGGACACCTGCCGAGCACTGTTATTTGGGGTGTCCTGGCATCCACTGGGACTCACATCCGCTCCGCCTTTCCCATAGTTCACGCATGCGGATTCGTGTTTCTTCGGACCGTCATCCGGTCTTGCGCTTGGGACGAGCATCATCACAGTAAAGGCCACGGTGAGCACACTTCTGGTGGCCACAAATTGGATTTTCCAGTGCACTTCGCCTCCAAAAATAAAAACGGCCACCGCCAGATGCAACTCTGACGGTGGCCGCTCAAGATCAGCTTAGAAAAGTCTCTACGCTATCAGCCTCCACACGCCCTGTCGCAGACGCGGACAACAGCACGAGGCCTTCCGGCCGTGAACACTATGGAGTGGGAGTGTGAAGTTCAACACAAGTCCTTTTACGCCGAATCAACACCTAATGATGAAGCGGGGTACCTGAAGCGTCCAATCCATTATTTGCATTCATTGTACGAAGAAAAATGATTCTAACGTTTGGACTTGGCACTTGAGGCCAGTCACCGACAGGCGCGTTTTCAGGAGTATGGCAGTTCTTTGGCTGTTGCGGTGTTATGCCGGAACCATTTGAGGCTCAGGACAAGCCACAGCTCCGACGCCTAAACAAGTATGGGTTAATTCTTCGCGGGGGCCGGTGGCCCGGCAATCCTGTGCACTTCGGCGACGAGCGCGGCCATGGCCTGCTCGAAGTTTTTGTCGCGGTTGCTTTGCAGTACGGCGCCCTGGGCATGCTCGGTTAGCCCCCACAACGTCTCGTGGGTCTTGGGGTCGCGGATGACGACGCGCAACTGAGAATCAGTCGCCGGATCGTCGTCTGAGAGAACATGTTCACGCTGGATTTGAAAGATGGTCAGGCGAATCTCGAAAATCAGGTCGGCATCCGCCGGCGCAGCTACCAGTTCGTAGCGTCCCCAGGTTTCCATGGCGGCGTAAAACTCGTTGTAGGCCCGGTCTGGCCCACCGGTGTAGGACCCTGCTTCGTAGCGAGATTCATCTCCGCCGCCATTGGCAATGAAGACTTTCTTCGCGGTGAGGATTTGCGCAGGGATTGGCGCGGGATGCGCTGGTTTTTTCTTCTGCGTGTCACTGAAGGGGCTGGAGACCAAAGGCATCGCCAGAGCGAAACAAAGGACGGCGCCTTTTAGATGGTTGGCCATTTATTCCTCCCGTCGCAGCACACGTCCGCAATAGTGGCGTCGCCGCCGGCCAATCTTAGCCGCGTGTGCAGCGTCACTCTATAGACGTAGAGGATCGAGGCCTGCGTTTCAAGGGCGTTCCTGTGGAACAGCACTCCTAACGGTTCTTTCCAAGACTAGTACGATATTTGATTCAATTGTGGGAATCGGGGACCAGTTCGGCGTGAACAATCAACCGCTGTGGGGCGGCGCCAATGAAATCAAACGGATAACAGGTAACCAATGTCAGCGTTGGCAACGGCGTGGCATTTAAAACTTCGATGGCATTGGGAAGAACAACGCGGAGAGAAATAACGCGATATTTGAACGTGCCGGCGACGGTAGTAAATCGAATTTCGTCTCCTAGCTTGATCCTCCGCAAAGGACGAAAGAAAGTATCGCGATGGCCCGCCAGGCCGACGTTGCCGGAGGGACCAGGAAGAGCGGTGCCCGCGATGTGGCCAACGGCGAGACGGAGTGTACGAGCATTGGAGCCTTCAAGGACCCTGGTCGCGAGGCCAACGGCGGGAATCTCGATCCTTCCGACGGTGGTTGTCGCGCTTGGCGGGTTTACGCTCGCGGCGCTCGGTGGATCCGTGGTGCGCGCCGAACTGGCTCCTGCCAATAACAACGCGGCAGTCGTCGCCGCGCTCAGAATGTTCTTCCTGGTTCGAAGAGTAAAGTTCATATCCCCTTCATTTTCGGGTGCAGATCGGGCCGAGAAAACAGCGCGTCGCTCGCGTATGCCCAACTCGGAAAGCGTGGAGAGGATGGACAAGAGTGGCGGCTGAAGACACTTTAACTGCTCCAGGAATGACCGCGCTACTGGTCACTGGGACAGAAGGAGGACAGCAGTGCCATGAATGAGAGGATCAATTCTAAAGTGCGGTACATGGCTGGCTGCGAGGAAAAGAGGACAGACAGCAATGTCGGTCCCACGCACAATTTTGGTGCACGAAACTGTTGACGAATTGACGCAGAGATTCGAGACTCTTGGTATGACATTGCGTGAAAGATTGGAATGGCTGAGCCGGATGACGCTGCTGGTGTTCATACTGGCGTCGGCGGCGTTTTTGAGCGCGATTACGGCGATGCGCATTGCGATTCATGGGCGCGAAGTGACGATGCCGAATCTGGTGGGTAAAAATGTTTCGGAGGCCAGCCCGATGCTGCAGTCACGCGGGCTGGTGCTGCGCGTGGCGGACCGGATTTACAGCGACCAGCCGATCAATGTGGTGGTGCGGCAGACGCCGACGGCGGGGTTGCTGATGAAAGTGTCGCAGCAGGCGCACGTGGTGCTGAGCCTGGGGCAGCGGCAATTGCAGATTCCGCTGCTGGAGGGGAATTCGTTGCGGGCTTCGCGGATTGAACTTTTGCGGACGGGATTGCAAGTGGGGGAAGTTTCGGGCGTGACGATGGCGGACCAGCCGATGGACGCGGTGGTGATTCAGAATCCGAAGCCCGGTGCGGGAGCGGCGACACCGCGGGTGGATGTGCTGGTGTCGCAAGGACCGCGTGAAGTGGCGTACGTGATGCCGCACTTGACGGGGCTGAATGAGATTGACGCGCAGCATCGATTGGATGCGGTGCAAATGCGGCGCAAGGTGAATTATGTGACGGCGCCGCAATGGCCGCATGGCGCGGTGATTGACCAGTCGCCGATGAGCGGGACGCGGGTGGTAGCGACATCGACGGTGGAATTGACGGTGGCGAATTGAGGAACCGATCAGTCTAAAACCACTTTGAACTTGGAGCGGCAGCCGCCATCAGCTGGGGAAGATCCGCAACCCACCTTTGCTCCCGCTGCCGGCTGCCGAGTGATATATACTACGCGGGCCAATGAGCAGGAAACCCTCTCCGGCACTGCTGCTCGGAATACTCAGCCTGGCGGCCTTCACGCCATTCATTACCTGGAAAGCAAAATCGCTTGAGAAGCGGCTGCACGAAGGCAGCGACGCATCGGCGTTGGTGCACCAGAGGGCCGGGGATTTCAGCCTGCAGGGGCTGGACGGGCAGACGATCACGCTAGCGGACTACCGCGGGAAGAAGAAAGTGGTGTTGAGCTTCTGGGCGAGCTGGTGTGGCCCGTGCAGATTAGAACTGCCAGCGCTCGCCGATTTCTACAAGAAGTACCACAAAAAGGATTCGAATTTTGAAATCCTGGCGATCAGCATTGACGACGATCGGGCGGATGCGGAGGCCTATGCGAGCAAAGCGAAACTTCCCTTCCCTGTGGTTTGGGATCCTGCCAGCAAAGCCGCGGACGCATACTCCGTGGACGCGATTCCGAGCATGTTTGTGATTGATTCGAGCGGAACGATTATTTACGGCAACACGGGAATGGACGCGGCCATGGAAGTGCGCTTGGCGATGCAACTGGGGATTGACCTGAAAGCGAAGGATCCGGGAGCTACGGATGACGACGGCAGCAATTGAATTCAAGGAGGTGACGAAAGTGTACCGCCGGCGGCTGGCCGGGCAGGAAGTTCCCGCGCTAACGCACGTGTCGTTCGAGGTGGGCGCAGGGGAGGTATGCGCATTCCTGGGACCGAATGGCGCGGGAAAGACGACGAGCATCAACATCCTGATGGGGTTTCTGTATGCGGACGGAGGGGAGATTCGCGTGCTTGGGTACGAACCCGGGGATGTGCGGGCCAAGCAGAAGATCGGGTTCGTTCCGGAGAATTTTGCGTTCTACAAATACCTGAATGCGGAAAAGCTTTTGAGGTTTCACCTGGCTCTGGCGGGAGGCGACATGAGCAAGTCGATTGGTTTGATCCGCGACCTGCTCTTTAAGGTGCAATTGACCGGATACGAAAAGCTGAAGATCGGAAAGTACTCGCGCGGGATGGTGCAGCGACTGGGAATCGCACAGGCGCTGCTGAGCGATCCGCAATTGCTGATACTGGACGAGCCGACATCCGGGCTGGATCCCGCGGGGCGCAAGGAAGTAAAGGACTTGATCCACGCGATGAGGAACGAAGGAAAGACGATTTTCCTGAGCTCGCATATTCTGTCCGAAGTAGAGGAGATTAGCGATCGCGCGGTCATCATTAACAAGGGGCGGCTGGTGAGGATGGGTTCCTTGAATGAACTGCTGGGGACGGGAGATGTGATTGAAATTGTAACGGATCAATTGCCAGCGGAAATGGAGCCAATGTTGGCGGAATGGGGCGCAACGATCGATCGCGGAGCGCACGGAGTTCGCATCGTGGCCGGGGCCACACATAAGAGAGAGTTGGCAGAGAAACTGTGGGCAGGAGGCTGCGACGTAGTGAGCATGGTGCCGGTGCGGTCGTCGCTGGAAGATTTGTACATGAAGCTGGTGGGAAGCGGAGAGGCAGTATGAAGGTCTGGACGATCGCGCTGAGCACGTTTGGAAGTTTTCTTAGGAACCGGCTGCTGATTGTTTTCGGGGTAGTATTTGCATGCACCGTTCTGCTGATGATGACCCCACTGCTGGGCGCAAAGGCCATGGCCAAGATGGGAAATTCGCAACAGGCGGAGGTGATGGTCCTCGGGATGGTGTCCGCGATTATGTTTTTTGTAAGCGGGACGGGGAGCTTGCTGGCGGCGTGGTGCGCAGCGGATGCGGTAGCTAGCGAAATGAAAAGCGGAACGATCCTGGCAGTGATGGCAAGGCCGGTGAAGCGATGGGAGTTCCTGCTGGGAAAATACGCGGGAGTGATGCTGCTCATGTGGGTGTACGTGGTGATGATGTACGGACTGAGCTGGCTGCTGGCGTGGATCGGCGGAGAGCGCATTCATTCGACGACCTGGGTGCTGCTGGTCTATCCAATGGTGCGCTACGCGGTGTACAGCGCGGTGGCGATGGCGTTGGTGACGGTGCTGCACCCGCTGGTGACGATGGGAGCTACATTGATTATGGCGGTGGTCGCGCTGATCGTGGAGCCGACCACCCAGGCGATGACCAGTAATTGGAAATATCTGCGCGTGCCGATTTGGATTGTACTGCCTTCGACGTCGCTACTTTCAGAAGAGCGGTTTCTGACGATAACGCACGCGAGTCTGAAGCAGGCGGGATGGCTGGAACACCTGACCACGGTGACCTACGGGCTGGACTACGCGCTAGTATTTGTGTTGATCGCCATGTGGTCATTCCACTACCGAAGCCTGACCCGAGATTGACTGGAGCTAGTATCCGCCTTTCCTGTGAATACACTAGAGAGCGATGGAGTTGAGGCTTTTCGAAGGCTTCAGAGAATTCCAACGGAGGTAAACAAGTGATGAAGATCTTTCTAATAACGGCGTTCGTGCTCTCACTTGTTTTGGCGGGGGCGGCAAATGGGCAGACGGGTAGTGGGCCGGCGCTGCCGTACACGCCGAGTTTGCAACTGGATTCGATGGACAAGTCGATCGATCCTTGCGTGAATTTTTACCAATATGCGTGCGGAGGGTGGCGGCAGAAAAATCCCATCCCGGCCGATCAAACTTCGTGGAGTGTTTACGGGAAACTTTATCAGGACAATCTGAATTTTCTGCGGGGGATTCTGGAACAGGCGGCGAGCGGTTCGAATGAGCGGGATGCGGTGGCGCAGAAGATTGGGGATTTCTATGCGTCGTGCACAGATGAGGCGGGAATTGAGAAGAGCGGCGTGGACCCTGTCAAGGCCGAATTGGACGCAATTGCGAAACTGAAGTCGGTTCACGAGATGGCGGCACTTGTGGCGCGGCTGCAGATGAAGACCGGAGGGTACCGGTCGATTTTGTTCCGGGGCGGATCGGACCAGGACCCGGATGATTCAGAGAGCGTGATTGCGTCGCTGGACCAGGGAGGGCTGGGATTGCCGGACCGGGACTACTACACGAAAGAAGATGCGAAATCGAAGGAGACGCGCGAGAAGTACGTGCAGCACGTGCAGAAAGTATTCGAGTTACTAGGGGACAACGCGGAAACGGCGAAGAAAAATGCGGAGACTTTGATGCGCATGGAGACAGCGCTGGCGAAGGCTTCGATGACGCGGGTGGAGCGCCGCGACCCGTACAAGCTGAAGAACAAAATGAAGATTCCGGGGCTGGAAGAGCTGGCACCGGATTTTGATTGGAAGGCTTATTACGGCACTTTGCAATATCCCAAGATTGAGATCTTGAACGTGGGGGATCCGGCGTTTTTCAAGCAGGTGAATGCTTCGCTGAAGAGCGAGCCGCTGGCCAATTGGAAGACGTACTTGCGGTTTCATGTGGCGGACAGTTCGTCGCCGTACTTGTCAGCGAAGTTCGTGGACGAGAATTTCGAGTTTTACCGGAAGTATCTGCGCGGAGCGAAGGAACAACAACCGCGGTGGAAGCGGTGCGTGCAGTATTCCGACCGCATGCTGGGCGAAGCGCTGGGGCAGGCTTACGTGCGGAAGGTGTTTTCGCCGGAGTTGAAACAGAGCACGCTGGACATGGTGCGGCGCATCGAAGACGTCATGGAGAAGCGGATCGGGGCACTGGATTGGATGAGCGCGGAGACGAAGCTGGAGGCGCTGGTGAAGTTGCGGGGAATTCGCAACAAGATCGGGTATCCGGATAAATGGCGGGACTATGGGCCGGTGAAAATCGCGCGGACGGAATTCCTGGGGAACGTGCAGCGGGCGACAGAGTTCGAGCATCGGCGGGAGATCGCAAAGATCGGGAAGCCGGTGGACCGGGGTGAATGGCTGATTTCCCCGGCGACGGTGGACGCTTACTACAATCCGCAGATGAATGACATCAACTTCCCTGCCGGAGTGCTGCAACCGCCGTTGTACGACCCGAAGATGGATGACGCGCCGAATTACGGGGACACGGGCGGAACGATCGGGCACGAGTTGACGCACGGGTTCGACGATGAAGGGAGCCAATTCGACGCGAAGGGCAATTTGAAAAACTGGTGGAAGGAAGAGGACCGCAAGAAATTCGATGAGCGGACGAAGTGCGTGAGTGACCAGTATTCGAGTTACGTGATGGTGGAGGATGTGCACATCAACGGCGAATTGACCAAGGGCGAAGACGTGGCCGACCTGGGCGGGGAGATATTGGCTTATGTCGCGTGGGGAGCGGCCAATGCCGGGAAGAATTTGCAGCCGTCGGACGGGTTGACGCCGGAGCAGAGGTTTTTCGTCGGGTTTGCGCAGTGGGCTTGCGCGAATGAGCGGCCGGAGGATCTGCGGGTGCGGGCGCAGACGGATCCACATTCGCCGCCGGAATACCGCATCAACGGAGTGGTGGTGAATATGCCGGAGTTTGCGAAGGCGTTTTCGTGCCGCGCGGGGCAGCCGATGGTGAAGGCTGCGGATAAAGTTTGCAAGGTTTGGTAGCGCGTTCTTAGCCCTTGAGGGCGAGACGGCGGACCGCTACTAATGTAAGAACGACGGTCAGAGCAACGAGAACGGCTGCGTGAGTGATGGCGCTGCCCTGGCTGGGCACGCCGATGGCGGTGAAAAAGAGCTGCTGCAGGTGATAGGTGGGCCAGACCGGCGCAATGGCGCGAAGAAACTTTGGGAGCGGATAGAACAGGCCGGAGACGTGCATCATCACCTGATAGATAATGTTGACGAAGGCCGGGGCGCTGCGGCTGGTGGTGCGCACACCGATGAAGAGACCGATGGCGCAGAACGGCAGTGCGCCGAGGATGCTGACCATGGCTGCGGCGAGGAGTTGGCCGACGGAGAGCTTCAAGTGGCCGAGAGGAAGCACGGCCAGCATGGTGGCGGTGACAATGACGGCGAACATCAAGGCCATGAGCAGTTTCGCAACGAGATAGGCCGGCGGGGGCATCGGCAGGGCGCGTTTCAGCGTGAGCAGGCCGTGCTCGCGTTCGCCAGCCACTAGCATTCCGAAACCGAACATTCCCGGACCCATTACACCGAACAAGGCGAAAGCGGCGAAGATGAACAGGCCGGCTTGCGGATCGTTGCGGATGGAAGCGCCGAAAATCACAACACCGAAGAGCAGATAGAGCAAAGCCGGAAGTCCGAGGAACGGTATCGCGAAAGCGGGTGTACGGAGCATGCGCACGGTTTCGTACTTGGCTTCCGTGAGATAAGCGCGTAAAAGCCTTGCAGTGGACATGGAGGAATCGAGAGTTGCGTGTTCGCGGGCAGGGGCGCTGCCGGCGGGCATGGAAATAGCGGTCATGACTTGGTCTCCTGAGTGAGTTCAACGAAAGCTTCGGCGAGGCCGGCGCGGCGGACTTCGACTTCGCAGAGATTGTGATCGGCGGCCAAGAGGCGGCGCAACACGGATTCGGCGTTGCTCACAGTGATGAGCAGGCGCTGTTTGTCTGTGGTGGCGCTTTCCACTTCGGGCCAGGCGGCGACTTCTTCCACGGTGAGGGTGGTGGAGCAATTGATGTGCTTACGAACGACGAGGGCGCGCAAATCGTTGACGGTGCCGGAAGCGACGACCCGACCCTTGGCGAGAACGGCGACGCGGTCGGCGAGGGCTTCCGCTTCTTCGAGATAGTGGGTCGTGAGAACGATGGAGGCGCCGCTGTTGACGAGCTTGCGGAGGGTGACCCACATGAGTTCGCGGGCTTGGACATCGAGGCCAACGGTGGGCTCATCGAGGAAGAGTAATTTCGGGCGGCCGACAAGGGCCATGGCGAATTGGACCTGGCGCTTTTGGCCGCCGGAGAGTTTTCCGTAGGGACGAGCGGCGAGAGAGGTGGTGTTGGTCAGCTCCATCGCGGCGGCTGGCGTGAGCGGGGCCGGGTAGTAGCTGGCGACAAGATCGATTTGTTCGCGGACGCGGAGTTCGGGGGCGAGAGCGACTTCCTGCATCATGACGCCGATTTGACGGCGCATCTCAACGTCGTTCGGCGACTTGCCGAACAGAAGAGCGGTGCCAGAGTCGGGTTGTTGCAGTCCGAGAAGCAGAGAGATGGCAGTGGTTTTTCCGGCGCCGTTGGGGCCGAGGACGGCGAAGAGCTCACCGCTGCGCACTTGCAAGTCGAGCTTGTCAAGCGCCACGGTCTTTTCGAAGCGTTTGCTTACGCCGGATAACTCTGCGAGAAAGTTGTTGTTCATGATCGCTGATCTCCGTTTTGACTGCTATCGAGGAACTCGCGCCTAAGGTTCATTTACCGTCGATGGAAAATGCGAGTAGGACGTTGCCGGGAGCGGTACCTAAGAAGGCGTATCCCGAATTAACGTAGAGGATGCCGCCGACGATGACGGCACCGGGTCCGTCGAGGGAACCGCCGAAAGCCGGCCCACCGTTGACGGTGGCGTACTCGCGCTCGGTATCAAAATCCCAGAGGACGCGGCCATCTTCTGCGGAATAGGCGCGCAAGTGGCCATCCAGCCCTCCGGAAAAGACCACACCTGGGATGGCCGTTACAGCGGCGGATTGCGCGGGGCTGCAGCCGGGCTTGTCTCCGCAACCGGGGTGCGGCGTGTGCCAAACGATCTCGCCGGTTTCGAGCTTGAGGGCAAAGAGCCCGCCGCCGGCTTTGCGGTCCAACTGGAAAGACATTCCAAACGCGGTTTTCTGCGCGCCTGCCGTTCCGTCGGCGACGGGCTGCATCTGAACGTCTGAAACAGCTACGTACACGTTTTTCGCGTCGACGGCGGAGCCCCATTGCACGCCGCCAAGGCGTCCGCCGCGGCCAACGCGTCTTTGCCATAGGATTTCGCCCTGGCGATCGGGATCGATGGCGTGCACCATCCCCGACTTCTGGCCAGCGATCAAGGCGCGGCCGTTCGGGAGGTTCAGCAGGATGGGAGACGATCCAAAGTCGAAATCGGGGCCATTGGCTTCGGCGCAATTGGTGCGCATGGTGGGCGGCGAATCGCAATCGACGGTGAAGGCATCGCCTGCGGTCATTTGCCGGGACCAGAGGAGCTTGCCGGTCTCGGAATCGAACGTGAGGAAAGCGTCGGAAGTGAGAGCGGGGGGATCCGAATAACTGTCGCCG
>Ga0210409_10007832_pt1 | contig 10956 bp, 4 predicted proteins | sample IncBWH17MmetaG_FD_161649 | JGI IMG/M metagenome (GOLD analysis project Ga0210409, IMG submission 161649) | Forest soil microbial communities from Barre Woods Harvard Forest LTER site, Petersham, Massachusetts, United States - Inc-BW-H-17-M | ecosystem: Environmental > Terrestrial > Soil >...
TGGTTATGAAAAAACTTTTAATCCTGCATTTGTTCTTGTATTGCCTGGCCGGTAACACGATTGCCCAGAAAAGATACCTACCAAAGATAGAATCCTGCAATTGCCGGTTTCTGATGGACAGCAGTTTTGTAAAGACTGCACCTGCTTCGCTTAAGTTATCTTTTTCTACACCTTTTGAGAAGATAGACAGTAGTTTTAAAACCAGATGTGGTTACCTTATCGTTCCGGAAAACAGGTCGAAGAAATCTTCGCGAATGATCAAATTGCCTTTTATCATAGTGGAGAGTAAAAACCCTGATAAAAGAAAAGATCCATTATTGTTTACAGCTGGAGGCCCTGGAGGGAGCTCTTTATCCTGGGCCATTGGTGCAACAAAAAATGAAATCATTAAAGATCGTGACTGTATTGCATTTGAACAACGCGGTACACGCTACGCATTGCCTCATTTAAGGGCATTTGATCTTGATCTGGCTATTAAAGACTCTTACCTAAAAAACCTCAATAAAGACAGTATGGTCCTGGTTGGTCTGAAAAAATACAAACAGACTCTAGAGGCCAAAGGAATTGACCTTTCCGGATACAACACTGATGAAACGGTTAGCGACATTCATGATCTGCTGAATGTTCTTAAAATTGATTCTGTCAATTTATATGGTGCTTCCTACAGCGGCGGGCTCATGACGGCCGTATTACAAAAAGACCCAACACGGATCAGATCGCTCGTTCTCGATTCTCCATTGCCAATTTTTACGCCTATTGATGAAGATGAACCTGTTAATTTTAACGAGGCCCTGAATGTATTATTCCGTCATGTAGAGCAGGATTCCACAAATAGACAATTATACGGAAATCTTAAACAACGGTTTCTGGATTACTTTAATGGTATCGCCAGCAAAACATTTTACCAGCCTTATCTTGAAAAAGGAACATCCGACTCTGTGAAGATAGCTTACACAAAAAACGAGTTGCTGGCAGAAATTATGAATGCCATGTCTAACAATATACGGAGAAAAGAGGTTCCTTTTATGCTAACCGAGATGATCAGAGGCCATCATCAGGTTTACATCCAGACCTTTCTTGATGATCTTTTCCGGAAAAACCAGGCCCCGGATGGCATGCGAATTTCTGCCTATTGTGCCGATCAAAGTACCTATCATAGCGAGGACGTGGTCCGGCAGATTTATAGTATATACCCTTATTTAACGGGCTACCGTATTAATGATGTCATCAAGGGTATGTGTGATTGCTGGAAAGTTCCTCCGGTTAAAGCAACAACCAAAGAGCCCTATTATTCTCTAAAACCGATTCTGCTTGGTGACGGCGAGATGGATCCGAACTGCCGGCCTATCTATATTCAAAGAATAAACCATTATATGCCCAACGGACAAAGTTTTTTGTTTATCAACAGGGGGCATGGTGTTGGTGGTAAAGACTGGAACGATATGGTTATACAATTTTTGAACCATCCGTATAAAAGAGTCTCTCCGCCAAATGAAGGAATAATACGTATTTAAACAGCTATTGTTTTACCTCCAGTTTTTACCTTTGATCAGGTAACTCACTGTATTAAAAACGATAGATTTTCGTGCACAAAAATCAAGGACAGTTTTCCTGCCCTGAGCACCAATACCTTTTATTACATTTAAGTCTTTAGGATGCAGAAATGACAGATCCGGTACCTTCACAATACCAGCATTGATCAGTGCATTCCTGGTTAACACAGAAAATTCGTCGACATCCTTGATGAGTTCTTTTTGCAAATTTACATTTCGTATCATATTCTAATATTTGTATGATCTGTTCCCTATGTAGCCGTCCATCGGCAAAAATCGACCGCTGGCACAGTTGAAAATTATTAAATAATAGCTTTCCAGATCTTCTTAACTCCACGCAAACGTTTGCGAACCAAATCATATACAGCCTATAAATCAGGCTTTTTCAGAGGATCTGTTTCGTTAGCTTTAAAATATCTTGCTTTACAGAACAAATTCATCTCCTTTAATTGTCTCTTCAGTCCGCCTCACGTTGTAAGCCCGTTTATTTGATTAAAAACGGACCTATAAGATGATCTACGAAAACGATTGCGTAAAAATATAAAAAAATCCTTTCCCAGTATCTATTGACAAAAAAATAGCTTTACTTAATCCCCATGCAGAAAAACTATTACAAGCACATGAAACCACCATTTAAACTCATCCTTACCCTACTCTTTTTGAGTTTAACCGCTCCAGGCTATGCTCAGGGAGAGAAAATTTTACCCCAGCCACAGCAATCGGCTTTTACGGGTAAACGCTTTATTCTGAACCACACCTATAAGTTGATTGGTCTGAAAAATCCGGATCCGGATGCTGTTATTTTATTAGAGCATGTGCTCAACAACGGCAGGCCTGCTAAAAAAAAATTGCCGCTTTTAATTACTCCCACCGATAAGAAGGATACGGTTTTACAAAAGTCTGGTGCTTACCGCCTGGATATTTTACCCTCTAAAATTACCATTGCCGCATTTGATAATCGTTCTCTGTTTTATGCTGCCCAAACCCTCTCCCAACTCATTCATAAAGAAGCAGATGAAAAGATTTCTTTACCTGAGGGTGTAGTGAATGATTTCCCGGATATCGCTTTTCGTGGAACTGTGGAAGGATTTTATGGAGAACCCTGGAGCCACCAGGACCGTATGGAACAATTCCGTTTCTACGGTAAGCTGAAATTGAACACCTATATCTACGGCCCTAAAGACGATCCTTACCATTCTTCCCCCAACTGGCGCCTGCCTTATCCTGATAATAAGGCAAGAGAAATTAAAGAACTGGTTACCGAGGCTGGTAAAAATAAGGTAGATTTTGTTTGGGCCATTCATCCCGGACAAGATATCAACTGGAACTTAAAAGACAGTCTGGCGATCGTAAACAAATTTGAAATCATGTATCAGTTGGGTGTGCGTTCCTTTGCTGTATTTTTTGACGATATATCTGGCATTGGAACCAAGGCAGAAAAACAAGCTGAACTGTTAAACTATCTGCAGCACGATTTCGTCAATAAAAAGAAAGATGTTTCGGCACTGATCATGTGTCCAACAGAATACAATAAAAGCTGGGCAGATCCTCAACCAGGATCTTATCTTGATATTCTTGGGGATCAGCTTGATCCGGCTATTCATGTGATGTGGACCGGGAATACGGTAGTTGCCGACATCACCAAGGAAGGTTTGGAGTGGGTAAACCGCAGAATTAAACGTCAGGCCTATGTATGGTGGAATTTTCCGGTAAGCGATTATACCCGAGACCATTTGCTGATGGGGCCTGCTTACGGTTTAGATACCCAGGCTTCGAAAGATATGTCTGGCTTTGTGTCCAACCCTATGGATAAAGCGGAGGCCTCTAAAACAGCCATATTTGGAGTAGCCTTGTATGCCTGGAATTTAGCAAAATACGACCCTCAGTGGGCATGGGACGCTGCAAACCAATATATTATGCCAGAGGCTCCAACTGCCTTTAAGTTGTTTAACAGCCACAACAGTGATCCCGGAGCCAATGGTCATGGCTATCGCCGGGATGAATCTGTAGAGATAAAACCTGCTATAGATCTTTTTTTTGCATCCTTTAAACAGGGGGATTATCGCCCTGATCTTGCTGCTCAGATTAAAGCGGAATTTTCCAGAATCATTCCGGTTGCCGCAGAAATCAGAAACAAGAGCACAAATAAGCGGTTAGTAGAGCAAATTTCGCCTTGGCTGACCCAGTTTGAATTATTGGGCAAGGCTGGTGTTTCCAGTATGTCTATGCTGGAAGAATGGAATGCGAAAAATTATACCGCAGCAGCAAGTTCCTATTTGAAAGTAGATCAGCTTCTGGACAGTATGAAACAATTGGATAAAAAGGCAAATTCACCGGGCATCAAAACAGGCTCATTGGTCTTAAGTCCTTTTGTAAAGAATGTCTTCAAGTTCATGGGTCCACAAATCAGTAAAACGAGTTCCATTACCATGCCTCCATCTTTCCTTTTTGAGCAGGCTGTAGAACGCTCTGTAAATTACAGCAATTCAGAAAAGCTTCGCAATCAGCCTTTGATCTTTGAGGAGAACAGCGTGGCTATTTCTCCTGCTTTAGAGGTGAAATCTTTAAACAAGGGAGAATATCTGGGCATAAGTATCGACCCGAAATTGAAGATAACGCAATTGCAGTTTAATCTCGAGTCTTCCGATTTGTTAGCTTCCGGTCTTTTTCAATCCTCGGCGGATGGTAAAAACTGGCAGACTTTAAAGGTCAATGAAACTAAGGGAAAAGGCAATTATGCTATTTTTACCGGAGTAGAAAAATATATACGTTTTTTAAACGATTCTGAAAAGACGAAAACCTTTTATCTGAAAAAGTTTAAAATAGTACTGGAGGCGGTAAACTAAGGGTAGAATGTTAAAGTCTATTTAGATGCAACACAATCGTTTGCATGCTTATATTAAGCAGCATTTATCATTTATATCAATAAGTCTATATATATAGACTTATTGATATAAATGATATTATTTTTCAACTATAGCTATATCGGTTTGATCCAGTAACTATAATTGTAATCTGCAAAAGGAATTCTGTATTCCTTTAGGGGCTGTGCTCCCCAGCTATCTATTCCCTGCATCCCGGATTGGTTTAGATCTATATGGAGATAGGCTTTATCTTTCATTACCAGTTCGCCAGAATGGTATTGTTTTTTGTCTTGTTCAGGATCTAAATCATCAAGGCTATAAGGCAATGCCGAAACGCTCAACAAATTATCCTGGTGTAAAATTTGAATCCCCCTGCCTTTGGCATTGGTTAAACTCAGCCATCTGACGTCCGTTTTGTTACCGCTTTCCTGAGGACGGGCATAAGGGAAGTACTGGTCTTTGAGCTTTTGGTTGTACATGCCGATTAAAGATGCGCTTTTCCTGTCTGCGTAGTTTTCCCATGGACCTCTGCCATAAAAGCTAATGTTGCTGTATTGTTTATCCAATTCCAGATTTGTCCCTGCTCTTAATAAAAGTGGGTATTTTCCTTTTACAGCTTTAAAATGCAAGTCCGTTTTTAATGTGCCATCTCCGTAAACAGTGATCTGCTGTTCCTGGATCGCTTCACCTCCCATAAGTTCCTTTTTAAAACTTACCGTATAACTTCCGTCGCTATTTAAAACAGCCTGTGCAGATAATAACTTCCCTTCCTTATAAGCGATACGCCACTTACGCAGATTTTTATTGAACCCGGCACCAATATCATTATCGGTAGGTGCGCGCCAAAATGCCGGTTCAGGACCATTCTGCAATAAGAGATCTCCTTTGTAAACATAGTTTTTCAACAATCCATTTGCTCTGTCAAACACCACCTGGAAGTTCTTACTCTTAAGGGTATAGGCTGATTCAGTCTGGTCAAGCTGTAACACACTTTTAGAGGGTACAGAAACTAAAGAAGAAGATTCGGTTGTTTGAAGTGCGAACTGATCATAGGCTATTTCATATCCTTTTTCCAGAAAGGGTTCTGCTTGTTTAAGCACGTAATGCACGTTCAGAAAGTACTCTTTACCGGCTTGTTTCTTTGTTTTAATGGCAAGAGGAAGTGTAATACTCTGGCGCGGTGCAATATCCAGGCTGGAAACACTTCCCTTTTCTGCTATCCTGCCATTTTCAGAGATTTCCCAATTGAGCTGAACATTACTGATGTTTCTGAAAAAATAGCTGTTGTTGATGCTGATCTTATCGTCGCCTAAATATTTGGTTTTGATGAACTGGTGTGTCTTTTTCACCTGCACAGCCATTGGAGTCAGTTCGCGGTGCGCTGTGACTACACCCTTTACACAAAAATTGTTGTCACTGAAATTCTGATCTACCGGCCCTTCAAGAGGAAAGTCTCCTCCATAAGCCAATATTCTTTTGCCATTTTTCACTGTATCAATCCCCTGGTCTATCCACTCCCAGATAAAGCCTCCCTGGAGTTTAGGATGATTTTCAATGGCATCCCAGTATTCATCATAATTCCCTAAACTGTTTCCCATAATATGGGCAAATTCACTCATGATCAAAGGCCGGGTTTCTTTGTTGTTTGAATATTGAACCAACCATTGAGGATCTGGATATTGAGGAACAATCATGTCTGTATTAAAGTCTTCCTCTGCCCGTTCGTACTGTACTGGTCGCGTTGCATCGGTCTTTTTAAGCCATTCGTAAGCCTCATACATATTGATCCCGTTTCCGGCTTCATTTCCTAAAGACCAGGTTACCACAGAAGGATTGTTTTTATCCCGCTGGTACATACGGGTAATCCGTTCAAAATGCGCATTACGCCATTGTTTATCGTTTGCAAATGTATAAGCAAGGTCATAACCTCTTCCGTGCGACTCGATATTCGCCTCGTCTATGACATACAATCCATATTCATTGCAAAGCTCCATCCAGTAAGGATCGGGTGGATAGTGCGAATGCCTAACCGCATTCACATTAAGCTTTTTCATCATTTCCATATCCTTGCGCATATCTGCATGGGTAAGGGTATGCCCTTGTGTGGCATTGTGCTCATGTCTGTTCACCCCTTTCAGAAAGATGCGTTTACCGTTGACTAAAAAGTCACTTCCTTTAATTTCAATGCTTCTAAAGCCTATCTTTTGCGGAACGACCTCCAGCACTTCATTCTTCTTGTTTTTCAAGGTGATATACAAGGTATACAGATAAGGAATCTCTGCAGACCATGCCTTTACACCAGGTATTTCTTTCTTAAAACGGACTTCGGTATGGTAATTACCCAACACTTCTTTAGCCGGTGACGCATCTTTCCAGAGTACTGAGCCATTCGCGTCCGCCAATTCCAGTTCAACAGAAAAAACATCTGCCTGGCTGTGGTTGGTATTTTGATCCATCCGATAGTCGTTTATCTTTACCTCTACATCCAGCAAACCATTGGTGTAGCTTGGATCAAGGGTAGAGCTCACTCTAAAATCATTCACATCCAGTTTAGGTGTAGAATAGAGGTATACATCCCTTTCTATTCCGGAAATCCGCCACATATCCTGGCATTCCAGGTAACTGCCATCGCTCCAGCGGTAAACCTCCAGGGCTACAAGATTTTCTCCAGGCTTCACATATTTGGTGATGTCAAATTCAGCAGCGAGTTTGCTATCCTCACTATAACCTACTTTCTTACCATTAACCCAGATATAAAAAGCAGATTTAACGGCACCAAGGTGAATGAATACCTGCCTGCCATCCCAGTTTGAAGGAATGATAATTTTTTTACGATAGGATCCTACCGGGTTGTTATTTTCCGGAATATCAAAAGGTGGATTTAACCGCGCTCCTCTCTTTCTTTGACCAGTAAATTCGTAAGGTTGGTTCACATAAATGGGCAAACCATAACCATTGGTTTCCCAATTGGCGGGTACCTTAAAATCTTTCCAGCTGGCGTCGTTATAATCTGTTTTATAAAAATCAAGCGGGCGTTTGGATGGGTCCTGTACCCAATTGAATTTCCAGGATCCGTTTAAAGACATAAAGTAGGCAGACTTTTCTTTTTCCCTTTTCTCCGCAAGCGCCTTGCTCTCATAGGCATAGGCTTCCGCACGCATGGGCATACGGTTTACGGATACCACTTCCGGAGTCTGAAGTTCGGATGGCAGATCTTGCGCCCTGAGGATTGCTGGACCCAGGGTTAAAACCATCAAACTTAAAAATTTTGACTTGTTCATGTAATCGTTCTTGTTTGGTTTAAGACATATTTGTGCATGATTGCATGCATTCAGGTTTCATTTACCTTAAATTAAAGGAGAATATTCAAGGCAATATATTTTTAACCCTTATAAATCCACACAAACGTTTGTTTTCAGAACGATCCCAGAACCTTTCTCTTCTCACCTCACTCTAACACCGCAACATGCCCCGTCTCTTCCGCACCACACCGGTCTCTCCTATACGCCGATCCCTTCTGCACCATGCCGGTCCTCTCTACGCCATGCCTGCTCCCTCTACACCATGCCTGCTCCCCCCTCTGCAATTTGCTAAGGAAAATTCTCGTACGCTACGGAAAGACCTCAGAGATCTGTCCGCTCCTTCAGCGGACCTGATATCGTTAGTCTTGAAGCAGCTGTACAGAATTTTCCAAAAAATTCACCTTCCTACGATTAACGCTCTTAATAAACAATCACTTCATCCACAAACAGATACCCCTTTTGCTTATCTTTTGCAACTATCCGCACATATCTGGCCTTCTTACCCTTAAGATCAAACTTAAAATCTTTAGTCAGCAACTGGCTTTCTGTATCTGGCACTTCATTATTCAACAATCCAACTTCTTTAAAATCTGTTCCATTATCCGAAATCAATACTTTAACAAACGATGGCAAATAAATCCCTTGAGAGATCAGCTGCATAAAACCAACACTCAAAGCGCTTAAATCAACAGATGCTCCCATATCGACAGTAACATCCAGATCATTAGTTTCAATACCTTGCCATACACCATCGCCGTAACTGATCCCACCTCTGTATCCATCGGTTAAAGTACTTTCTTTTTTTGCCTGGTAATTTTTGCTAAACGGCAGATTATAGATCACTTTTTTCCCAATTGCCTTATGAAAATCGATAGGTAAAGTTACCGGCATACCCTTTAGATCTCCTTTGGCAAAAACTGCTGCAGTAACCACCTGAGAGCCTCTGACTTCAAATGGCTCCTGATAAAGTTTAGAATTGGCGGTTGGCAGACTACCGTCTGTGGTATAATAAATTGTAGCCTTATCTTGTTGAGACAGGATGCTCACCATCGCTTTGTTCTCCTGGTATATAAATTCCGGAACTATCGTAACCTGATAGCTCGGCCTGGCATAATTCACGTTTAAGCGCTGCAAGTAGCCATACTGATGTTGCATACGACGCTGAAAATCATTCCAGTTTCTGTTTTGCTTACTACTCCAGGTCACTTCTGCCAGAGCTATAGCCCTTGGATACTCCATGTATTCAACATGCTCGGAAGTTGTAATATATTCTGTCCACAAATTTGCCTGTGCACCCAATACAAATTTTCCTTGTTCAGGAGTCAGTTCGGCAGGTATCGGTTCATAACTATATACTTTTTCTACAGGAACAAAACCTCCTATAGCTTCCGGCTCCGTTTTCGGATCGCCCTGGTAATAATCAAAATAAACAAATGCCGCAGGGGTCATCACCACATCATGCCCCATCTTTGCTGCATCTATTCCCCCCTGTACACCCCGCCAGCTCATTACAGTAGCTTCCGGAGCAAGCCCACCTTGTAAAATCTCATCCCAGCCGATCATCTTTCGTCCTTTACTTACAATAAACTTTTCTATTCGTTTCACAAAATAGCTTTGTAACTGTTCCACATCAGTAAATCCTTCCTTTTTCATAAGTGCAAGGCAGAGTGGATCTGTTTTCCAGGCTGCTTTACCTGCTTCATCGCCGCCTATATGGATATATCTGGACGGAAAAACGTCCATTACCTCAGTAAGTACATTTTGTAAAAAAGTGTATACCTCAGGTTTTGCAACATTGTAATCACTTTCTTTATTATTTTCCTTACCAGAACAAGACAACTCCGGATAAGCAGACAATACCTCATAAGAATGACCAGGCATTTCAATTTCAGGTATTACCGTAACACCACGCCTGGCTGCGTATTTTACAACCTCCCTGGCCTCTTCCTGGGTGTAGAATCCTCCGTAGGCATTTGGGTTACCGGCTTCACTGAATTTTTCGCCCTGTGCCCGCCAATCTTTCCAGTTCTTACCCTCCCGCCACGCTGCATTTTGAGTTAAGCGGGGATAGGCCTTGATCTCCAAACGCCATCCGGAATCATCGGTCAAATGCCAGTGAAAGGTATTGAGTTTATATCTGGCCATGAGGTCGATATATCTTTTCACAAAAGCAACCGGATAAAAGTTTCTGGAAACATCTAAATGTAAGCCTCTGTATTTAAACCGAGGCTTATCGTACACCTGTCCGCATGGGATTTTGTGATCGGTTGTAATTAACTGAAGTAAAGATTGTGTGGCGTAAAACGCGCCTTGTGGTTTCGCTGCTTTTATGGTTACCTCCTTGGTTCCTATATTGAGAATATACCCTTCCTCCCCCAAACTATCGGTCGGTTTAGCGGCCATAAAACGAATGGCTAAAGCAGGCTGGACAGCACCTGCAATGATCTTTCTATTCTTAAAAGAAGCTTGTTCAGCAAATAGTTCTGCCACTTCTTTGAATTCAGGTATGCTGTGAATTTTTGTGCTTTCAGTAATGGAGAAATGCCCGGTTTCATTCTTAACATGTAATGGCGCAGGAATGATATTCATCTGGGCAGATGCCCCGGCAGAAATTAAAGATAATAAGACAGCGAATTTAAACGGTTTAGTTCTTAACATAATTTTGATGAGCAGAGATAAAATTGAAAATTCTTATAAGCATTACGCAACATATATGTGCTACATAACAATTATAAGGATTTTTACTCATACAGCGCTCTTCCTCCTTTTTCTGCAAAAAAGAAATTCCGCCATAGATTGAGCTTAAAAGAACTTTTTACGGGGGTAAATCTCATCTGATGCATATCTGAATGGGGTCTTGTTGGGATAAGGGTACCCTTTATCCCAACAAGACCCCATCAAGACCTCAAGCAAACGTACAGAAGCCAGGTTTCTGGTACGATATACGAGTTAACACACCAACTTCTCCACCCCTCTGCAATTTGCCAGGAAAAATTCTCGTACGCTGCGGAAAGACCTTAGAGATCTGTCCGCTCCTTCAGCGGACCTGATATCGTTAGTCTTGAAGCAGCTGTACAGAATTTTTCTCTAAATTCCCTTCTCTACTATCTTTTTTGCATCCAGATCGTCATACTGTGCGATTTGTTTGTTAAGCTCTTTTTTCATCTGATGCATAATCTTTTGATAGCCCTTTTCGCCATATACATTATGGACCTCATTCGGATCTTTCATCAAATC
>Ga0210409_10007834_pt1 | contig 10955 bp, 5 predicted proteins | sample IncBWH17MmetaG_FD_161649 | JGI IMG/M metagenome (GOLD analysis project Ga0210409, IMG submission 161649) | Forest soil microbial communities from Barre Woods Harvard Forest LTER site, Petersham, Massachusetts, United States - Inc-BW-H-17-M | ecosystem: Environmental > Terrestrial > Soil >...
CAATCTCGTCGTTCGAAAACTCCCGCTCGCCAAACACCGCGTCAAAAAATTTCGTCGTGCCTCCCACCGGCACCTTGAAGCGCACCGCCGGCTTCGTCCCCGGCGTCGAAGGCTTCCCATCGCGGCAAGAACAGCGCACAATCCGCCGCACCTTCGGCCCCTCGGCTCCCTCTTCCGCGTGATCTCCGCCCACATATTTCTCCGGCGGGCAATAACACAAAAACGCGCTGCCATTCGCCAGCACCTTCTTCCCCATCTCGCGGTAGAACTCCGTCCGCTGCGACTGGTAATAGGGCCCCTCATCCCAATCCACGCCCAGCCACTTCAGCCCCTCGATAATTCCAGTCAGCAGTTCCGGCTTGTTCCGCTCTGCGTCGGTATCCTCAATGCGCAGGATCATCACCCCGCGCTCTTTGCGCGCAAACAACCAGTTAAACAGCGCCGTCCGCGCTCCACCCACATGCAAATAACCCGTCGGCGACGGCGCAAATCGCACGCGCACGCCCCCCGCTTGTGTTTTCCCCGCGTCAGTCATGATAAGTAAGCTCTCGCTCTCTTCCCCGAACCGTCCAGTTTACCGGAACCTCTCGCAACGAGTCCAACCGAGCTGCCTCCGCAGACAATCCATCCTAGAGGGTCGATGTCGTCCCAACCGTCGGGCATTGAGCTTCGGTATCCGCGGGCGTTTAATCGTCTGTGTTCCTCTTCGCTGACGAGCACGGTCATAGTGTAGTTTTCTAGTTTTTCCAACCCGTGCTTTACGGTACTAGGGGTCACAGGGGTGAGCAAGGTTTCGCGCGATTCTATCTATTCCTTACACGTCAGGACGTCTAGTTCATTTCCGCAATTTAAAGGCTTCCTATCATCGGCGTGACTCATTTCCCCGCTTCCCCTGCTCCTCCCCGTGCCCCTCCCCCTACTACCTCTTTCGCTACCAGTACCCCGGTACGCTTGCTCCCTCTTTTTCCCCTGCCTCATAATCCTATGTGATTCGTTTCTGCGGGGTTCGGGGGCCACAGGAAGAAAAAGTCGGGTGTGTGTCACTTCGTTTCAGGTCATCCTTAATTTTTGTGAGTGTCCCACCCACTCCTTCTTCCGGTCGTCTTCGGAATTCCTGCGCCCGCGGAACGACCTTGACTAGGCCCGAATGTCACAAAGTGTGATCGCGCTCGGCTTGCTTCTCGGAACACTCCTCGTCGGAGTGTTCTTCGCCTACATTTATTCGCTGAAGCGCCAGAACTATCTTCTTTATTGGACCGTCGGCTGGGCCCTCTACGCTCTCCACTATCTCTGCCCCGCTCTTTCTGCCTGGATCGGCACCAACATCGTCCTCAGTTCCCTGAATCACGCGCTCTTCGGTTTCGCCGCCATCTGCTTCTTCCTCGGCGCGCAACTCTATACGCACAACAGACTTTGGCTTAAGCCCGCCATCGGATCGGCAATTTTCCTCGCTCTCTGGTCCCTGGCGAACGCCCTCCAGATTTTCCCGGTTTCCTCGTTCATTCCCGCGGCCTTCATCTACGTCGCCGTCGGCTTCATTTTCTGGAACGAAAGCCGCCACCACGAAACCCTCGCGGATCGCCTCCTCGGCCTGGCCTTCTCTTTCTGGGGCGTCGTTTTTCTGGGCTTCTTCCTGTTGCAACCGCCGCAAAAATTCGTCGGCGATTCGATCCTCATCGTCTCCGCTCTTCCCGTCGCTTTCGTCTGCATGCTCCTCGTCATGGCCATTTACGAAGAAGAAAAGCGCCGCGTCGAGCGCAACATGCTCGCTCTCTCCAATCTCAACCTCGCCACCTCCAGCTTCGTCGGCGGCGAGATTCAGCGCATGCTCGCGCAGGCTCTCGACCGCGTCCTCGGCGTTGTCCGCCTTCCTTCCGGTGCGCTCTTTCTTCATCATGGCGACACCGCCGGCCCCACTTCCGTCGTTTCCGCCGGTATTCCCGACGCCTTCTGCAACGTCGCCCAGGAAGAAGGCCTCGATGACTATCTCGTCGGCCTCGTCTCCCGCCTCGGCGGCCTCCTCGGCTTCCGCGATTTGCGCGACGACAATCTCACCTCTCTCGAAAACGACGAGCCGCTTCGCCGCTTCCGCGAACTCGCCCTGAAGCACGGCCTTCGCAGCGTCGTCGTCATCAGTCTCCAGGCCAAGGAACAGGCCTTCGGCCTTCTTCTCCTCGGCACTCCCGATAGTCGCCGCTTCACTCCCGCCGAACTCCGCCTCCTTCTCGCCCTCGGCCACCAGATCGGCATGGCCGTCGAAAACAGCTACCTCGTTCAGCAAACTTCCCGCCGCTCCGAGGAACTTCACGTCCTCAACGAAATCGGCCGCGCCCTCAGCTCCACTCTCAACAAGGAAGATCTCCTCCGCAAAATCTGGGAAGAGCTCCGCCGCCTCTTCGACGTTGAAAACCTTTATATCGCCAGCCCCGATCCGGTTCGCGACGCCATCAATTTCGATCTCGAAATGATCGGCGGCGTGCGCATGCCCATGCGCTCGCGTCCCGCCGGGAATCACATCACCGAATACGTCATCCGCACCCGGCAACCGGTTCTTATCCGCGAAAACTTTGTCACCGAGACTCGCAAGCTGGGCGTCGACCCCATCCGCATTTCCGGCTCCTTCTGCGGCGTGCCGCTCGTCGCCTATGATCAGGCCATCGGCGCCCTGTGCATCTATTCCGACCACGAACGCGCCTACGATGAAGGCCACCTCGAACTCATCCGCGTCCTCGCCAGCGAAGCCAGCATCGCCATCGAAAACGCGCGCCTCTTCCAGAACGAGCGCACCAAGGCCCGCCATCTCAGCCTGCTCAATCTCATTTCGCGCGACGCTATTGCCACGCTCAATCCCGACGAAGTCCTCACCAAAATAACGGAGCAGCTAGAAAACGGCCTCGGCTACGACCACATTGGCATCGCCCTGCTCGACTACACCACCCGCGAACTCGTCATCCAGGCGGAAAGCGGCGCTCGCCGCGGCACGCTGGGGCACCGCCTGTCTCTCGACAACGGCCTCATCGGCCAGGTGGCGCGCACCGGAAAATCCGCCACCTATCGCTCGTTCCCCAACAATCAGACTGGCGCAAAGCCCGTACTTCCCGACTCCGCCGCGGCCATGGGTCTTCCGATTTTTTATGCCGACCATCTCCACGGCGTCCTATACGTCGAAACTCTCCAACCGGTAGACTTCTCCGAGGAAGAATCCCTCCTCCTGCGCACTCTCGCTGACCTTATCTCCGGCGCTCTTCACAACGCTCTAACTTTCCAGAAAGCGCAGGAACAGGCCATCACCGACGGCCTGACCGGCGTCAAAACGCATCGCTTTTTCATGGAAGCGCTTTCGTCTGAATGGAAACGCTCTTCGCGCGCCAGCCGCTCCTTCGCGCTGGTCCTCATGGACCTCGACCGCTTCAAATTCGTCAACGATTTCTACGGCCATCTCGAAGGTGACCTGGTTCTCCAGCGCGTCGGCCAGATCCTCGAAACCAATTGCCGCCGCTCCGATGTCGTCGCCCGCTACGGCGGCGACGAATTCGTCATCCTCATGCCCGAAACCACCATGGAGCAGGCCCGCCAGCTTTCCTCAAAACTCCGCGGTTGGGTCGCCGCCGATCCGCTCCTCCGTGAAAAAAATATCAGCGCCAGCTTCGGTATCGCCTGCTACCCGCTCCACGGCGCTTCGCCGCAGGAACTCATCCAGGTCGCCGACGCGTCCATGTACCTTTCGAAGCATCAGGGCGGCAACACCGTCTCCACCGCCGACCACGTTGACCCCAACGAAGCCCGCCGTTGGAAGCGCGACGTCCTCGAAGCTTATCTCGGCGTCACTCTCAAGCGCCTCTTCACCACCGGTCCCGAAGCCTTCGAAGAAATCTATCTTCGCCTCCGCCAGTTCACCGATTCCCTGCCCTCCACCGAAATCGCGCAGGATCCGCCTGCCGAAGGCCCGCGCGCATTGCCGCAATCCATTCTCGACACTGTCACCTCGCTCGCTTACGCCATCGACGCCAAGGACCAATACACCCAGGGCCACTCGCAAAAAGTTTCCGCTTACGCCGCGCTTCTGGCCGAAGCCCTCGGCATGACCGATCTCGAAGTCGAGGAAATTCGCCTCGGCGCTGTCTTGCATGATGTCGGCAAGGTCGGCATCCCGGAAACCATTCTCAACAAGAGCGGGCCGCTCAATCTCGAAGAGTGGGACACCATGAAAACTCATGTCACCTTCGGCGGAAAACTTCTCGAGCCGCTCGTTCCGCTCGCCCGCATTCGTGAAATGGTTTTGCACCATCACGAATTTTTCGACGGCTCCGGCTATCCCGAAGCCCTCACCGGCGAAAAAATTCCCCTCGGCGCGCGCATCATCACCATCGCCGATTCCTACGACACCATCACCAGCGACCGCAGCTACAAAAAAGGCCGTACAGCCGATCAAGCCCTCTCCGAACTCGAGCGCTGCGCCGGAACCCAATTCGATCCCCGCCTAATCGAAGCCTTCGTCCGCGCCATGCGCCAGCTCCCCAACCCCATCATCGAAGTCGCCTCCCTCCTCTCCCGCACTTCCTGACCCCACAGGAGCACAGGCTTCAGCCTGTACTCTTACGCCGTTTTCTTCTCTCCTCGCTTTTGTAGGGGCCGGGCTCGCCCGGCCCGCTCGTCCGATATCTTCTAACCCTTCGTGCTTCTGAAACGATTCGTATACTCGCCTGCAGTGACGCCCAGAACTCGCAGGAACGTCCGGCGCATCGCGTCCGCTGAACTAAAACCGCATCGGTCGGCAATCTCCTTGAGCCCCATCGCCGAACTATCGATCAGTTGTTGAGCCGCTTCCACGCGCATCCGGTCGACGAACTGGCCCGGATTCATGTTCGTCTCGCGCAGGCAGACTCGCGTAAGGTTCCTCGCGCTCATACCCAGGCGGTCGGCAAGCTTTTCGACGGTAAGCTCCTCGCGCAGATTCTCCAGCATCCACACCTGTAATTCCCGAAGCGGCTGCGAGGTCACCGCCTGGCGCGACAGCATATGGCTGAACTGCGCTTGACCGCCGGGCCGCACGAGGAACATCACCAGAAACCTGGCAACATTTAAGGCCACCTGATGTCCGTGGTCCTCTTCCACCATCGCGAGACACAGATCGATTCCGGCGGTAATGCCGGCCGACGTGTATATCGCTCCATCTCGCAGATAGATAGGTTCCGGACGGACGTGGAGGTTCGGAAACTCCTTGGCCAAACGGTCACAGAAGTTCCAATGGGTTGCAACCTGTTTGCCATCCAGCAGACCCGCCGCCGCCAGCAAGAATGCTCCCGTGCAGATAGAAGCAACGCGCCGCGCGCGGCCGCCCGTCTCCGCAATCCATGACACGAACTTACGATCGTAAACTCCGCTCTCGGCGCCCGGCCCGCCAGCAATGATCAAGGTGTCTATGGAGCCCGAAATTTCCGCGATTGGAGTCGCACCGGATAGAGCGATATGCCGGTGCGTTTGCAGCTTGGTGCCGCTCCCGGGATTCCCGAGTTGGACTTCATAGCCCGGAGCGTTGGAGAACACTTCAAGAGGGCCGGTCACATCAAGGACCTGCACTGGCGGAGGACCGGCAATGACCACTTTCCGCACGTCGTAATTCTACTAAACAGGGTCCGCTTGAAATGTCCTAAATTGCCGTCTCTCTGTCGTGGCATTGGAATACGCGTTGGCTTACCTTCATCTCGTAGCCAAATTCCACTCGAGGTAATTCAATGCTCCTTACATCATCCACGATTCAGATTCCCGATACCAAACTGGCCCGGGAAGCGCACGATATCCTGCGCGAGTTTTCCACCGAACTTCTCTACAACCACTCCAATCGCGTGTACCTTTTTGCGGCGGAGCAGGGGCGCCAACAGAATCTCCGGTTCGACCCCGAACTCCTTTACGTCAGCGCCGCGTTTCACGATCTCGGCCTGCTTAAGGAGTATTCGAGCGAGTCGGAGCGGTTTGAGGTTGACGGTGCCAATGCAGCCCGGCAGTTTCTCGTCGCTCATGGCATCCCGCAAGACAAGGCTCAAACGGCATGGGAGGCCATCGCCCTACACACAACTCCGGGAGTCACCCAATACATGGACCCGGAAGTTGCCTTGCTCTTCACCGGTGTCGGTCTGGACGTTCTCGGAGAGGGCTTTGACAAGTTTCCGGCGGAGCTTCGCGAGGAAATCGTCGCCGCCTACCCCCGAATCAATTTCAAGGAAGGCATCGTCAAATCTTTCTTCGGCGGGTTCGCCCACAAGCCAGCTTCTACCTGGGGGACGGTGAAGGCGGATGTCTGCGAGCGCTTTATTGCCGGCTACAAGAGCCCGAACTTTTGCGACCTCATTGCAAATTCTCCATTCCCCAACTCACGCTCCTAGGCTTGCCGGCCGCGGGTGGTCTACCCTTCGCGCTTTTTGCGAAGGGTGAATCCACTCGCTCCGCCCTCTTTAATGTAGCGCTGGCTTTCATGGCAGCTCTACCTGGGAACGCTAATCTCCCGATCGGCGTTCCCTCCGCCGACACCAACACAAAAACCAACCTGAATCGTTAATTTGGAAAACTGAGCCACCTAATTCTTGTGCCAGTCCAAGCTAACCCCGCGTCCCATTTGAAAAGCGCCCTTTGCGGTCATCAGTCCATCCTGCAGCGTACCCGTAAGAAAAATATTATTTAGCACCGTGCCATCCGCCGCCTTGCTGTGCATCTCGATTTCCAGTTCGCCGGCTGGCCCGATATGTCCGGTCAGATTCATGAACACTCCGGTGTCCTTGCCCATCGGCCACCTGCCATTCAACTTGCTGCCTGCGGCCGTGCCTTCGCCATGGAAACACCGCGCCGGATCTTTCGGCGTTGCAGCGAAACAAATCTGTCCCGAGTAGAGTCCGTCCTCGAAGCCGCTGTTGACAGCCGATCGGATCGGAGCGGCGCTCAGTCCTGCTTTCTGAGGCAACGCGGAAGCCGTTCGTACAGGCTCATCCGATGGCTTGGGTTTGTTTGCCCGCGCAGGCTTGGCTTCGGCGGGCGGCTTCGTTTCAGCCGCTGGCGCGATCTTCGTCTCTGCTTTTTCAACGCTGGGAATTGCAGCGACGGGCGCCGTCACTTGCGGTTGTTGCGTGGGAGCCGCGATGCTTGCATTCTCATTGCCGCCCCGCTGGTGAGCGGTGTAAGCCCAAAATCCTCCGCCAGCCAGCGCCACAATCAGCGCCACACCCGCCGCGATCCATTTGGTCTTGCCTTTCGTGGCCGCTGGTTGCCGCGAAGGCAGCGGCCCGCTTCCCTCGGCATCCGTAATCGAAAATGTCCGCACCGGCTGCGCGATGTTTTTGAAGCTCATCTCCCCCAGCGATTGAAACGACATGGAAAGCTTGTTTCGAATCTGGTCGTGCACCGTTCCGGAAATGCACACGCCGCCCGGCTCTGCCGCGGTCTGCAGCCGTGCGGCAACATTCACTCCGTCCCCCATCAGGTCCTGCCCCTGGATCAGAATGTCGCCAAGATTGATGCCTATGCGAAACCGCACCTGCCGGTTGGGGGGAAGCTGATCGTTGCGAGTGCGCAGCGCTGCCTGAATATCCGTGGCGCAGCGCACCGCTTCGACCGCGCTCGGAAACTCCGCCAGGATCGCATCACCGGCGGTATTGAAAATCCGCCCGTTGTGCAAGGCCACAACGGATTCAAACACCTTTTTGTGCCCGCGGAAGAGGCGCAGCGTCTGTTCTTCGTCTTCCCCCATCAACCGGCTGAATTCCGCCACATCCGCCGAAAGAATCGTGGACAGCTTCCGTTCCAGGAATTGCGCGCTGGGCGTATCGAATTTGTCGGGCATGCAAGTAACTCCCCGTTAAATGTCGCGGCCATCATAGCACCAGCGTCGCCGCGCAGAAACGTCCAGCTCATCCTCCGCTTTTTCTAATTACCACGCGGCAACTCACATAGATCGGAAAGACGATGCAAGAGCTTCAAACATTTCAAGCTGCCGCTCGCGACACCGGGTTCGTTGCAGTGGAAGAATCCAAAGAAGGAACTGTCCTGTGGTTCAGAAAAGCAGCCCCGGATCGCCTGCGCTTGGACACCATGACAAATAGCGCAACCGTTTTTTGGAGGAATGCTCGGGGCCAAACCTGTTCCACAAACCGCTGTGTGACTACCTTGTGCGAATGGGTTGGCGGAATCGCGGTAGCGGCTAGTTAAATCATGTTGCGTCGGAAGTGCCGGCTCCCGGCGGCCTTCAATCGGGCTCGGTACTCTCAGTATCAATTGTTCCTTCCCGAATAATTACTCCTTCAAGCAACCATTTTCCCCTGCAAGAAATCTCTGTCAGTACGTTCTCCTTCTTAGTGAGGTACAACCTATGACAACTTCCGCATACCACTGTCTCGTCGTGTCGTTTCGCACGTTCCGTGCGGCAACTCTGCTCGTTCTAACCCTCGGCCTGCTTGCTCTTTGTTCCGCCGGGCCTCTGCTTGCACAAGACTCCAACCACTCTCCCGGCTGGGTGGTCATCTCCGTTCCGGAGTACCGCGCCCTCCGCGTGAAAGCGTACCCCACCGAACGCGAGCCGGAACCGCCGCCCGTTGACGCAACCCTCACCCGTGTCGACTACGATCTCCGCGTCGACACCGATCTCGCCTCCGGCCGCGCCACACTCACCGTCGACGTCCTCAAAAATGGCTGGGTGCGCGTCCCCATTCCCGCGGGCCTCTTCGTCCGCGAGGCCAAGCTCGACGGCAAATCTCTCTCTCTCGCTCCGCCTGCCGCCGGCAAAGACGCCTCGCAGCTCTCCGCGCTTCTTTCTCATCCCGGCCGCTCGGTGATCACTCTCGAAATCGCCCTGCCCATTTCTTCTTCCGCAGGCGAAGAGCGCCTCTCCATTCCCTCCACTTTCTCCGGCGTCACCAAAGTCGCTCTCGAAATTCCCCGCGCCGGAGTAGACCTCTCGCTTTACGGCGGCCTCTTTTCCGACACTGCCGATCTGCCCAACGGTGGGAACAAGTGGACCGCCTACGGCAAAGGCGCCGAGCCGATGACCTTCGCCTGGCGCCGCAAAACCGAAGACCACCACTCCACGCTTCCCCTGCGCATGCGCGGCACGCTAACGCAATTTGTCGGCCTCGGTGAAGACTCCACTTCCCTCACCGCCAACGTCAATCTCGAAATCACGCAAGGCGCCGCCAAAGAAGCGCACATCCAGCTTCCCGAACACGTCACCATCAACCAGGTCCAAGGCGCGCTCGTCGCCGATTGGGAAATGAAGCCTGGCGAACTCCTCATCACTTTCCTCGAACCTGTCGAGCAATCCGCCAGCTTCGTCATTACCGGTGAAGCTGCTCTGCCGCGCGAAGGTCAGATGGATATCCCTCTCCTCCGCCTCACCGGCACAGAACGTGATACCGGGGGCATAGCTGTTGATGTCCTCGGCGCCGGCGAAATCAAGGAAGACTCCGTGAAGACGCAGGGCCTCGAGCGCGCCGACGCCAGCGATCTCGGCGAACCCGTCACCAATCGTCAGTCTCCCGCGCTGCTTGCTTTTCGTACCCGGCCCGGCGACGCCAAATCCCAGCGTTCGCTCCACATCGCCGTCGCCCGCTACGCCCAACAGGCCGTGCTCATGGCCAACATCGAAGAAGCCCGCTACCGCGTCTTGCTCACCAAAGACGGAAAATCCCTCGTCGAATCGCGCTACGCCGTTCGCAACAACCAGCGTAATTTCGTCAAGGTCACTCTGCCTCAGGGAGCGACACTCTGGAGCGCCTCGCTCTCCGGAAAACCTGTCCGCCCCGGCTCCGCGCCCGACGGCAGCCTTCTTCTCCCGCTCGCGAAGACCCGCGCCGGCGAGGACGCCTCCGAGTTCGCCCTCGAAATCGTCTACCTCCTCCCCGGCGCTTCCTGGACCGACAAGGGCCGCTTGAAACTTTCTCTTCCCGCGCTGGATCTGCCCGTCTCGCGCACTGGCCTCCAGGTTTTCTTCCCGCCGCTCTTCCGCCTCTCCTCCGAACCGGGCTCGTTTCACACCGAGTCCTACGTCAATCCAATCTCACCCGTCCTCGTCGCCTCCGTCGCCGAACCGCCGGTGGATACGCCTCTCGCGCCGCCGCCCTCTTCCGGCGTTGTTGGCGGAGCGCCGGCAGACACGGTCACGGATGCAGATTTGAACAGGTCGGATAAATCCAAAGACGAAAAACGACTCGCCGCGCAATCGCAATCTCTTGTCGATAAATTCCACGCCAACGAACGCGGTGCCCGTGCCACCGGCATTCTTCCCGTCCGCGTCGATTTCCCCGCGTACGGCCCCTCTGTTTTTCTCGTTTCCGAACTCACCAGTGAAAATCAATCTCCGTCCGCCGAATTCAATTATCAGCAGGACAAAAAGGCAGGTGGCAAGTGAAACTCCGTCTACTCTTCGTCGCTATCGTTTTTTGGTTCGCGATTCCCGCGTTCGCCCAAAAGAGTCTCGAATCGCCTCTTCCCCCGACCGGCAACGTCACCCTTTCTCTCGACGAATACAATCGCCTCCTCGCCCTCGCCAATCGTCCCGGAAAAAAATCCGATCTTCCTCCGCTTCCCTACATCCTCAAGCGCGCCGATCTGAAATTCCGCGTCTCCAATGACGACGTCCTCGGCTCCGTCCAGCTCGAAGGCGAAACCCTAGGCAGCAACTCCGCGAAAGTTCCCCTCACCACCGGTATGACCGTCCTCGACGCGCGCCAGGGCTCCCGGCCACTTCCTCTTCTCCTCGATAACGGCACGCACGTCGCCGTCCTTCCCGGCGAATCCGAATTCTCGGTCAATCTCGACGCAGGCCTTCCGCTCTCCATCGAAACTGGCCGCGCCTCATTCCTTCTTCCAGTTCCCTCTGCCGGCAGCGTCCGCCTCTTCCTCACCGTTCCCGGCGACCGCGCCAACGTCCAGCTCAATCACGGCATCATCACCCATCGCGCTTCCGTCAAAGG
>Ga0210409_10007835_pt1 | contig 10954 bp, 8 predicted proteins | sample IncBWH17MmetaG_FD_161649 | JGI IMG/M metagenome (GOLD analysis project Ga0210409, IMG submission 161649) | Forest soil microbial communities from Barre Woods Harvard Forest LTER site, Petersham, Massachusetts, United States - Inc-BW-H-17-M | ecosystem: Environmental > Terrestrial > Soil >...
CTTTTCGAGAGCAGGGTCCTATAAGTTGCTGGTCTTCGTCCCTGCGTTCTATGTTTCTGAAATCTGTCTTATGGTCATGATAGAATGACCATGAATAAAAGGAGAGGCCCATGAAACAGATTCCAGCGGGGGCATTCAAAGCACATTGCCTTGCCGTGATGAAACAGGTGCAAGCGACAGGAGAGCCTGTCGTCGTCACCAGACGTGGAGCTCCGGTCGTCAAGGTTGTCCGGGCCGAAGCAGAGAACAACGACATCTTCGGATTCATGGCAGGAAGAGTCAAAATCGTCGGAGATATCGAATCTCCGATTCCCGTGGAGTGGGAGGTCACGAAACGGTGATTTTGCTCGATACGCATGTATTGGTTTGGCTTTCGGCGGAACCGGCAAGATTGTCGAAACAGGCCAGCCGGACCATCCGCAGGGCCTCCCGGTCTGGCGGCATCGCCATTTCCGCGATCACGCTGTGGGAACTGGCCTGGCTTGCCAGTCATGGTCGCGTTGAGATCACGGGAACGGTCGAAGCCTACGTCGAAGAAGTCTCTTCCAGAGTGGCGATTCGTCCGCTCACGGCAAAGGTTGCCGTACTCGCCAACCAGCTTCCGGCAGACTACTCGAGCGACCCGTGCGACCGCCTAATTGGTGCGACGGCACTGGCCGAGGGAATCGCGTTGGTAACCAAAGACGCGAAGATTCGCAACTCGAAGCAGCTTTCGACGATCTGGTAGAAATAGTGTGTCCGCGAGACAACCCGACGGGCACCTGGGCCTGCGGCGAAGCTGCGCTCTCGATCGGTGTGACCTCAAGTGCCGGATCGATTATAATTTTCGAATGTCCTCCGTGACTAATCATCACCCCTATGACGCCGCACGCGATCTCGGATGGGCGCATCGACTGGTCCGAGACTGGTTCATCGGCCGGTTCGGCACGCCCACCGAGCCGCAAGAGCAGGGCTGGCCGCATATATTGGCTGGCGAGACGACGCTGATCTCGGCCCCCACCGGATCGGGGAAAACACTGGCCGCGTTTCTGGCTTGCATCGACCGCCTGGTACGCAAAGCGCTGCGCGGCGAACTTTCCGACCGCACCGAAGTTCTCTACGTCTCCCCCCTCAAGGCGCTCAGCAACGACATCCAGAAGAATCTGGAAGTTCCGCTGGGTGAAATTCTGCAACTTGCGGGCGAGCGCGGAATACTGATGCCCGAAATCCGCACCGCCGTGCGCACCGGCGATACACCCGCGCGCGAGCGTCGCGCCATGTTGACGCGGCCGCCCCATATCCTGGTGACGACGCCTGAATCGCTTTACATCCTTCTGACCGCGGAAAAGAGCCGCGAGGTTTTGAAGACGGTCGAGACGTTGATCGTCGACGAAATCCACGCCGTGGCCGACGACAAGCGCGGCGCGCACCTGGCGCTGTCCGTTGAGCGCCTGGAATGTCTGACCGGAAAGACCCTTGCTCGCATCGGCCTGTCAGCGACGCAAAAGCCCATTGAAGCGATCTCGCGTTTTCTCGCCGGCTCCGGTCGTCCGGACCCGGTGGTCGTACAGGTCGGGCGCCGGCGCGAGCTAGATTTGGCAGTCGAAGTGCCGGGAGGAGAAATCGGTCCGATCGCCTCGAACGAAACATGGGGCGAGATCTACGACCGTCTGGCGGAGTTGTCGGCATCACACGGCTCGACCCTCGTCTTCGTGAATACGCGGCGGTTGTCTGAGCGCGTTGCACATCATCTTGGGCAGCGATTGGGGCGGGACGCGGTCGCCGCGCACCATGGCAGCCTGTCGCGGAAGATACGACTCGCGGCCGAACAAAAGTTGAAGGCTGGCCAGCTGAAGGCGCTGGTGGCGACCGCGTCGCTCGAGTTGGGAATCGATATTGGCAGCGTTGATCTGGTCTGCCAGATCGGCTCAACGCGGTCAATTTCGGTTGCCTTGCAGCGCATCGGACGCTCGGGCCACTGGCGCGGCGCCGTGCCGAAAGGACGACTGTTCGCCACGACGCGCGATGAATTGCTCGAATGTGCGGCGCTCGTGCGTGCCATCCGCCAAGGAGAACTGGATCGCATCGCCATCCCCGAGGCACCGCTCGATATCCTGGCGCAGCAGATCGTGGCTATGTGCGCGGCGGAGGATTGGAACGAGGACGAGCTGTTTCGGGTTGTGCGCCGGGCTCACCCGTATCGCGACCTGCCGAGAGCGGACTTCGAGGCTGTCATCGAGATGCTCTCCGAAGGCATCGCCGCACGCCGGGGGCGTTACGCCGCTCACTTGCATCGTGATCGGGTGAACAATCGAGTGCGCGCGCGGCGCGGTAGCCGCCTTGCGGCGATCACCTGCGGAGGCGCGATTCCCGAGAATTCGCTCTACACCGTCATTGCTCAACCGGAAGGCACGACGGTTGGCACGGTTGATGAAGACTTCGCCGTGGAAAGCCTTGCGGGAGACATTATCCTCCTCGGCAACACGTCCTGGCGGATCCGGCGAGTGCAATCGGGCAGCGTTCTAGTGGAAGACGCCCAAGGAGCGGCCCCGAGCGTCCCGTTCTGGCTCGGGGAAGCCCCGGCACGCACCGCCGAACTGTCCGAGCATCTCACCGAGGTACGTGAAACGGTCAGCTCGCTTCTCATCGGCGTTTCGCCCGGGGCCGACCGCCAAAGCTCGCGCGAAGTGGCCTCGGCGGTCAGTTGGTTGGTCACCGAATGCGGGCTCGACGTAGTCGGCGCCGAGCAAGTGGTTGAGTACATACTGGCCGGTCGAGCTGTGCTGGGCGCCGTCCCCTCGCAGAAGACGATCATCGCCGAACGCTTCTTTGATGAGGGCGGCGGGATGCAGCTCGTGATTCACGCGCCCTTCGGCGCGCAGATCAATAAGGCCTGGGGGCTGGCGCTGCGCAAGAGGTTCTGCCGCTCGTTTAATTTTGAGCTGCAGGCCGCGGCTACCGATAACGGGCTCAATATCTCCCTCTCCGAGCAACACAGTTTCCCCCTGGCCGATGTATTTCATTTTCTGCATCCGGCGTCGGTGCTACAGGTTCTCGAGCAGGCGGCCCTGACGTCGCCATTGTTCACGACGCGCTGGCGCTGGGATGCGGGGCGCTCGCTGGCATTGCTTCGCTTTCGGAACGGCAAGAAAGTTCCTCCGCAAATCCAGCGAATGCGCGCCGATGACTTGCTGGCCTCGGTGTTTCCCGAGGCCCAGGCGTGCCAGGAAAATATCTCAGGCGATATCACCATCCCCGGTCATCCGCTGGTCCGCGAAGTGATGAAGGACGTTCTCACCGAGGCCATGGACATCGACGGCCTGAGGCGTGTGTTGAGCGATATCACCGAGGGACGCATTCATTGCCTGGCGATTGACACGCCCGTGCCATCGCAGTTCTCGCACGAAATCCTGAATGCCAACCCTTATGCCTACCTGGACGATGCACCGCTCGAGGAGCGCCGCGCCAGGGCGGTCGAGATGCGCCGCGTGTTGCCAGCTGCAGTTCTGTCGGAAATCGGAGGCCTCGATCCCGCTGCGATCACTGAAGTATGCGCCGATGCCTGGCCCGACGTGCGCGATGCCGCCGAACTCCACGACGCGCTGTTGACCTTAATAGCGCTTCCGGTCCAAGCAATCGAACCTCCGGTTGAATCGAGCGAGCTCGGGGGAAGGTTGCAGCAATCCGTTTCTCGATGGAACGAATACTTCGAAGAGCTTGTGATGGGCCGTCGGGCCGGACGCGCCGAGGTCGACGGTCGAGCGTACTGGGTTGCTGCGGAACGCGCGAAATCGCTCGCGCGGATTTTTCCGTCACTGCAGTTCGAACTGCCACCGGCCGAGGTGATCTCCCGAGCAGAATCGAGCGAGGAAGCTTTCGCCGCACTCATCACCGGTTGGATGGGGCACGCAGGCCCTGTGACGGCCGGGGAGTTAGCGGGCGTACTGGGGCTCGCGGTCGCCGAGATCGAGAAAATGTTCCTGCGGCTGGAGGCGAGCGGTGCCATTCTGCGCGGACATTTTAGGAATTCCGCCACCGGCGAAACCGAATGGTGCGAGCGGCGGCTGCTCGCGCGCATCCACCAACTGACGAAGGGAACCTTGCGGAAGCAGGTCGAGCCGGTGACGGCGGCGCAGTTTATGCGTTGGCTCCTGCGCTGGCAGCACGTTGCCCCGAGCACGCAGCTCCTGGGCGAACGTGGGACGCTCGAGGTGCTGCGGCAACTGCAAGGATTCGAAACTTCCGCGAACGCCTGGGAGCCGCAAATCCTGGCCCGGCGCATCGCCGGGTACGACCCAAAGGTTCTCGACCAGCTCTGTTTGACCGGGGCGGTCGGGTGGGGAAGGCTGTCTGCTCATCCGGCTACGCTTGAGAGCACAACACCAGACAGGCGGAGGGTGGTGCCGTCGAGCGTCGCTCCGATAACGTTCTTCGTGCGAGATGACGCCGACTGGATGATGTCTCGGCATGAAGGTACAGGGGAGGAAACCCGCGGCGTGAGCGACAGTGCAAGGGAGATTCTCGAGTTCTTGCGGCGACGTGGCGCGTCGTTCTTTGCTGACATTGTGCGCGGCATCGGCAAGCTCAAAGCAGAAGCGGAGACGGCACTCTGGGAACTGGTGGCCGCCGGTCTGCTGACCGCGGACGGCTTCGATAACCTGCGTGCGCTGATCGATCCGAGGCGGCGCGCGGGGCAGGGCAGCGGGAAAAGCGCACGTCCGCGGCACAGCACGGGGAGATGGTCGACACTCTATTCGGGTGAGAGCGGGGATCGCGCCCGAGCTCTCGAAGCCACCTGCTGGATGCTGCTGCGCCGGTACGGAGTGGTCTTCCGCGAGCTGCTCACCCGCGAGAGTATTTTGCCCAAATGGCGCGAGGTGCTGATCACTCTGAGGCGCATCGAAGATCGCGGCGAAGTGCGTGGCGGAAGATTCGTCAGCGGATTTCTGGGAGAGCAGTTCGCGCTGCCGGTCGGGGTGGAATCTTTGCGTGCGCAGCGCAATCAGCAATCCGTGGGGGAAATCGTCACCGTTTCGGCCGCCGATCCGCTGAACTTGGTCGGGATTCTCGTGCCGGGCGAGCGCGTTGGGGCGACTTCGGGAAAACTCGTTGCATTCCAAGATGGCGTGGCTGTGCCGCCGAGCGAAAAGGCCGGGATGGTCGTGATGGCCCGAGCGGGCTAAGCCGTGTCTGGTGCACGAGAGCCTGTGTCGCCCAAGAGCGTGCGACGCGGTAGCCCGGAATTCCTGACTCTCTCGAACAACATTCAGTCGTGCGGCGATCCCGAATGGCTCTTACTGGGACGCGGGGATGAATCGTGAGGACTGTGAGAGGATTTCTGGCAACCGGATTGTGGAGCGAGGATCGTATTCAGCAACTCGCCGTAACCTACGCCGTCGCCCGGTAGAGCTCATCGTGGCGACGGGCAAGACCGCGGGGTCGCCGCGGTAGCGTCGTGTTCACCGATACCGCCATCGGGGGTGAAGCCGTACGCCCGACACGCTACGGGTTCACCCCCGTCCTGTGAAATTGCCAGTGCTCGAAGCCCCCTTTCTGGGGTCTCCGGTGAAGGAGGTGGTTCGATGGCGGGCCGAAACTAATCGGCGGCCCCTGCGGACTTCGCGCCTTCGACTTCAGTCAAACGTCCCGAGCGCACGTCATAGACAAAACCGTAGACGGCGATCGATTTGGGCACAAGAGGGTGTCGACGAATGCGTGCGACGTCGTCTAGGACAGACTGCTTCTGGTCCTTGATGGTCAGCCATTCGATATACTCGCCTGCCCGAGAGCCAGGCCCCTTACCAACATCGCGAAAGCCCTGCTCGGTGAGCTCGGCCGTTTCAAGACTCGAAGCGAGCAATCCTCGGATGACTTCGTTCGAGAAAAACTCCATGCCGCAGTCGGTGTGGTGAATCACAAAAAACTCACGCGTTCCAAGCAGCTTGTAGCTGATGACCAGCGAACGGATGGCATCATCGCTGGCGCGGCCACCTGCGTTGCGGATGATATGGGCGTCGCCCTCAGTGAGGCCCGCAAATTTCGCTGGATCGAGCCGGGCATCCATACAGGTAAGAATGGCGAAGTGCCGCGCTGGCGGCAGAGCAAGGTTGCGCTTGTTGCCGAAGGTCGCACTATAGTTCGCGTTTGCGTTCAGAACGTCTGACAGAACCTGACTCATCGTCGTCTCCTTTTCATGAACTTTCAGATAGCTGGATTCGCACTTCTCTGTCGAGCTAGAGCCCCCGCATCCGTTGATGACCATCGCCGACTCGTCCCCGGTGGACCAAGGTACCCGGAAGCCGAGGTCTCGCACACGACCAAATCAGACTCGATCGAGATCCCCCATATCGCTCCAAACAGAACGCTCGAGAGCCGTCCCACTCGATCAGACGCTTGAGCATAGCAGCTCCTGCACTCAAATCATCGAGAGCGTTATACACGTGCCCACGTCCACCGCTTGCGAACCCGGCCCAAGTCCCATGAATTGCTCCGTGAACGTTGCCAATCTGAGCGGGCAGGGTTCGTCCAGGTGTGATCACCGCGAAATTTCCTCCAGTGCCAGACCTCGCGTGCGCGGTCCGAAAACGCCTATAGAAAGCACCACTATCAACATGCTGGCGGCGATGAACGCGAACACGCCTTTCGGGCCGAAGGTCTCTAGAAAGAACGCAATCATGAAGCTCGTGAAAATCGTCGAAAGGCGGCTCCATGAATAGACGAATCCAACCGCTCGGGCTCGGATCCGAGTCGGGAAAAGCTCGGCCTGATAGGCGTGAAAGGAATAGGACAACAAATTATTGGAAAGTGTTATCAGCATGCCAAGAAAAATCAGCCAGGCAGCGCTGCTCAGTTGTGCGAATAACAGTCCAAACAGAGCAGTGCCTATCGCAGCGCCGACGATTTGCCACTTCCGTTCGAACCGGTCTGCGATCACCGTGCAGAGCAAGGGACCGACCGGGTACATCCATGCAATGATGGCGGAGTATTGCAAGCTATGGGTAACGCTTGCGCCTTTTGAGGCCATGATGGCTGGCACCCAGTTCCCGAATCCATAGAAGCCGATCGTCTGAAAGAAATTGAAAACGACCAGCATCAGAGTTCGCTTGCCGTACGGCGCAGCCCATATCTCCGAGAATTTCCCCTCCCCGGCCGCTTCCGGGGCTCCGATCATCGGTTCCCTGAGCGGCTGGCGAAGTTCAGACTCGACGCGGGCTTCGATCCGAGAAATCGCCTCGGCCGCCTCGGCGAGCCTGCCCTGCTGGGCCAGCCAGCGGGGAGACTCAGGTATGCTTCGGCGAATGAACCAGACGGCCACAGCCGCCAGGGCGCCAATAAACACCACCCAGCGCCATCCCGCCAAACCGAGCGGCGCGCGAGGCACCAGGATCGAGGAAGCCAGGGCCAGGATGGGGATTGCCAGAAATTGGATCGATTGACTGACGGCGAAGGCGCGGCCGCGCAGGTGCTTGGGTGCGAGCTCGGAAATATAGGCGTCAATCGTTACCAACTCCACTCCAATGCCAATTCCCGCGACCAGTCTCCACAAGTCAACCCCGAGATAGGTGCGCTGGGATCCCATCGCAACGCTTGCCACGGTGTACCAGAGCAGCGAAAATGTGAAGATCGCGCGTCTTCCAAAACGGTCCGCCACGGACGAGAAGAGACTCGTCCCGATGAGCAACCCGGTGAAGGTTGCGGCGGCGAATGCAGCCTGATCGGTGAGACCGAACAATCCCTTGCCCACGGCGCGAAAAACCCCGCTCGAAATCAAACCAGGACTCAGGTAGGCAGTCTGAAACAGGTCGTACATTTCAAAGGAGCCGCCGAGAGAGAGCAGCACGATGAGCCGCCACACCTCCCTGCAGGAGGGAAGTCGGTCGATGCGTCCTGTGATTTCCGCTGCTGTGGTTGGGGTCAAGCGTTGTTTCCCTGGGACTGTCCTTCGAAGGCCGCCGGGGTTCGACCGGCCGTCAGACTGCTAAAAGATACCCGGGAGTCCCGTCGAGAGTCGATCCTCGGGAACTGAAACATGGAGCTGGTGCAATTCACCGGGCGCCAGGTTCGGAAGTCTCGGCGCGGCGCTCAGGAATCGACTCATTTCCTGAGGTGAGATGATCTGCCCGGCGAGTATCTGGAATTTTTCGATGTAGTCGGCTCGCGTGAATGGCTTTGCTCCGAGCGGGTGGGCATTCGCTACGGACAATTGATCCTCGAATCGCGTACCGTCCTTCAGGAGGATCTCGATTCGGCCGCCGAAAGCCCTTTCGGACGCATCCACCGCATGATAGCGGCGCGTCCAGTCCGGATCCTCACGCGTTTCGATGCTGTGCCAAAGGCGCACCGTGCTGGGGCGGCTCGCGCGCTCCGGCGTGTAGCTCTCGACGTGATGCCATCGGCCATCCTCGAGCGCGACTGCAAAGATGTACATGATCGAATGGTCGAGCGTTTCCCGGCTGGCGCTCGGATCCATTTTCTGCGGGTCGTTGGCGCCCGTGCCGATCACATGATGCGTATGGTGGCTCGTGTGTATGATGATCTTCTCAACCTGCGACAGATCGCGAATGCTGCTGCGCATGCGAAAGGCCAGGTCGATCAGCGCCTGCGCCTGGTATTCGGCGCTATGCTCCTTGGTGAAGCTCCCCAAGATTGCGCGCTTGGACTCTCCCGGCGCAGGCAGCGACACCGTGTAGTGTGCCTCCGGTCCATCGAGCATCCATGCAATCAAGCTGTCTTCGCCCTCGTACATTGGGCTCGGTGAATCCTCGCCGCGCATCGCGCGATCGACTGCTTCGACCGCGAGCTTACCAGCGTGCGCAGGAGCGTAGGCCTTCCAACTGCTAATCTCTCCTTTTCGTGACTGCCGCGTAGTAAGGCTGACATGCACGGCCTGTTGGACCGCTTGATAGATGATCTCCACGGGGAGATGGAGCAGCGCACCGATGCCTGCCGCCTGCGCCGGGCAGAGATGCGCGATGTGATCGATTCTGTGCTCGTGCAGACAGATGGAGCGAATGAGGGCGATTTGAATCTCATACGCCGTGGCGATCCCGCGAACGAGGTCCTTGCCTGACTTCTGCATGGTCTGTGCGACGGCAACGATTGGCGGGATGCTGTCACCAGGGTGGCCGAAGTCTGCCCCGAGAAACGAGTCATGCATGTCGAGCTCACGTACGGCTGTACCGTTCGCCCAAGCGGCCCATTCCGGACTGAAGTTCCGTTCGGCAGGCACGCCTAAGATGGTCGCGCCGCCTTTGCGGGGATGCCCGAGTGCCATCGCGCGTGCGGAAACGACCGGATGCCGGTTGATGGCTGCGATGCCGACCGCGGCATTATCAATCACGCGGTCAACGACCATTTCCGCCACATCCGCGTCGACCGCAACCGGATCGGCTGCAACTGCCGCAATCTTCCAGGCTAATTGCGTCTCGCGAGCGAGCCGTGATCTGGATGGGTGGACCGTCACCGCATGATCTTGCATTCTCGCTCCTTCGAACCGTCCCCATGACCGCCAACACGGACAGCGTACCGGCGCGTGATGCTCCAGCCTGCTCGCTAGTCCTGCTCGGCGGCGGGAGAGAGTCGAGGTCCCGCGTATCTGCGTTCGAGTTCGTCGAACAACGGCTTCCCGACGAGCCGTTGCCGTTCAGAAAAACTGGCGATCGCAGCGCTGCTCTCGTCTACGCGACCGTGCCGTTTCAGTTCCCGGAGGGCCGCCTGCATGCCCACGATGGCCCCCTGCAGAGCAACATTCGCGTACAGCACGAGCCCAAATCGCAACTCGGCCAGTTCTTCGAGCGCAAGAATTGGCGTCCGTCCGCCCACGACCATGTTGATCACCTGCGGAACGGAGAGCTTTTGGGAAATTTGACGAATTTCGGCAGCGTTCTCTGGAGCTTCAAGGAAGGTAACGTCAGCTCCGGCTTCGATGAACCTTTCACAGCGTTCGATCGCCGCCTCAAAGCCCTCGATGGCGCGGGAATCGGTGCGAGCGATGATCAGCAAATCCTCACTCCCGCGCGCATCGGTGGCGGCCTTTATCTTTCCAATCATCTCTTCTGCTGGGACCGTAGATTTGTCGGTGAAGTGGCCGCATTTCTTGGGCATCACCTGGTCCTCGATCTGTATGGCATTGGCCCCCGCGCGTTCGAGTACACGCACGGCGCGCCTTACATTCAGCGCGTTGCCGAACCCAGTCTCGGCGTCAACGAGCACCGGAATCTCGACAGCCTCGCGGATAGCCGCTGTGTGCTGCGCGATTTCAGGAAGACTTATAAATCCAAGGTCCGGCATCGCGAGCAGCGTGTTCGTCACACCTGCGCCGCTGACATAAACAGCTTCGAAACCAACATCAGCAATCACACGTGCCGCGAGCGCGTTTGCAGCTCCAGGCACTAACAATCCGCGGCGTTCGTTCAGCTTTGCCCGCAATACGTTTCCGAGGTCATTCGTCAAGACTTCCCTCCGCAACAGAGCATCCTCGCTCCGCGTTGTCCCGCGTCCAGACGGACATTCGCGCGGGCATCGCGACGTGCTTTCGCAAGGATTGTCAAGCTCGACCGGGCTTGTGAGAACGCAGGTCCCGCACAACGCCCCATTTGTCCATTCAAACGGTTCAAGGCACGTCCTGGTCGCGCGCTTGAGCCGTAGCGATCGATCCCGAGCTGGTAGTAAAGCGCCTGGTAAAATCAGTGAGTGATCGGTCGATTCGAACGAGCGATGAACACGTCAAAATCATCGTCCGCCTTGCCCTGGAAGTATCCTGTAGCCGCGATGTCCTGCCTGCCAAGGGCCGCCGTTTCGCCCGATCTCTCCCCGAAACCAAGCGGCATCGCGCCCGATTTCCCTTCGATCTTCCGTATCCTCATCAAACGCGCAGGAACAACACGACATCACCATCGTCAATAGTTCGCTCGGTATAACACGTTTCCGGTTGATCGGCAAGGAGCCTGGCGGCGCGCAGCCCCGCAGACCGTTG
>Ga0210409_10007836_pt1 | contig 10953 bp, 7 predicted proteins | sample IncBWH17MmetaG_FD_161649 | JGI IMG/M metagenome (GOLD analysis project Ga0210409, IMG submission 161649) | Forest soil microbial communities from Barre Woods Harvard Forest LTER site, Petersham, Massachusetts, United States - Inc-BW-H-17-M | ecosystem: Environmental > Terrestrial > Soil >...
GCGGGTTTGGCCAAGCGGCAGCAAGCGCTGGAAAGCCGAAACAAAACTGGAAGCCATTTGATGCAAATAGGCGAGAACAATCGCATCCTCCTCGAATTGGAGAACGCCGCCGACGAGGCCGAAAGCAGGACTGTGCTCAATGATGTGCGTGTCGCAGTCGCATGGTTCATCCACTGACGATATTTCTGTGCCTTCCAGGGCTTTGCGAAGAATGTCGGATTCGCCGAGCGCGAGTGCCGCTCGCAGGAAATTGCGCCCCAGGGCTGCGCTGGCCGCTCGAACTTCGCGCGCGGGCTTGAGGGCCGCTAAAGTGTCATTTATTTCCAGCCAGCGGGCCCTCGGAAATTCCAATTCAGATTCACGCGCGATCAGAACCGCTTGCCGACAAAAAACCGCCTCGACCACTCCTGCTTCTTCAAGATACCCGCGAAAAAAGATTTCCAGGTCGGCTGCTGACAGCAGACCCGCCGCCACCAGCGACTCGATTCCAAAGGAGTGGGCGAGCGCGCCGATTGGGAATCCGCTGTCCGCCAAATGAAGTAACTGGAGGAAGGATAGATCCACCGAAGACTTTCGAGGGGCCAAAGGCGGATTCTTGCAGTCTCGGATCATTGCTAATGATGCTGATCAGGCCCGTGACTGTGGGCATGACCGTGATCGTGCGAGTGGGGAATGCCCTGGTATGGAGCGTGCGCATCGATGACCGAGCGTCGCGACTCGTGCGGCAGATTGATTTTACCCTCGATCCAACTGACGATGGAATCTAGGCCGACTGCATCTCGCAAATTCGTAAACAAGAAAGGCAGTTCGCCCCGCATACGCCGCGAGTCGCGCTCCATCACTTCCAGAGACGCGCCGACATGGGGAGCGAGATCAATCTTGTTGATCAACAGTAGATCGGACCGCGTGATACCCGGCCCGCCCTTGCGCGGGATTTTGTCACCCTCCGCCACGTCGATCACGTAGATCCACACATCCACCAGCTCTGGACTAAAGGCAGCGGAAAGATTGTCCCCTCCGCTCTCGACGAAGATTAATTCCAGGCCGGGGAGTTTTCGCTCCAGGTCGGCGATGGCCTCCAAATTCATGGAAGCATCCTCACGGATCGCCGAATGGGGGCAGGCGCCTGTCTCCACTCCCCGGATGTGGTCCGCCGGCAGTGTCCCCTGTCGCAGGAGGAATTCCGCATCTTCTTTCGTGTAGATGTCGTTGGTGACGACTGCGAGGCAATATTTGGGCCAGAGCCTTTGGCTCAAGCGATCCAGGAGGGCAGTCTTCCCGGAACCAACGGGTCCGGCTACCCCAATCCGGAATGCTCTTTTTGAATCTGGCTGGGTCATTTTCCAACCTCGCGTTTCTTTCCGACCGCTCCGGCATTCCCGAAGGCGGAATTGCCGGCCGAATTGTGCCGATTATAACAAACAGCGACAAATCTGCTTAGGCGCAAAATCAAATTACTGATTCGTTCGCAGTTTCCATCCAGTCCAATTGCAGAAGACGATTGGGGTTTTCGGTCACCGGCTTGCTTTCGAAGCGTGCCCAGATCGGAGCCCAGGTCTGGGCGATTGAACATGGCAGATGCACGGGCTCCAGCCTCACCAGCGGCAAGGGGCCCTCGGATTCCAGGATTCGCATTCCGCGTGGACTGGCGGTACGGCGAACATGCTCCTCCAATGCAGCGCGCACCCTGGCTTCTTCAGCGGGTTCCAGACCCTCTGGATTTGCGCAGCGCACGGATTCATGGCTATATGCGCCTTCTCGCAAGCACTCCTTCAAAATATACGCGAGCCCGCCCGTCATGCCCGATGCCAGATTGATTGCCGTAGGCCCTAGAATTACGACCACCCCCGCAGTCATGTACTCGCAGCCATGCTGCCCAACGCCCTCGACGACTGCGAGCGCACCGCTATTGCGAACGGCAAAACGTTCCCCCGCGCGGCCTGCAATATAAAGTTCGCCGGCCGTGGCGCCGTAGAGTGCGGTATTGCCGGCTAGGAGATCACCGCGCAAAGAGGCTTCCGCGCCCGCCCGAATGGCGATCGTCCCTCCACTGAGGCTCTTACCAACGTAATCGTTCGCTTCGCCGTGCAGCCGAAAAGATAGTCCGCTGATTAGGAACGCGCCAAAGCTCTGTCCCGCAGCTCCATAAAATTCAAATTGCCTTTGCTCCTGGGCTGCATCCGCAAATCCCCTGCGCCGCAAAAGATGGCCACTCAAATGCGCTCCCACACTGCGGTCTGAATTCTTTATCGTGAATGCCAGCGGCAGTGGCGAATGCGATTCGCATCTGGCGACAAGTTCGCTGGCGAGCCCGCCCCCAAGATCCACCACTTCGGGGAGGCCTGAGGGCTCCTGAACAGTCTCGGGAGACGGCTCCAGCAGCCTTTCGAGAGCGCGCGCCGCGTTTGTGCCACGTGGACGAAGACGCCCCACCTCGCCAACCAGATCGGCCAGCGAGTGAGCGCCGAGCGATGCCAGCCGTTCGCGAACTTCGCCGGCAACCGCGCGGAAGTATGCCATCACCATTTCCGGTTTGCCTTCGAACCCCGCGCGCAGTTCTTCATTCTGGGTCGCGATCCCGGCGGGGCAGGTGTTCAGGTGACATTGACGCGCCATCACGCAGCCGATCGCAAGCAATGCTCCGGTGCCGAAGCCGAACTCGTCGGCTCCCAAAAGCGCGGCAATAATCACGTCGCGCCCAGATTTGAATCCGCCGTCTACCCGCAAGCGCACACGGCGGCGAAACCCTGCCTGAATCAATGTGGTGTGGGCCTCGCGCAGACCGACCTCCCACGGCAATCCGGTATTCTTGATCGACGTAAGCGGCGAAGCCCCGGTGCCGCCGTCGAATCCGGAAATCGTGATCACCTGGGCGCCGGCCTTTGCAACCCCTGCCGCGATGACCCCCAGTCCGGAGCCGGAGACCAGTTTGACGCCGATACTTGCCCGCGGATTCACGGCGCGCAGATCGTGAATAAGTTGCTCCAGATCCTCGATGCTATAAATGTCGTGATGCGGAGGCGGTGAGATCAATGACATACCAGGAACAGCATGGCGAAGGCGCGCAATCAGCGGAGTCACCTTTATCGCGGGAAGCTGTCCACCTTCGCCGGGCTTCGACCCCTGCGCCATTTTGATTTCAAGTTCATCCGCGCGGACAAGATATTCCGCCGTCACTCCGAACCTGGCGGACGCAATTTGCTTCACCCGATTCGCTGCCCCCGGTTCTGACCGGTACACATCCGGGTCTTCTCCGCCTTCCCCTGTGTTACTTCGCGCCCCCAGACGATTCATGGCGATCGCAAGCGTTCGATGGGCTTCGGGACCAAGTGCGCCGAGCGACATCGCTTGGGTGCTGAAGCGGCTCAGAATCGCGCTCTCGTCCTCCACTTCCTCGAGCGGAATTGGCTTGCTGGGAGTGAGTTCAAGCAAATCCCGAACTGCCACGGGTTCGCGATTTTCGGCTAGCTCCGCGTACCCGCGATAGTTTTCCGGAGTGGGGGTTTTCACATAGCGGTGCATCCGCCGGACAAGCTCGGGGGAGCTAGAATGGCGCTCGCCATCGTGGCGGAAACGGTAAAGCCCGTCGTCTTGTGGCCGAGAGAGTCTCGGCGCGAATGCAGAAGCATGACGATCCAGGGCGTCCTGCAATAATTCACGCAGTGACTTGCCGCCGAGCGCAGTCCCAGCATCTTCAAAAAATGTTTTGTGTACGTCCGCATTCAAGCCAATGATCTCGAAGAGGTGGCTGTTTCGATAACTTGCCACCGTGCAGATCCCCATTCGAGCCAGCACTTTACGCAATCCAACCTCAACGGCTTCGCGGTATTTTGCACTGCCACCGCCTTTGAGACCTTCTGAAAGCTCCAGAGCAAGATATGGAAACACCGCGCTCGCGCCCGCCGCAATCAACATCGCGACGTGATGCGTCTCGATCACTTGCCCGGTCTCGACAATCACGGGAACATCGTATGCCCCCGCGCGCACGAGTTCCTTCCAAGCCGCAGCTAGTGCCAGCAACGCAGGCACCGCCGCGCGTGTCGCGCTCACATCGCGATCGCTCAGCAACAGCATGCCCGGTACGTTGGCTCGGCTCTTCCATGCCTGCTGGCGAATGCGCTCCAGCGCCGTGATGCCGCCATCAACACCGGCAGCGGCTTCGAAAGTGAAATCGATGCGCCTCACGGGGCGCTCAAAATGCTCCGGAATCGCGCCGAATTGGCCATGATCGAGCAGAGGAGATTCAGCGAGCACAGCATTGCCGAGATGGATGTCGAGCGACATCACGTGGCCTTCGCGCAGAGGGTCAATCGGAGGATTTGTCACTTGAGCGAAACGCTGCTTGCAGTAATCCCACAACGGACGCCGCATCGCTGAAAGAAATGCAGGAGGCGCATCGTCGCCCATGCTCCAGATTGCCTCTTTGGCATTCAGCGCCAGTGACTCGAAGAGCAAACGAAATTGATCATCGCTCCAGCCAAGCGCCGCGGCGATTCTGCGCGGTTCGCTCGTCACGCTTGCCGGGCCCGCTTTTCCTCCGAGGTGCGCGCACCGGACTGATTTGGAGCCGCGTGGAGGGACGTTCAGATGCTCCGAGAGATCGCTCTCGCGGAGAATTCTCTTTGCGACAGTGTCCACGAGCATCATTTCGCCCGGCCCAAGGCGCTGCCGTTCAATTACCTCCATCGAATCCAGGTCCACGAGTCCGGCTTCGGAACCCATAACCACCAGACCGTCTGAGGTCACCGAGTAGCGCAACGGACGCAGCCCGTTGCGATCGAGTTTTGCACCGACTATTCGCCCGTCGCTGAATATCAAAGCGGCAGGCCCATCCCAGGGCTCCTGCAAAAATGATTCATGCAGTAGAAATCTCTGCAAGCCAGGCGCCAGATTTCTGTCTTGCTCCCACGCAGGCGGCACCATTCGAAGCATTGCTGCTGCGATGTCGTAGCCGCGATGCAACGAGACCTCGAGCGAATTGTCGAAACTCGCAGAATCGCTCGCGCGCTCTTCCAGTGTGCGAAACCAGCCCTCGACTCCGAGGTCCTGGCGGACAGATTGCTCTCTTGCCCGAATCCACCGGCGATTCGCGCTGATCGTATTAATCTCACCGTTGTGCGCGAGGTAGCGAAAAGGCTGCGCCATCGTCCAACTCGGCTGCGTGTTGGTGGAATAGCGTTGATGAAAGATCGCGAAGTTTGCCGTGAATTCAGGGTTCGAGAGATCCGGATAGAACTGGCGGAATTGCCGGGGCGTCAACAACCCCTTGTAAACAACGGTCCGAGATGATAGTGAACAAAAATAGGTCCCGGGTTCGCTCTCGGCTTCGACGAGTTTGCGGAAAAGGAACAACAACCGTTCGAGGTCGGCTCCGGATTGTGTCGCGCTGAAAAAGCATTGACGAACCAAAGGCTGTGTCGAAAGGGCGCGCGCCCCTAAACTCGTGGTGTCCAGCGGAACGTCTCGCCATCCCAGACATTCCAAGCCCCCCCGAGGCGCTAGTGCTTCAATCGTTCCTCGCGCATCGCTCTCGTGCTGTCGAGGGAGAAAAACCATTCCTATGCCAAAACTCTCAGGTAGGCGAATCTTCGAATTCTCGGCGCAGCTCCGAAAGAAGCTCTTGGGAATCGGCAGCAGTAGGCCCGCGCCGTCGCCACTGAAACCGTCCGAGTCCACTCCACCGCGATGAGTGAGCCGGTCTAGCGCCGCCATGGCGAGCTCGACTACTTCATGCGATCCCGCATCACCCAGTCGTGCGATAAACCCCACTCCACAGGCGTCGTGGTCGAGTCCCGGATTGAGGACAACTTGTCCCATGATACGTAACTACCCCAGGACCGCCACAGATGTACAATCGAAACCTTGGATGCAGCGTATCGACGTTGGCAGCCTCGCTGCACCGAACCGGCCAGGGTGCGTCATCTCCCAAGAACTGGTCGAACGGCCCGTCGAGTTGTCTCCCCCAACACGCCAACCTAGGAATGATGAATTCTCAAACGGTGCGCACGCTGCCATGGGAAGTGGCAGCCGGTTCATTCCTCGGAGGGATTTTGCTCCTGCAGGGGCATTTCCAGCCTCCAGTCCCACCCCCTGAAGCATTAGGGTGTGGCGAAGACGGGCCAAGCTTCTCGAAGAACTCCTGGCAGGCAGCTGTTTGGAGGCCCTGGCTGCCGCTGCGGCTGCTTGCAACAGAGGTAGAACGGAAATCGCCGTAGCTTATTCAAAACAAACTAGGGGAGCCGATTCTAATCGCGACCATTTCCGGCGCTCGGCAGCTGCAACCGAGACCAAATTAGCAGCGCGATCGAACCGCGAGGGCCCGAGCCAGGCGATCACGGCAAAATCCACCAGAGTAGACCAGAGCGATGGGAGGGGAGATCGTGAACGAGTTCAAAAACGTGCCGCGCCTGAGAGGAGTCTAACTTCCCGCCATTTGTTTCCTAGAGTAATCACCCGCGTACAAAGCCGTGGTGTGCCTTTCTTTTCTGTGAGATATGTCCCGCTTGAGGCAACTGATCGACACCACTGGCTCCCAATTTCCTGGCTCGCCTGATTTCGGCGAGTCCACCATTCGGGGCACGACGTGCGCTCAGTTTTGGCCAAGACTTCGCGCGGGACTCCGCCAATGAGCCACTCAGATTCCCGCCGCCTGCCCCGGAGGTCGCCCTCCAGGCCTGGCTCAGGGATATTCCGTGCTAGCAAACGTCATCGCCATCTCAGACCCTGCGGTCATCATCCCACCTACGGATTCGCTGGCTTCTTCTCTTTCTTGTCGCGGGCCTTCTTCATGCTTTCAACCTCGGAGGCAATCCTGCTGGCGAGGCGGGAGTTACTTGCCAACTCATTAGTCGATTCAGCCGAAGTACCGCTCTTAATCCGCTTGCTGCTGAGCGTCCCGACCCCCTCGATGGACACGAAGATGCGGCATCCTTCTTCGCCCTTCTTGTTTTTCTCTGGAAGCGCGCGAATCGCGTAAAATAAGTCGCCACCCATTGTCGAAAAGTGTCCTGCCCGCAGCAGCTTCTGTCCCTCGTCCTCCGTCACGTCCCTGGCATCACGGTGCACGATCTCCCGCACATCTAGCCAACACTGAGCCGCGTCCTCCTTTACGAATACATCGGCGGTTTGCGCCCAGGCTGGAAACGCCGAAGCCAGCAAAATGCCAACAACAAGAAAAACTCTCATCGTTACCTCCCTTTCACGCGTGTCGTAGCTGTTCAGCATGAACCATGCAATGGTGATGGCGCCTCCCACACACAAGTGCTACATGACCGTCAAGAATTACCATCCAAACCACCTCCTTGAAATCAGGTAAGTGATGGCCACAGTCTCTCGACTCTGTACTTGCTGCGCCACCGCCAAAGCATACCTAATCCGTTTCCATTACAAGGGAAATTTAAATACTGGTAATATCAAGCGCCCTTATCCGTCAGGCTCGTGGCTACTGTTCCCGTTGTCTTACTCGAAGGTTCAAGGTTATTTGAGATCTTCAGCCACCTTGCCTTATCGAGGGATCGTGTTTAGGGGCGCTGAAGACCTCTAGCCACGTCCCCACCTTACCAGGGAATTGTCCCAACGGTTAGGCACGGATAACTTCTGCAGTCGCTCACTTCGCTTCGGCTGGTGTGGATGTCGCCGGCCCCTCGCCGACAATCTCGAGCACTGCCTCTACATCCTTCGCGCCGTCATAGTGAATCTGATTGCCAAAATGCGTGACAAACGTTCCCGCGGGCAACGCCACCGTGTTGTCCGGGTCAAATTTTGCGCCCGTACCCACCCACCACGTTCCCGAAAGCACGGTGATGAACCGGTCATTCGGATGCCAGTGCGGTCGGCTCATGTGGTGCGGCGTCCATTTGACCAGAACAACATACAATCCCGGCTTCGAAGGATCCCCCTTCACGACCGCCATCTTTGCCCCGATCGGGTCGTCGCTCCATTTGATTTGGTCTGGCAATTTGTACGCAATCGCGGCCGGATTCAGATCCGTCGCTTTGGCCCCAGCGAGCGATACAAACAACGCAACTAACGGCACCGCAATCCAGTGACGAATCCCCTTTTTTGAAGTCGGCATGTTTTCCTCCCGGGCGCTCCAGGAGCGCCCATTCGTTTAGGCTACGGTTGACTCGACTTTGGCAGGCAGCATACTCCTCTCGGTAGATCATCTCCCAGATTCCGCGGTTCTTTGTTGATTTCCTGATCCCCGAGGTGTGCTGGCCAACCCGTTGAAGCTGATCGGATGGGAAATCAGGGCAGTCCTTTTACGTGCTAGAACATGATAAGACGGAGACGTGAGCGACCCGCGCGAAGTCGAACCACCGACCTTCTGGTTCGTCGTTGTACCCAGCCTCGTCGGTGTGCGACTATCCTGGCCAACATATGGACTTCTCGGAACAACTGAAATTTCTGAACCGCAGCCGTTTGCGGGGAGGCTCCCTGGTGCTTCTCCTGTTCGCGGCGGCTTCGGCATGTCTTGAAACCGGCGGAGTGCATAGCACGGGTGCGGCTGTAGCATTCGGTATCACATGCGCGGCGCTCGCGATTTCTCTTTGGTACTCACCCGATTACCTCCATCTCACAGTGAATTCGGAAAAGAAGACACGCTGGCAGATCAAAATCCGCTGGAGGCTAATCGGAGGAGCACTGTTATTAGGCGCGCTCATGGCTGGCAGTGCCCGCGGCACGGTCCTGGTGGTAATCGCCGCCGCATGGCTTGCCGGCGCGAATCTACTGAGCAGAACGGTGGTCCCTTACGCCTACTTTCCGACCTACTATTGGGGCACCGATTTCGTGCTGCTGGCCGCGCTCCTGCTCGGAACACGTTTCGATCTGGTTCTGGGCGCGGTGATGCTCGCGGCAGCCGCTCATCTTTCGATTGTGGCATGCAAGAGATATCCTCTGCGCTGGGCGGGCGTCATCTCTACTTCGGGGTGCCTACTGGTTTTTCTGCTTGCTGCAGAGCGCGGAGCAAGCTTCAGGTTTTCTGTGCTGGCCGCAGTCTTGCTCCTGGTGGCTTCGCTGGGAACGGCCTGGCTGGTGCTGCGCGCGGAAGAGCACAACGCGCAGAATATCCGCGCCGCGGTGTCCGAATTGATGGAGTTCACCGGATATTCAGCGGATCAGGTCCAGCGCCTCTGGCGCGTGAGCGATCAGGAATTGGCGAAGAACTGGCAGGCCGCTGGAATTCCAGAGAATGACCGCGAACAAATGGCGCAGTGGTACCGGGACAACTCCGAGCTCTACTTATTTGCCATCGACGGATACAACCTGGAGTACAAGCGCATCCGCTCGAACCTGAGCGTGCTCAAATTCGCAAGCGGCTCTTGCCTTGACTACGGCGCCGGTAATGGCGAACTGATTTTGGAATTGGCGCGCAGAGGTCACCCGACAACGCATTACGACGTGGAGGGCAAGCCCATGCAGTTTGCGCGGCGACGTGCGCGCCAGCAGGACCTTAGCGTCGACTTCCTACATTCCAAGCAGGGCTTGGCAGCGGCCGGAGGAAAACTCGGCTTCGATACTGTGTTTTCCCTCGACGTGCTCGAGCACCTGCCCGATCTGCCTGGGGAATTGGACTTCCTGTCTTCGTTGCTGAATCCCGGCGGCCTGCTGGTCTTCGATGTCCCGGCTGGGGCCACGCGGTCTCACCCCATGCATCTGAACCACCAACTGGACATCCGCGCCCACCTCGCCGCCAGAGGTCTCGAAGAAAGCCGAAGCCTGTTGCAACGACTACCCTTTAAGAAGCAAGAGAAGTACGTTTTCCGCGCCCCTGGTCGGCCGTTGCTTTCCTTCTAGCGGCGGGTTTTATGCGGGAGCTGGACTTCGTTCTGGCCCACCGTCGTCCGCTCCGGGAAGTTGGCCTACTTGGCCGGCAACAAACGAAGGTCATACCGACTGAAATCGTTGTCTCGCGGAGTATGAATCGTCGGGCCAGATCGCGCCCGTAGGGACCCGGTATCCACAAATTGGCATGCTCCTAAAGGGAGCGAATGACACTTTCGCCCCCGCACGCGTAAGTAGAAATACTTAAAACTGCCCCAATGAATACTCATTTTGTTGTCCTGCGATTGACCCGGAGATGAAGGAAGGTTAGGTTCTGTTCCAAAGAAACATAGGCCGTCTCGTGAACGAACCGATGGGGGGGCTTACGAGCAGCCTTGGGTTCGCTGAACTGCGGAGGCCCCATGGACAACGGGGCGACAGGATCTCCGATGAACATATGCCGCTCTCTGCGTAGACTCCGTCTGGCCTATACCGCCCGGTCAGACAACTCTATGGGTAACGCGCAATTTGAAAAGGTGTGCAAGAGCGAAGCTCTGCTGGCAGAAGCGGAGCAACTCGCGAGCCTCGGAAGTTGGGAACACGATCTTGCAACAGGCGATGAAACCTGGTCGGTTGGCCTCTGCCGCATGTTAGGCCTGAATGCGATTGACGGAACGATTTCTGGCCAGAGGTTCTGGGAGCTCCTACATCCCGAGGACCGCGAAATGGTCCGCAGCGTTATTGAATGGGGGATGAATGATTCACAGCCCTATGAATATCAGGCGCGATTCATACTTCCAGATGGTCGCGAGCGTGTGCTGTTTACCCGCGGCAAGCCTCTTCGAGATTCCCACGGCAAGGTCACTAGACGGGTCGGAGTGACTCAAGATGTCACTGAAAGGTTCGAAGCTCAACGCGCACTCCGCGAAAGCGAAGAGCGTTACCGTGATCTGGTCGAGAATAGCCAAGACTTAATCTGCACTCATGACTTGCACGGCAGGATTCTTTCCCTGAATGAAATTCCTGCCAAGGTTCTGGGCTACGACCGGAAACAGCTCATCGGCCGTTGCATCCAAGAAATCTTAGCACCGGAGACTCGGGACAAGTTCGACGAGTACATCCGTCAAATTGAGGCTGACGGCCGCGCCGAGGGACTCATGATGCTGAAGACCCTTTCGGGGGAGCGAC
>Ga0210409_10007837_pt1 | contig 10953 bp, 5 predicted proteins | sample IncBWH17MmetaG_FD_161649 | JGI IMG/M metagenome (GOLD analysis project Ga0210409, IMG submission 161649) | Forest soil microbial communities from Barre Woods Harvard Forest LTER site, Petersham, Massachusetts, United States - Inc-BW-H-17-M | ecosystem: Environmental > Terrestrial > Soil >...
GATCAGATCAAGGGTCGGCTGTTGCTTTCGGAAGGTGAAAAGGCAACATTGGCCGAGATTGCTCACCGGCTGGGACGCGAGGCTCTGGAACATCTCGCCGCAACGGCGAACCCGGATACGATTCTCGGCTGGTACCGAAAACTGGTCGCCAACAAATTTGACGGATCGAGATTTTGCCGGCGACCAGGTCGACCGAGGATGAATAAAGAAATCGAACGTTTGGTCGTGCAAATGGCGAAGGAAAATCCCGGGTGGGGGTATGACCGGATCGTGGGTGCCATGGCCAACCTGGGTCAGCGGCTCTCGGATCAGACGGTGGGCAACATTCTCCGTCGGCATGGCCTCTCTCCTGCTCCTAAGAGAAAACAGGCCATCTCCTGGAAAGACTTTATCCGTTCACACATGGAAGTTCTGGTGGGGACGGATTTTTTCACTGTGGAAGTGCTTACCCTGAAAGGGTTGGTCACTTACTATGTCCTGTTTTTCATTCACTTGGAGAGTCGGCGGGTGAGCTTGGCAGGAATGACGCCCTACCCGGGCCAAGAGTGGATGGAACAGCAAGCACGAAATGCCACCATGGAGGAGTGGGGATTTCTGAGAGGCTGCCGCTACCTGTTGCATGACCGCGATACGAAGTTCTGTGCGTCATTTCGTGAACTGATGGAATCGGGAAGTATCAAAACGATTCGCTTGCCAGCGAGGAGCCCGAACTTGAATTCGTTTGCGGAGCGCTGGGTGAGATCGGTGAAAGAGGAATGCCTCTCGAGGCTCATCCTGTTCGGACGTTTTGGGGTCATTTTTCGGGGTTTTTGGGACCATTTTGGGACCAAGTTTTGGGACCAAATAGTAATCCGTAGGGCCTGACGGATAACCGAGCGCCTGAGCGAGCGGCGGACGCCGCTCGACGCTGGAACTCGCTACTGCTACATGTTGAAGGTTGGAATGTGACTTTGCGGCATCGAACCTAGGTTTGAAGGTTTTCGTCCCTTAATCGCAATCCGGTTCATGGAAGCTCCTCACTGCTGCTACGGCTTCGTTGTCGCATTGGCTCGTTTATACATCTCCAAAACGATTGCCGTCCGCTTAGGCCCTGAATTGCTAGCGATCATGGCAAACTGTCGGGCTCGGACGGGGTCGCGGTGCAGGGCCGATCCGATTGCCGATGCGCTTCACCCAATCCGACCAATTTACAGGTGAAGAATTTACAGGTGAAGTTTCTCTCGGATTCCGAAGCAAACTCACCAAGTGATTGAAAATGATGGTAGGCCCGTTTGAATCCCTACTGTGTTAATTATTCAAATAGCAATAATACCAATGAGAACAAGTGAGTACAAGTCGCACGAATGCAGCGATTTGTCAGTAATAGATGAGGCGCGCCGTTGCACTGAGCGAAGCCTCGTTACAAGGACTTAGAAGGGTAGCATGACACCCAGTTATGACACAAACAACCTCACAAAATTTTCTGTCGATGGATCGCATCGATGCACAAACGCTAGCACGGCTGGCACGCATCGATCTTCAACTTCTGAGCCCGGTGCGACACCGCAGTGCAAAAGCGCAGATTCACCTGACGGTGATCCGAGCACGAGCCGGACTGGTGAGTGCACGAACGGCCTTGGTGAACACGGCGCGGGGGCTGGCGAAGTCGTATGGCGAACGGCTGCGCAAGTGTGGCACACAGCAGGTAGGGCGGGACCTAACCGCGGGATTGCGCACAGGGTTGCGCACGGTGCTGGAACCGCTCCTGGAAGAAGTCGAAGCGCTGAACGAGCGCATTAAAGAATACGACCGCCGCATCGAGCAGATCGCGAAGGAGAGCGGCCCAGAAGTTTCGTTGCTCCAGCGGGTGAAGGGTGTCGGAACGCAGATCGTGCTGACCTATGTCCTGACCATCGAAGACCCACACCGATTCCGGAAGAGTCGTGACGTGGGATGTTTTCTCGGGTTGCGCCCTGGGCGGAGGAACTCTGGACAGAGCGGGCCACAGATGCACATCAGCAAGGAGGGAAACCACAACCCGGTCCGAGCAATAAGCAGTTCTTTCTCAGGATCGCTGGACTATCTCATAGCGGCGGGACGAAATTTTCGGCAGTGAAGAATACGCTTGCTCATGATTTGGAAGTCGTGTTACCGTCTCCGTCAAAGCCTATTCTTCTTCATGCAAAGATTAGAAGGGTGTCACCGGGGAAACTTCACGTCCTGCGGGGCTACACGATATGGCTGCCGCTGAACCGAAGGAGTTGTGGGGGGTGGGCATGTCACAGTCATTCTCAACGGAATTGATTCCGGCTCCCGACCGGCAAGAAGCCTGGTTGTCAAATGCAAAGCAAATCTGCGGTGAATGCAAGTTCCATTTTCCGAAACGGTCTCCGTTTCACGGTTCGATCGAGAGGCGGAAAGTCGCAGACCTGGAGTTGACTCTTTTCTCCTCCAGCCCAATTTCTTTCACCAAATATCCTCTTGCCAGTTTGAGCTCGGAAAGCCGCGCATGCATCGTCATCACACAACTCGCAGGATTGCGGAGATATTGCCAGGAAGGCAAAGTGGCGGTTCTGAGGAAGGGTGATACCACTCTCATCGATTCCGCGCGCCCGTGGTTCTCCGATTGCCCGGGAGACTGCGCCAGACTCTATTTGCGCGTGCCCCGACTCTTATTGGAAAGCCGTCTGCGCCTCGGTGAACTTCCCTATGCCAGGCGGATCTCCGGCGAAACGGGGCTCGGCGCCATCCTGTTCCATTTGTCCACTTCACTTTACAACGAGGCGGAGGACCTGACCCCGGACGAAGGGACCGCGGCAATCGAATCCTACCTTCGGATCCTGGCAGCATGTGTCGGCAAAAGCAAAAACATGGTACGGGGGTTGAGTCGGCTGTCTGAACTCGCAGCCAGGATCACACATTATATTGATGTCCATTTGACGGAGACGGCCCTAAGTCCTGCGGAGATTGCCTCGGCAATGGACATCTCAGTTCGACATGTTCACCGCGTATTTTCGCATCAGGGTCTTACTGTGGCCGACTGGATTCGAGCGGAGCGGTTGAGGCGCTGCCGCGATGATCTCTCTGATCCGCGGCTGCAGTCCAAAAGCATTACGGAGATCGCATTTTTTTGGGGCTTTAACGATTCTGCTCATTTTAGCCGAGCATTCAAAAAACAATACCGGATCTGCCCGCGCGTATTCCGGTCACACGTGCAGGTCGGTTTGGCCTTTCAGAAGGACGGGAGAAAGGACCGAAACCGAGAGCGAGCAACCTGGTTCCATCGGTTGCGTGCAAGCTGAAATAGATCTTCTGCTCGCTCGTTAGTGCCTGGCAAAGCATTTCCGTGATTCGAGCATCCCAAGGACGCGGACGTCCTGCCTCTAGAGTTTCGTCAATCCGTTGAAATGCCTTTTGCATATATCTGACGACCATCCAACGTACTGGCTCCGGCTCCCAATCTGGGGAATGTGCCAATGGAAGTTTCTCCAGACCAGACGGACAGTTGCCGATCAATGACGACAGCAGGCGTCCAGCCAGATTGCTGGTAGCGACACCTTGCCCGGCGTAGCCGCGGATTATCCCCAGGCGCGACGCTGGATCAAACTGAACAGAGGGCATCCAGTCACGCGGCACCCCCACGGGCCCGCCCCAGTTGTGAGTGAAGTGAATTCCTCGCAGAGTGGGAAACCATTCGACAACTGCGCGGTGCACGCGGTTGAATGTCGGCTCATGTACATCCTGTTGGTCACTGATGCGGGAACCAAAAGCGTAAGGCGCACCCCGGCTGCCGAACAAAATCCGTCCGTCGGCAGTGCGGGTAAGGTAATCCACTGTAAAGCGATTAGAAGCCAGACTCTCGTACCTTTGCCAACCGATTGCTCTCCACTGCTCCTCCTTGAGGGGCTCTGTCAAGCTGATGAGCGAGTACATGGGTAGCAGAGATCGATGGTACTGGCGGAGGCGCGTCAGATAGGCTTCACCCGCGAGAAGGATGGCGCGCTTGGCGCGCACCAACTCGCCAGTGGGTGTGATGAGACGCGCATCACTGCCGCTGCGCACCTCCGTGACATCTGTATTCTCGTAAATCGCTCCTCCCCGCCGCTCCACGACAGCTGCCAGCCCGCGCACTAGCCGGCCGGGATGGAGGCTGGCGCCTTCGCGGGTATAGAGTCCACCTTGAACGTTCGTGACTCGCACACGTTCGTTACACTCTTCGACCCTCAGAAGTTTGAAATGATCTCGCAAGCCAAGGCGCTCGTACGCGGCGTACGAAGCCTGAATCGTGGGCAGCTGATGGGCACCTCGAGCCAAAGCTCAGGATGCCTCCCTTTCTGTAATCCGCGGCGATCCCCTATTCTGTGCAGATGCGGCCGACCTCATCGACAGAGGCAAACATCGCGAGTATGAGTTGCCGAGCAGCTTCCGCTCCATAGCGTTCCTCCAGGACGGCGGGCGTAATCGGAAACCGCGAGGAACACCAGCCGCCATTTCGGTTGCCATTCTTGGCGGAGGATATTCGGGGCTTTGGACAGCTTACTACCTCCTCTCGAATCCCGGACTTCAAGTCGCTATTCTCGAAAAGGAAATTGTGGGATAAAGATTACGCAAAATATAGCTTCTGGCTCGAACAACGTAGCTGTCCTCGATAAAGTTATCTAGCGCGATGCGCCTGGAGTTTCCGCGGGCACATCGGAGGCTTTTAGGGCGTTCATCCTGGCGGGAGCGTGCACAAGAAGTCCAAGAGCAGCCCAGATGGCGAGAGCGAGCCACTCATGGCGAGTGAAGTGTCCGGGAATGATGGGCAAGACCTTTACCAGAATCATCAATAGAGTCGCCAGAAATCCGAAGGCCGCGGCGGTGCGATCGAGCAGACTGAGCGTGATCAGAAAGTAGGAGGCGCAGGCAGACATCCAGCCGACGGCGCAGGCGACCGCACCAACTTCGAGGATGGGAACAAGGCCGGCTTCGCCGAGGAAAATCGCGAGGGCGGTGGCACAGGCAACGCCACAAATAGCCAGAACCGGAGTTCGATTCGCGACATGTACTTGACTCATCAGAGGAGACAAGAGGTTGCGGCGTCCCATTGCAAACAGGAGTCGCGAGGCTGCGACCATGTTTGCGTTAAACGCTTGGAGAAGAGCGACGAGTGCCGCGCCGAGGATGAGATCCACAATCCAGCGGGCATGGAGCGCTTTTTCAAATGCGACCGCAGCGGGGAACTGTAGCCCGCTGTTGAGGCTTTGCCAAGGAGCAACGTAAGCCACGGCTGAGATGACCACCCAAAAGAAGGTCAGTCCGGCGAAAATGGTCATGATAATGGCGATGGAGAAATTCCCCCCACGGAAGTCGGGACTCGCTTCTTCCGCGCACTTGCCCACAGATTCAAAGCCGGACATCAGCCATGGAACGACTTGCCACACGAGCAGTATGGAAGTCAGAGGGGAGTGGCTGAAGACGGGATGCAGGTTGCTGACGGAGCCATGTTTTGCCCCCGCGACGGCAAACCCGATGACCAACGCGAGAAACGTAAACGTAGTAGCTTTCAGAAATTGCGTGCTGGCACGAATCCCGCGGTAGTTGAGCCAAGTGAAGAAAGCGATGATGCCCAAACCGAGCAGGAGGTGGGGCAGATACACAGGATGATCGCCGATGCGATAAAGCTCCCGGGAGTTTAGAGAAGGAAAGAGGTAACCCGTAATTCTTCCGGCGGCCAAGGCTTCAAACGGACATGTAAGGAAATATGCCAGAAACATCATCCATCCAGCGGCAAAGCTTACCCCAGAAGGGAAGACGCGCGCGGTGTAGGCGACTTCTCCTGCGGCATCCGGGATCAGCTTCACCAGTTTGCCATAAACATAGCCGATGGGCAGGAGCATCAATGCTCCCGCTGTGAAACCCAAAATTGCTCCAAGCGGGCCACCGCGCTGGAGGATGTCGTCCATCACTACGAGCCAGGCGGTACCCACCATGGTGCCAAAACCCAGAGCGAAGTAGTCGACCAGACGTAGCTTGCGGGCTAGCGTTATCATGAGCACCGAACCAAAAAATCACGCGATTGCAGGAAGTGTGAAGCCTTTCATCGATGCTGGGCCATGCCGTGTACCCAGCGGATGCGTCTCTCTGCTGCCAATACAATTTAGCGATGCGAGCGGGGACGGACGCACAGGGCGGACGTCGCACAGTAGAACGCATGCCTAAAATTCATACCTCAAAGCGAACTGCATCACGCGAGGATTGGTCAACAGTCCTGCGTAGTCGCCGAACGCGGTCGCCGATTGTTGGAGTGAGGGGGCACCATCGCCAAGCCCCGCCATAACGTTGAACCGCGTAAGGTTCGGAACATTGAAGACTTCCCAGCGGAACTGCAGCGTGTGGCCCTCCCACGGCATGTTCCACGTCTTGTTCAAGCCCATATCCCATCCCGCGTAGCCATCGCCGCGGAGCGCATTGCGCGTGCCGCTCTGGCCGGGATATGGATGGACGAAATCGTTCAGTGCAGCCGCTGGATCACCAAAAACGCTTACTGTGCCGGTCACTGGATTTTTGAATACTCCCGTCTTCGGTTTCCTGATCAACTGCCCGTTCCCCTGTTCATCCCAGTTTGTGGCCCAAAATTGACCATTGTCCACCGCGAACGGAAACCCGGAGGTCCAGCGAATTAGTCCCGTGAGCTGCCACCCTCCGATAATTGCATTGAGCGCTCTATCCGCGTTGCGCCCAATAGACTTGCCTTTCCCGAATGGCAAATCCGCAACCCAGTTCGCGTTGATCTGATGCGTGGTGTCGAAATCCGAAACTGCGCGAAATTGGCGCGGCGCAAACGCATTCACCAAGCGGCTCCCCGGTGCCCCGACGTTATCCGTGCCGCTAAAACCAAGCCGTGCCGCTGCTGAGGTGATGTCGATCGATTTGGAAAAGGTGTAGTTGAACTCGAACTGCACCCCGCCCCGATACTGCTTCTTCAGCGTGGCTTGCAAAGCGTTGTAGTTCGAGTTGCCGATGGAACTCCATCCATAACTGGTTGTAAATTGCTGATTCAACATTTCACCGGTTTTCCCATTGAAGTAATAGGAATTAGCCTGATTGTCGGCCAAGTAGCCGTACAAATCGATATTGCCCAGCCCCACCACTTCGTCCCCGACATAAGCTCCGGAAGATACATACAGGGCATAGGCGGCCTGAGCAATATTTGTGGTAGTGCTCTTGGGAAGAGATACTGGCATCACATAACTTGTCGCGCCAGCGGCAAAGCAAGGTGGAGCGGCACAAGCCGAGTTTGTTCCATTCGCGTTGAGCAGATTCTTCCAGTACACAGCGGTTGGGCCAAGCGCCTGATCGAATTGGTTTGGGGCCAGTTGTGTTGCCGCGAGGCCTTGTGTGCTGGCCAGCTTTGAAATAGCTGTGGCAGCCGTGTAGTAATCGATTTTGGATTTGGGATCCACTAGATCTAGAGGCTGCATCAGGTCGCGCTGCGTCAGCAGATTGTGTCCGAATCGGCCAACATACGCGACTTGCAGGGTGTACCCGTGGGGCAGTTCCCGGCCGACGGACAAATCAACTGCATAGGCATAAGGCGTTTTCAGGGACTGGTCGATTCCCCACGTAATCGCTTGGCCTCCCGGGTAACCGGACGGGGGAGTCTGCGGGAACCCTCCCGGAGGCGCATTCTGAAAATATTGGCTACCACCCTGGCTAGAGACAGGAATCGTGTTGATGTTCGTGACGCGGGCGACGGCGTCTGCGCCATCCACGCAACAGGGATTTGTTAAAGTGGTTGAGAAACCGGCCGGCGCGTTCGCATCAAACGTGTTGACCAATTGCATTCCCGCTCGGTCATACACCATGCTGAACCCGCCGCGGATCACCGTCTGGTCTGATCCGCCGAAGATTGCCCCTAGTAGCCCACCATTGGCACGCGGTGAGTAAGCCACAGAGACGCGGGGCGAGAAATTTGTATACTGCGTGTTGTAATAGCCGGGGCCATTGTTGGCCTTGCCACCCGCGATGAAGGAGAGGACCGGAACATCAGCGTAGCCCAGCCCGTTTTGCATATTCTCAGAATTTTGGATGAAATCTTTTCCAAGGTTGGACGATGGCGACGCTTGCAAACCGTTTACCTCCCAAGGTGGCGGGAAAATGGACCACCTCAGGCCAAGATTCAGTGTCCAATTCGGTTTGAAACGCCAGGAGTCCTGTCCGTAGATCTCATACCAATTCAGTCCATACTTGCGCTTTACCGGCGTACCTTGCGGTTGCACTGTCCCATCTTTGTAGTAGTTATAGTTAGCGTCCACCAGCGAGACCATGCCTAGCAAGCCCAGCATCGGGTAATCATAAGCGCTGCTGGAATACGGCTCCGGGTAGCCCCCATTGATAGGATCCAGCGGGCTCTGGCCACCCGTATTGGCGAACCCTACCGGATACATCCAGAACGTTGCACCCTTTCCCTGACTGAAGGAATGGAGGTAGCTGACACGTGGATCGCGGGCAACACCGACGCTGGCGCCGACCTGGATCGTGTGCTTCCCCTTGGTCCAGGAGAAATCATCCAGGAAATTGTTCACTGGCATTTGGAAATTGTGGCTGTAGGCGAAGCTGTTATCGAGTGTGTAGAAGGTGTTCCACGGCTGGATTGAGTTCCCCACGTAGCCCGTGCTCTGACGCGTAAATCCCCATCGGAAAGTATTCACCTTTGTCTTACCAATCAATGTTATGTAGCCGACTGCCATTCCTTTGCTGAAATCCACCAAGGTCTGCTCAGGAGCAGTGCCGGGCAGGAACGGAGCTTGCGCGTTATTCAAGTTTTGCATTGCCCCGCGCCAGAAGAGCGTCTGGCTGCCCTTTGCCGTAATATTCAAGTCGATCCGGGCAATGTTGGCGTTGTTGTTCAGGTTGAAGGGCGCCCGCCAACGGTAACCGGAATAATTGTAGCCGTCCCCCACGGACTGATCGTTGGTTACAAGTTTGCCGTAAGTTGTGTTGAAATATTGGATCATGTACGAGTTGCTTGTAAGCGGTATATGAAGCGGATCGAGGCCTGTGATTTGTTGAGGTGACAGCCCGAAGAAACCAGGAGCCAAGGTATAGGTCTTGTTACTAAGCCCCGTAATGCTTCCACCCGGACACGAGACTGTGTCGGGAGTTCCGTCGGCATTTGGTGTGCACTGGTACAGAATTACGCCGTCGCGCAGAGAGGTGGTCGGAATATTCCGCACCACGCTTTGCTCCTCTCGCAGGCGGGTTCCTTCGTAGTTGTAGAAGAAAAAGAGCCGATTCTTAAGGATTGGCCCGCCTACTGTTCCCCCAAAGACGTTGCGGATTAGTTTCAGCGGCTCGTTGGGCTGGCCACTGGAAAGTTCCGCGCGCTTGGTCAGGTAGTCGTTGGCGCTGGTTATGGTGTTGCGCAAGTATTCATACGCCGACCCGTGCCACGCGTTCGATCCACTCCTTGTAACCAGGGCCACCTGCGCTCCCGAGCCAGTCCCTTCCTCGGCGTTGTAATTCGACGTGGTTACCCTGAATTCCTGAACCGAGTCTTGGGTGATCGGAAGCACGGAAGTGAACGCGTATCCGCTGTTCTGGTCGTTCACGTCCACGCCATCTAAGGTGATGTTGCTCTGGTCACTTCGCGCCCCATTTACCGATCCGTTGCGTGTGTCCTGATCCTTGTATGCCGCCAGTGAGGTGTTTAGAGTATTTCCCGTAAAAACCACCCCAGCTTGCAGGCTCAGCAATTCCGGCACATTGCGACCGTCCAGGGGAAGATCTCTCACTTGCGTCTCACTGAATGCACTTCCCAAAGACGCGTCAACCATGTTCAGTGCGGGAGCTTCCGAAGTTACCGAGATGGATTCCATTGCGCTCCCAATTCTGAGCTGAAGGTTTGAAGTGGCAGGGGTATTCACGAGCAAGTGCAAGCCCTTCTGTTCATGACGGACAAATCCTGTCGCGGTAACGGTCAGGGTGTAAGTCCCAGGAGGAAGAGCCTGAAACCGGTACTCTCCTTGGGCGTCTGTGATAGTGCTCCGCTCTGCTTTGGACTCCTCGTTCGCCACCACAACTGTGGCATTGGCGACGGCGCCCCCGCTGGGGTCTGTAACCGTCCCTTGCAAAGACGTCGTTGAAGTTTGCGATGAAGCGAAGCCAGTAAGCGCCAGGAAAACTATGAGCAGACGAAACATAGACAAGAATGATTTGGAAGTGTCCATCTCCAACCTCCTGAAGCGAAATTCACACCGAACCAATATGGTTGCTTCCCAACTCCCCTAAGCCTGGCTCGCGCAAATCGCGAGTCGGCAATCGACGGACGGCCTTCTATGTAGCTGGGCCGGAAGGCCTAGGTCCGAACCAGAGCCTACCCTTCCGTAGATTCCTTAACTTGACTCTGAGTGACTTCGACTTGCCATTGAGTGACGCGGATTGGGATTCATCGTCGGATCTGAAAATGCGCGTGAGAGGCCGTGGGAACATCCCCAGAGACGGTTTCTAAAATGTGTTGCTTGAAAGAGAAACCGAGTCAACGAACCGGACGCGCCTAGGCAAATGGCACCACTTTACAGGTGAAGAATTACAGGTGAAGTTTTTTGAGTGTTTTTGCTAAGTGATTGAAACAAATGGTAGGCTCGTGGGGACTCGAACCCCCAGACCTCTACCGTGTCAAGGTGCCGCTCATAGGTTTTACAACAACATACAAGACCGCGGGGACCGCCAAAGTACGCGGAAGTTCATATAAGACATACTTTTTGTGGGTTGGGTTGTGGGTTGGAAAAAGCCGGCGAACTCCAGAACCGCCCCACGTATTTCCCAGAACGTTTCTCGATAGTTTCCTGGTTAGCCGACATCCGGGAGCGGATCGGTTCGGTAAACACTAGTCTAGTTTCTGTATGGAAACGCCCATTTCAGCAGCAAAACCCTGATTTACAAAGGAAATTCAAGCACTTAGCTGGCCTGTGGTTGGTTGCGACGGCATGT
>Ga0210409_10007838_pt1 | contig 10953 bp, 9 predicted proteins | sample IncBWH17MmetaG_FD_161649 | JGI IMG/M metagenome (GOLD analysis project Ga0210409, IMG submission 161649) | Forest soil microbial communities from Barre Woods Harvard Forest LTER site, Petersham, Massachusetts, United States - Inc-BW-H-17-M | ecosystem: Environmental > Terrestrial > Soil >...
CCCAAATGATCTGACTGGCATTATCCAGCAAGGCATTGCGCGTGAAAAAGGAACTTTGGAACGGCTCAGCCCGAAGCGTGGAAGCCAAATCCAAAATCAACGCGACGTCCTCAGCCGCGGGCGCGGCCCTTTCCAAAGCGAGTTCAGCGGAACCGCGCCAGGCCAGAACCCGGCTGACCCGCTCCAGCACGGGCAAGTGCGGCTGAGCCACTCCCCAGGAATTTTCCTCCGCATAATTGAGGTTAAATCGCGATTGAGGCCGAGCGCTGGCAGTCTGCAATTCATCAAGGACGGATCGAAACTGTTCCAGCGCCTGAAGTAATTCCACCGCCGTCTCTCGTCGGTCATCGGGATTCTCCATCGGGACAGCCCGGGTGCCAGAGCCCGATCGCTTGGACTTGCGGACCTGTCGCAGGACTTCGGCAAGGCTGATTCTCTGTCCCAGGCTCATCGGTGACACTAACTCAGTCGAGCGCCGGGCTTCGGCGTACGGTTCTTCGAATTGCGCAAAGCCAGCCGCCAAATTATAAGCGTTGAGATCCCGAGGTGTGTAAGTTCCCGGCACAAAATCGAACAGTGCGGACAAAAACGGAGTCATCGCGAAGTTTTCGTCGTCGGCGACTTTAGGCGGCGCCAGTTTGTGCCAGTCGAGTAAAACCCCTTTGCCAAGCAGACGCGCGCGGCAACGTTCCCAAACCTTCAGCCCACGGCGATTTTCCTCGGTGTAAAACAGGACCAGCGAAACGAGCGCGAGCGTGGCGACAACTAGGCCTCGCCGAAGCAGTGGCGAACGGCCGACGGCTCGCCAAGCCGCGCCGGTCACGGTCTCGCGGGATGCCGCTGATGGGCCCATGCAAAGTCGGGTCAGGAAACGATCAAGGCAGGGCAGGCAGAGCGTCCTGGAGACGCCTTAGATCCTGGAGGTCCTGGTCATTGGCGGCGGCCTGAGCGTGCGTTTGAATATCATTCGGATAACGCCACTTCCATCGTTCGCAGTGGCCATCGGCAAATGAAAGGTTGGCGCCCTGGCTGTGGCGATGGGACGGGCCGTTCTGCCAGAAATCGGCCGGCTCACGGTAGAGCAGGAAGACACCATCATCGATGACCGCCTGGGTCTCGTCGAGGAAGACAAAAACCTTGGAAGGGCTCGGGAGCAGCTCGGAGTAGCGAACGACGTTGCCCGGCAGGTAACCGCCGTAAATCCGGACGTCCAGGCCGCCGTTCAAGTAGGCATCCATGGAGTAGCTGCGCTCGCGGGGCGTGCTGGCGCCGTAAACCGTCGAGCGGTCGGCCGGGCAGCGATAGACCAGGAGGTTGGGGGTATAGGAATAAATGGAGCCTTGCTGAATCAGGATTGGATCGGCGCTGGCCTGGGCGTTGCCGGTCACCCAGGAATTGGTCGTGCTGACACAGCCCAAGAGCCCCGAGCCGGTCATTTTGTTTTCGGGCATCGTATTGTTGTGCTCGCCCAGGTACATGGTCCAAGCCAACTGCAGTTGGCGGAGGTTGTTCAGACAGGCAACCTGTCGGCCTTTGGACTGCGCGTTGGAGAGAGAAGGCAGGAGCAGGCCCGCCAGGATGGCAATGACGGCCATGACCACCAGGAGTTCGATCAGGCTAAACGCGCGGATGCGGCTTGCGGGCAAACGATTTTGAATCCGGCTCATAAGCGTAGCGTACCTTCCAGACGAATAGACACCGTTGGCAGCGTTTCTGTATATCGCTGATTCCGGGACCAATGTCATCCAAACTACCGCTGAACTATCGACTCGTTTGGGCAGGCTGTCCGTCGGCTGCGCGGGCGGGGGGGGTAGCAGGCTTGGCGGCAGTGTTGTTAGTGGCGAGAGTTGGTGGCCTTGGCGCACGGGCGCGCGGTTTGGAGGGAGAGCTTCCATCCAGGGCATCGGAGACATCCATCGCTCCGTTGATTTCACCCATGGGGCCAAGCCCGCCGCCAGCCGGGGCAGCACCGGTTCCGGTTGTTGTGGAAGCGCCCAGATCCTGAACCTGGCCTAGAAGACCCGGCAAATAGTGGAATGCCGCGAGTCCCACCACGATCAGCAATATAGCGATCGTGGCATACTTTAGCGGCAGGTTCGCCGTTTTTGGCGGGCGCGGCGGCGGTCTCCGCTGGGGGCTGGGACCGGTCGCGGTCGAGCGAGCGACGGAAGTTGCGCCGGTGGCGAGTTTGGGGCGGCCGGGAGCTGCAGGCTGAGACATTGGGGGTCTTGGATCGGGAGCAGCGGCCACAGGAGCAGGCGCGAGGTGCGGTACCGTGAGAAGATTCTGACAGGTGGGACACTGGATTTGCTGGCCGGACCATAGCTCATCACAGGAGATATGCTGTCCACACTGTGCGCAGGAGAATTTCAGATCTGCCATAATTGGCTATCCGGCCTGAGCCAGGCGGGTAGACTATCCCGCCTGGCTGGGGTGGCAATACTTATTCCGATTTCTTTTGGGCCTCTTGCGGCACGTCGAGCTTGGTGGAGCCGACATCCTTAATCTCAATCGTAGTGGTGCGGTCCACATCGCGGTCGTTTCCGTTGAAACTGATCGAACCTTTTACTTTGCTCTGGTATTTCGCGAGCATGCCGTCCTTGATCCAGAATTTCACAGAGCCTTTGGCGCCACTGATTTCGGGACCGTTGCCACCCCCGCGGCCTCCAAACATGAGCAGCGATTTAGCGCCGTCTTCTGTCAACTCGCCGCCAACCACCTCGCCGTCCTGTTTAAGTTCTTTGACCTTGCCGGCCAGCTCTTCGGCCTGAGCGGCCGGGGCCTTGAAGTTCTGAATGCGCCGGGCCATGAAGGTGCCCGGGCCGCGATCTCCTTCGCTCGCTTCCGCCAGCGAACGCCAGCCATTCTCGCCTTTGATAGCGCCTTTATCTCCCTTTTTGACCGCCTCGATGGTATTGTCGCGCATCGTCATGGACAGCCAGGTGTAGCCGCCTTTCTGGGTCTTTCCTTCCGAGGGGCCGGCTCCAAAGCCGCCGCCACCCGCATTTTCGATCGTCTGCTTCCAACTGTAGTTGTCAGCCTGCCCCAGTTTCTTGGCCGCATTCGTCACAGCTTCCTTGGGATCCTCGGCCAGGAGGGAACCCGCTAACAACGCTAGCGTGCCTATCAGTAGATTTCGTTTCATAGGTAATTTGCCTCGTTCAACGGAGGCGATTTGGTTTCATTAAGGTTGCAACGCGTAACCGGTCATAGACTAAAGACGCCCAAACCCGGCCGCGGGTTACCATTTCGGGCAGAATCAGCTTTGATCAAGTCGCCAGATGGCAGGCGACAAAACGATCTTCGCTGAGCAGTCGCAACGCGGGAATTTCAGTCTTGCACCGCGTTTCGGCGATGGGGCAACGCGGATGAAAGGGGCAACCAGACGGAGGATCGATGGGCGAAGGGACATCGCCGGAAAGGATAATACGCTTGCGTCTCGACGCGGGATCAAGCGTCGGCACAGCGGAAATGAGGGCTTGCGTATAAGGATGCGTCGGGCGACTGCAGACTGCTTTCGCCTCGCCCAATTCCATGACTTTCCCCAAATACATCACCAGGATACGCCGGCTGATGTGTTCGACGACGGCCAGGTCGTGGGCGATGAAAATATAGGCTAAAGTGTACTCTCTTTGGAGATCCTGAAGCAGGTTAACGATCTGAGCCTGGACAGAAACATCCAGCGCGCTGACAGGCTCATCGCACACAATCAACTTGGGTTCGACCGCCAGCGCGCGGGCGATGCCGATGCGCTGACGCTGTCCGCCGCTGAACTCGTGAGGAAAGCGGGAGGCATGCGCAGTGTCCAGCCCCACATCGTGTAGCAAAGCCGCCACCCGCTCGCGCCTTGCCTGCCGGGTAGGAGCGAGTTGGTGAATATCCAGCGCCTCTCCAACGATGTCCTCAACGGTCATGCGCGGGTCGAGTGAGGCATAAGGGTCCTGGAAAATCATCTGGAACTTTCGCCGCAGGGCACGGAGTCTCGCCCCGCTAAGTTGAGTGATATCCTGACTTTCAAAAACGATTCGACCGGCCGTGGGCTCCACCAATCGAAGCACTGCGCGGCCCAAAGTGGTCTTGCCACAACCGCTTTCCCCTACTACGCCCAAAGTTTCGCCCGGCGAAATTTCAAAACTGACGTCGTCCACCGCCCGGACCCATGCGCTAGCCGAACGGAACACTCCCCGGTTAACGGCGAAGTGAACGCGCAGATTCTGTACTTGGAGCAGGGGCGGCGAGATCATTCAAGAGAGAGCCTTCGTCCGATTTTTCGCATGTATTGGGACCTTGAACCCCGCGCAGGGTAGAGTGGCGCAGACCAGAGGTGTGCGCTACCTCCGTACGGTTCAAGGAGAAGTTTTTGCATACGCAGAAGGCTTGTCGACGGTGGCGCGAGGGGATTTGGCGAACGGACAGCGTGCCCAGCGGCCGGGCAAAGTCTCGATGAGGTCCACCGCAGTTTGGGCACACACGGGTTGAGCCACGGGACACCGAGGGTGAAACCGGCAACCACTTGGAAAGCTGCCAAGCCGTGGGACGGCTCCAGGAATGGATTTGAGCCTGGCGGAACCGGCGCCGATTTGAGGCACCGACTCGATTAAGGCCTGGGTATACGGGTGGAGAGGATTGCGCAGGATATCCTTGGCCGGCCCGCTCTCGACGATCTGCCCTGCGTACATCACGGCGGCGCGATCAGCCAGATCGCCCACGATGCCGAGATTATGAGTAATCATCAGGATCGCCATGCCAAACTGTCCCTTGAGCCCATGCAGTAATTCGATGATTTGGGCTTGAATGGTGACATCCAGCGCGGTGGTCGGTTCATCTGCGACCAGCAGCTTCGGATGGGATGCCAATGCCATGGCGATCATGACGCGCTGCTGCATTCCGCCAGACAGTTCGTGCGGGTAACTGCGCAGGCGTGCTTCGGGAGCGGGAATCCCAACTGTGGCGAGCAGCCGAATGACCTCGGCGTCGGTCGCGACGTCAGGGCGATGAAGTTTCAGGGCTTCTTTGATTTGTGCGCCGACTCGGAACACGGGATTCAGTGATGCGCCCGGCTCCTGGAACACGTAGCTGACGACACCCCCGCGAATCCCGCGGAGTTCCGCGGCGGTCATCTTTAGCGTGTCCCGCCCTTGGAGAAGGATTTGGCCGCCGATATAGCGAGCGGGAGGACTGGGTAAGAGCTGTGCGATGGAGAGAGCGGTGATGCTTTTGCCGCAACCACTCTCGCCCACAAGGCAGAGCGTTTCTCCGGCATTCAGCACAAGAGAAATTCCATCGAGGGCACGGAGCGACTGCTGGCCTTGCCGGAATTCGAGCTGAAGGTTCTTGATTTCGAGCAAAGGCATGAGGTGCGCTCAGTCTTGAGAATCCTTGCCGGATCAGTCCCTGGCTTTGGCGCGACGCTTGAACTTTGCGAAGCGGGGCTTGCGGGCGGGGACTTGTCGTTGCAGCCAGTAAGTGACATGCGGCAAGTGGGTCTGCGCGATATCCTTCGGAGTAGTATTCTTAAAATCCAGTCCCGGCGCCAGGTCCAAGCCGGCTTTGCGAAACACCCATTGAACGAAAGCCGAACAATACATGGACCTTTCGCGGGCGAGTAGGTTCTCGCGGCCTCGCAAGGTGCTGTGGCGGAGAGCCAGGAGAGTGCCCAGCAGTTCGCGCAAGGAGTACCGTGCACGATCGGCCGCCAGACCGACCGCTTCGCGCAGCAAATCACCGACCTGGATGGTGTTCAAATTGAAGTCCAGCACCGCGAGGCTTTCATACAGGTGTTCGTCGAAGTATTTGGAAATCCGGTTCTCCTGAACTCCGAACTGGAAATGCTTCCGATGGATTTGGAGATCCGATTCGATAACCCAATGATGGCCATCGGCTCGCTGCCCTTGGAAGAGAAAAGCATGAGACCAGGAGCCCCATTGTCCATCCCGATCCAGGCGCCGTTGAGCACGGCAGATGGCCTTGTCGATCAGCGTAGCGCCGTTGCAAAGACCGATGCGGCCGGCTTGAGCATAGCGCTCCAGGAACTCCTGATTGGATAGCCCGTTCACAACCACGGTCTGGTTCGAGATTGGCTCGGCTGGCATCGCAGGTAGTGTGTTTAAACCGGGCAGTGAGTTGCAAGGCAAGACGTTTGCGCCCAGAAAATGCCCAGGCTTGAAAGATGGACCCGGAGCCTCCTACCCTGAAGCGACGTGAATGTCGCGCTCCAATGTACCAGCTCAAACTTACAATCTCCGCGCTGCTGTTCTATTGCGCGCCCTTTGCGCTAATGGCCCAGGCAGAAAAGATTCAATCGGAACAATGGTTGGCCAAAGCGGAAGCGGCGCCGCCGTTTGTTGCGCCCCAAACGCAGGGGGAGTGGGCGCTCCAGCGCCAAGCAATCCGCGACACCCTCTGGCAGTTGCTGGGCAAACTGCCCCCGCGGCCAAAGGTGCCCGCAGTCGCAACCATTTCGCGGGAGGACCGCGGAGAGTTTGTGGTCGAGAAGTTTTCGTTTGATAACGGCGCCGGATCGACCGTCCCCGGCTACTTGCTGATTCCAAAGAATCGCTCAGGCAAGGCGCCTGGGATTTTGTTCTGCCATTGGCACGGCGGTGAATACGAGATTGGCAAAGAGGAATTGTTCCAGGCGCGGCACACTCCTGAAGCCCCGGGACCGGCCTTGGCAAAGCGAGGCTTTGTTGTGCTAGGGATTGATGCCTATTGCTTCGGAGAACGCAACGGTCACGGACCCGGTGGGCCGGACGAGAAGGGGTCAGGGGGCGAGATGAGCGCCAGCAAATTCAATCTGTGGGTTGGACGCACCCTTTGGGGGATGATCTTGCGCGATGATTTGATGGCACTGGATTACCTGGCTTCGCGCCCCGAGGTCGATGCCGAACGGCTGGGCGTCACCGGGATCAGCATGGGGGCAACGCGGACCTGGTGGCTTATGGCCTTGGACGAACGCCTCAAAACCGGTGTCGCCGTGGCCTGCCTGACACGTTACCAAAACCTGATCCGGCACCAGGAATTGAAAGCGCACGGCATCTACTATTTCGTGCCCGGCCTGCTCAATCATTTCGACACCGAGGCCATTGTCGCCCTCATCGCGCCGCGCCCGGTGTTGTTTCAAACCGGGGACCAGGACGGCGGCTCCCCGGTCGATGGCGTTCGTGCGATTGAGTCAGCCGTGCGCCCGGTGTATCGGCTCTATGGCAAGGAACAAAGCTTTCAGAGCATCATCTATCCGGGCCTGGGGCACGTGTACACGCAGGAAATGTGGGACAAAACGCTGGGTTGGCTGGACGAACATGCTTTGTAGTCTCCGGCGCGCGGACATTCCTGTCCGCAGCAATGACCGAACTTCAAGCCGAGCCAAGCCTTAACCCTGAGCCTCAGGCAAACAACTGTGTTGCTGCGGACTGAAAGTCCGCGCGCCGTAGTCGCGGCAAGCCGGACGCGCCGGGCAATTGAGGGCAGCGCCGGCAGCGCCAATGTCGATTGCGGATCCGGCATTAGGCCGCTAGCTTGGGCGGGTGAAACTCTCGGTAAAGAGTGATTACGCCGCGCGCGCAGTATTGGGCCTGGCGCGGCATTATTCAGGCGGGGTGGCGCTCCGCGTGGAGGATCTGGCGGCGGAGCAAGGAATTCCCGGCAACTACCTCGTTCAAATCCTGATCGAGCTCAAAGCACAGGGCATCTCGCGAAGCTTGCGCGGCAAAGAGGGCGGGTATCTGTTGGCCAGGCCGCCGTCAGAAATCAGCCTGGGAGATGTGTTACGAGCGGTCCACGGAAGCGTGTTCGACACGCCCGCGCTGAGTGACCCGGATTGTCCTCCTGAACTTCGGCGCGCGTGGAACCGGCTCAAGGAGACGCTGGAAACCGCGGCCAACAGCATCACGTTTCAAAAGTTGCTCGAGGAGAGTTCGGAAAAGGAAAAGATGTATTACATCTAGCCAGGCGGCGCCACAGACCGGTCACAGGGTTTAACCGCGAATGAACGCGAATGAACGCGAATCAGGTGCGTTTTCAGAGAGCGAAGAAACCTGATCTCTTTGCTGCGAGTTTTGAGATTCAAGCACTTTAGAAAGGCGGAAAGCGGCAAAGAGTGTCACCACTTTCGAGACTTACGGACGCAAAAAACTTTTAATCTTGGCCGGTTCGTTGGTGGGTGATTGGCAGGCAGTTCCGGTGCAAAGATACACAACAGCGCGGTCGCCCGTCGGCAATGTTTTGGAAAATGGTGGGACGGAGCCGGTATTGCCGAGCACAATTTTGTTCGGCTGGTATACGGAATGGATCGCGCCGATGAGCTCCTTCGTGCCTGGATTCTCAGATGGGCCCGCGACCACGGCGCGCGCGGATTCCTCGAGTGAAAAATCCAAAGCCTGGAGCATATAAGGAACTGCCTGAGGCAGTTGCTGCAGCCTGGGAGAAAACAGGCGCAGAGTCTTTTCGGCCGCTTCGAGCAGATCATTTCGGCCGGCAATGCGTCCGAGCCTCAGAAAAGCCAGGCAGGCTACCGAGTTACCCGAGGGCTCGGCGCCGTCGTAGTCCTCTTTAATCCTTAGAATGAGGTCTGAGGTGCCGGGAGGGGTTTGCCAAAAACCGCCTGGTGTGGGGTCGTAAAACCGCCCGAGGATGCCGTCGGCAAGGGCCAGAGCAAAATCCAGGTGTTTGGGATCGACCGTGGCTTCGTAAAGATCGATGACACCACTGAGGAGAAAAGCATACGCCTCGAGCAACTGCACAGAGTCGCGCTGGCCATCGCGCCAGCGATGATACAGGGTTTGGGTGGCGAGGTCCCAGAGATGGGCTTGAAGAAACGCCAGGTTCTTTTCGGCGGCCTCACGATAGCGGCGCTCCCCAAGGACTGCCGAAGCGCGCGCCATGGCTCCCAGCATCAGCCCATTCCAGGAAGCCAGGACCTTATCATCCAGGTGCGGGCGCACGCGCTTCGCACGGGCCGCCAGCATTTTGGTCTTCGCGCTTGCGAGCAATCGCTCGTCACCGGGCAAAAGTTTTGGGTCGGCAATGCTCAAAACGTTTTGATGAGCCAGGGGTTGTGGATGGCTATGATCGACGAAATTGCCCTGCTCAGTGACTCCAAAATATCTGACCGCCACACTGAATTCTTCGGGCGCGAGCAGTTTAGAGAGCTCTTCGCGCGTCCAGCAGTAGAACTTTCCTTCGTGGCCCTCGCTGTCGGCATCTTCGGCGGAGTAGAAGCCGCCCTCCGGATGAGTCATGTCACGGAGCACGTAATCTAAAATGTCCCTAGCGACGTCGGCATGTTGGGCATCGCCGCTGATCGCGTAGGCATCGAGGTATAACTGCGCCAGTTGCGCATTGTCGTAGAGCATTTTCTCGAAATGCGGGACCAACCACTGGGCGTCGACTGAGTAACGGGCAAAGCCGCCGCCCAACTGGTCGTGAATACCTCCCGCAGCCATGCGCTCGCAAGTGTGGAGAACCATCCGCGTGGCCTCGTCGTCATGGAAACGCCGGGAATAGCGCAGGAGCAGTTGCGGCTGACTTGGCTGGGGAAACTTCGGGGCGCCTCCGAACCCTCCGTGCTGAGGGTCGTAGCTCTGTTTAAAAACGAGACCCGCGTGGCGAAGAACTTCGGGTGAAAATGCCTGGGCTGGAATTTCGCGGTCGCTTGCACCCGCCTGCGCCAGTCGCGCGTGGATTTCATTGGCGGACTGACCGAGGTCACTGCGTCGCGTGTTCCAGAGTTCGTCGATGCGCTGGAGCAGTTGCAGGAAGCCCGGCCGGCCGTATTGGCCGGTGGGCGGAAAATAGGTTCCGCCAAAGAAGGGTTTGAGGTCCGGTGTGAGAAAGGCCGTGAGCGGCCATCCCCCTTGCCCCGTCGTGGCCTGCACAAACGTCATGTAGATCTTGTCGACATCCGGCCGTTCTTCGCGGTCCACTTTGATGCTGATAAAGTGATCATTAAGAAATTGGGCGACGCCCTCGTTTTCAAAAGATTCACGCTCCATGACGTGACACCAGTGACAGGTGGAATAGCCGATACTCAGGAAGATGGGCCGATCCAGTTTTTTCGCCGCCGCGAAAGCCTCGTCGCCCCACGCGCACCAGTCCACCGGGTTGAACTGGTGCTGCAACAGGTAAGGGGATTTCTCTCTCGCCAGTCGATTGGTTTTGGCGTGTTCGGTTGTGGGCGGCTCCGGGTTCACGACGCATCATAGTGCTTCGCGGGGAAAAGCGCAAAGGGGTAGGGACCGGTGCGCTGCACCGTCCGCGCCGCGTTCAGCGGCCCAGCCGCTGGGCGCGGTCGTCGCGTTTCGTTCCGCCCGCTGGACGCGGGCGGGGACATCGCAGCGCAATGTCCCTACCAACGCGCCGTAAGGCCGAAAAACCTGGATTTTCTCGTCACTCCCTGATGTGTCGTGTAAGTTGCGCGGATGGTATCGGCGCGCCCTTGGAAAGCCAACGCGATCATGCGTTTGGTGTTGTGCTTGATCGTTTGCTTTTTCTGCGGCTCCTTGCTGGCAGGGGTACTTCACCATGTCAACGTCGGCCACAAAGAGGACCTTCGTTTTTACCGACTGACGGCTTCCGCGCTGGGCTGCGCTGCGGTCGCCTTCGTCTTCGTTTATCGGCCATGGGCACCCGACAACGTTATCAGTCGGCTGGGTGGCTATCTGCTCTGCCTGTACGCGGGCATTTTACTGGGAACCTTTGCGCAAAAGACCGCCCAACCCGTGGGTCCATCCGTGAGCCAAATGATCGTTGCCGCGCTGAGCCTGCAGGGGGCGGCGTTGGTGCTAATACCGCATTTCTTACATGAACAACAACTGAGCTGGAAAGAGGCCTTTGGTTTTGGGAACAATCGAAAGCAGGCGATTATGCTGGGTGTAATCCTGGCTTGCCTGTTCCTGCCCGTGGGAATGGGGCTGCAATGGCTTTCGGCGCAAGTGATGGTGCATCTGCCGCATT
>Ga0210409_10007840_pt1 | contig 10953 bp, 5 predicted proteins | sample IncBWH17MmetaG_FD_161649 | JGI IMG/M metagenome (GOLD analysis project Ga0210409, IMG submission 161649) | Forest soil microbial communities from Barre Woods Harvard Forest LTER site, Petersham, Massachusetts, United States - Inc-BW-H-17-M | ecosystem: Environmental > Terrestrial > Soil >...
CCGTCATCGCCCGCTTTGAAACGGAACGTCAGGTCCTAGCGCTGATGAACCACGTCCATATTGCCAAAGTCCTGGATGCCGGTGCAACCCAAACTGGAAGACCCTACTTCGTGATGGAATTGGTCGAGGGTCAAACGATCACGGATTATTGCGACGAACATCGCTTTTCCACCATCCAGCGATTGAACCTTTTTCTCCAGGTTTGCTACGCGGTGCAACATGCGCACCAGATAGGCGTGATCCATCGGGACATCAAACCTTCCAACATCCTCGTCACCGAGATCGATGGAACGCCAATTCCAAAAGTCATAGATTTTGGCATCGCCAAAGCCACGACCGACCAAGAATTGACCGACAAGACCTATTTTACCGCGTTTGAACAATTCATCGGAACTCCCGCCTACATGAGCCCGGAACAGGCGGGCTTGAACGCGTTGGACGTGGACACCCGCAGCGACATCTATTCATTGGGCGTGTTGCTCTACGAGTTGATGACCGGCAAGCCGCCCTTTGAGACTGGTGACCTTCGTCGCGCCGCTTTGGATGAAGTCCTGCGCACAATTCGAGAACGGGAGCCGCAGCGCCCTTCAAGCCGGTTGACAGCCTTGAACAGCGATGATTTGACGCGCGTCGCTTCCCACCGGCAGATCGACCCGGCCCGATTGCCCAAGGTCTTGCGCGGCGATTTGGACTGTGTGGTGATGAAGTCTTTGGAGAAGGACCGAAAGCGGCGCTACCAGGCTGCTTCGGACTTTGCTGGAGATGTGGAACGGTTTCTGGCTGACAAGCCGGTGACCGCTCATCCCCCAAGCGTCGGGCATAGGCTTCGGAAAGCAATCCGGCGGAACAAACGCCCGTTCGTTTACTCTGCCTTCGCAGTTGGAGCCTTGCTCGCGATCCTTGTTCCGTCCTGGCTTTATGACCGTTATGAGCAAAGGCGTCGTGTGGACCTGGCTTTGGCCGCAGTGAACAAACATACTCTAGTTTTCACAAATACGCCTGACGGTTCATGGCGCTACTCCGAGTTGGCCCAAAGCGTTGGTTCCGGGATAACGTATTATCCGAGCTCGACGAACGAGTGGGCCCCCGCAGTATTTCGAGGATACGTCGTTTTTGCGGACAATCTGAACGCGGGTCCTTGGATTGAGGATGACAATGGTGGCCCCGGTTACCAAATCCTCACGACGTGGTTAAGATCCGACACCGACCGGTCGCTCAATCTTGTTTTTGGTGGCGATGACGGTCATTCGCTGTTTGTGGACGGCCAATTCGTTGGTGGCGCTGGTTTCGGCGTCATTGTCTCCAACATGGTATCGTTGCGCGCAAACGTGCCGCGAAAATTGGAATTGGCCGTTTATAATGCAATTGGCGGATGGGGTGCTTACATCGGCCGCGGACCATTTTCGGATTGGGGCAAACACAACTGGACTAACCTGCTGAATACAGTGCCAGGATTGTCCCTCAACGCTGACGGTTTCCCGTCAGCGTCCCACCGGACTTCAAGTCGTTGACTGCTGCCGTGCATCTTTGGGTTGGCCCGAAATCCTAGCTCAAGTCGCATCTTGTCAAAATAAACGCAAAAAAAGTGTATCTGACCATGCCGGACGCTTTAGAACTTACTCGGAAAGATATGAGTGATAACTTAAATTACCGTCTCAGACGCTCCGAAAGTTGTCGGTTGGAATCGGTCATTGGAGCGGGACTGCTAGCGTGCCCGATCGGTTGTATTATGGCTGGCCTGTTGTTTATTCTAGTCTACATTGAAATCGTCCTAGCACAGCCTTTTCTGATTAGTTCCGCCACACTCAGCAAAGGAGTGATACAGATTCAATCCTTAAGTCGCGCAGACTCATATTATTTGTTTTACGCTTTACGCGCTTAAGAACAGCGTTAGACTCCACATGATGCCATCCCTCCTTCCACGGCGAGAAAGACGTGTGGCGAGCCTTTGGCAACTCCCTGAGAGCCCCAGCAAACTCAGGCTAGCGGCAGGGTTGCTGCTTTGTTTGGGAGCGTTTAATGGCTTGTCGCAGGATTTCAAATTGAGCTCTGCCGCGGTAAGCAACGGTGTGGTTCAAATCATTTTCCCCGGACGTGCTGATTCCTATTACTTTCTCGATTCCGGGTCATCAATAAGCGGCTTGTTCTCCCCTTCCCCCCGGGGGCCCCGGCAGCAATGACACTTCCAATTTTCAAGATCGCAGCCCGGCGAACGGGCAGTGGCGGATGACCATCAATGAAACCGACAGCCCAAACAAGGCAGCGCTACATAATCACCTGAGTCAACTAACCGACATCCAACTACAATTAAGCATTCGCAGCTACATCGACCAAATCGCCGCGCAAAACTGTACACGCCAACAGTAAAAGCAAAGAGCAATTATGAAAACAAAATACCCAACTTTTAACTTTCTAAGACCGCTTAAGGCGATTGCTTCGATGCTGGCCTTGAGCGTTGCCGCTCAATCCGTGCCTCCTTTGATTAATTACCAAGGGCGACTGACTGATCAAACCGGTGCGCCGCTGCCATCCGGTCAATACACGATCCAGTTCCGCATCTGGGACAGCCCTGGATCGTTCGGAAACAGTGCAACCCAGGCTCCCGACTTGATTTGGAACCAACAACAGAACGTAACCATCCAATCAAACGGCGTTTTCAATGTGATTTTGGGATCGCCTGGCGGCACTCAGATTGCCGGCCTCGCCCCGCAAGTAACAAACCTTGCCTCTGCGTTTATCGGGAGCAATTGCTTTGTGGGAGTGACAGTAACGATGTCCAACAGTGTTCAAATTTCTTCTCCAAGCGAAATCTTGCCCCGGCAGCAGCTCCTCAGCGTGCCATTTGCCGTGCGGGCGCAGAGTCTTGCACGCTCCACCGGAACGAATGTCGGACTTGGCGGAGTGGCGATCAGTCCCGCCGTTACGTGGACTAGCCCAACCTCATCGGTTGTCACAGCTGTCCCAAATCTCTCCGTTACCATAACCACCGGCGGAGGCCCGGTGATGATTCGCCTGGCCCCCGAATGCCCATTGCCCGGAGGGCCTTCTAGCAGTAACGCTTCATACATCAATATTGGCGGCGGGGCGGCCTTCGTTTTTGTGTCGCGCGACGGTAGCCTTATCGCCAGCCAATTCCAAGAGATTGGCGGCAGCGGTAGTTCCGGAGGTTATTTTACCCCAGGCCAGTTCGCGTTTGTAGATGTGCCCTCCTCCGGCGTCCACACCTATACGATCTTCGCTCAAAACCCTGGCGGGAGCCTAATTTTTACCAGTGTCGAGCTCGTGTGCTTTGAACTGTGACTACATGGACTATATCACCAAGTATTAAACGTGCTTGTGTGCGTGCTTGCTTACCGTTGCTTTCGCCGTGTTCAGCCCCCGTTTTGGTGTATTGTGGCGGCTTTATCAGCCGGGACACTGCTTGCGGACAAGACTCAATCTGGCGTTTCACGCCAGGCCATCTCGCTGCCGAGCGGGCCGGGCTTAATGGAGGGTCTCGGCGAAAAGTTTCAACCAGACTAATCGCATACGAATTATGATCGGAATATCTTTATGAAGATTTGGAACTTTCTTGTGGTAATGGCTGGAGCATTAAGCGCTTCGGCGCAACCATTCACTATTACGTCTGCGATGCTCAGCAATGACGTTTTGCAGATCAGTTTCCCAGCGCGTGCGGACTCTTATTACTTCCTTCATTCCGACACATCTCTTACGGCGCCTTCACCGCCTGTGAGCGCCTTGCTCGGGAAGGTGGGCGGCCTTGCCTTTAACAGTTCCGTCACCGGAACCGCCCGGTTCTTCCAAATCGAACAAATCCCGTTGAGCAGCACCAATAGTCTTCTGAGCGATGGCATTCCAGATGGCTGGAAGCTGCAAAACGGCCTGAATCCCTTCGATCCTAGCGTTACCAACGAGGTGCCGTTTGGAGATACTCGGACATGGCTTCAGATTTACAAAGCGGAAGCGGGTCTACCTTTGGCCTATTTTCCTGTTTCTTCGACGACCGTGGTAGCCGGAGCGACCAATGTGACACTCCAGATCGCTTTTACCAAACCATTTTCAGGCACCCTTAATTACCGATTGGGTGGCACAGCGATCCCATACAACGGCGGCATCGGCGACTATGTTATGCCTCCCGGCTCGGTATCTGTCGCCAACAGCACCACGGCCACTATAACTATAAACTTGACCCCATCGCCAGCGGTTGAAATCAACCGAACACTGCTTGTCGCGCTTTCGGCTTCATCGTCCAACGCGGTATATACCATTTCGACTAATTCTGTCGCTGCAGTCAGGATTTTGCAAAGCTCTCAAGGAATTTTCGTGGGTGACTTGACTATCACAAACGGCCTGCATTTCGGCGCACAATCAGTGAAAATGGCCATTCGTCCCGGTCCTGGAAACACCACAATGGCCTTTTTTGATTTTGCTTCGAACCCGCTGCTAGGCAACTCCTTTTCCGTTCCCATAACAGCAGGGACAAACGGTTTTCAACTGAGCGGCGCAAGTTATACGAATCAAATCTCTAACACTCCCTGGGGCAGAAGCCTCTCTTTCAATTTATCCTTCGGCGCTACCCGGGCGAACCAAACGGTGTTCACAACGCCGTTCGCACTTTCAATCGCTGGACTAACCGGGTCCGGATTGCCTTACGTCGGATATGGAAACCTCAACCTCAGTCAGATGCATTGACCCCATCATGAAACGCGCGTTTATTCTAGCTTTTATTGGGTTTATCGCATTAATCGGTCCACGCGCGGCCGCGGGTGAGGAGGTTTTTCTTGAGTCCTACTGGCTATACGACATTCCTGGGTCAGGCAATGTTTCCAGTGTGCCCATTTGGGGAGGCGGCAATGAGTCATCGGCCGGACCTGGCACAGCCAATGACGCCCCACGAGACCTAAACGGAATTTGCCTGGTCGAGTCCGCCATCGGGCAGATGACTGCACAGATTCTGGGGTCACCCCAGGCTGAGGATGCTCTGACAAACCTGGCATACAGCGCCTATACGAATGGGGAGAGTTATCGCTTCACATTCCTCTCCGGGGGCGTCGTGGTTACCACGCCCGCCGCACTTCGCACTATCGTCTTCCCTGGCGGTTTCAACACGACCAACGGTAGTAAATACCCGGCGGACACAGTCGGAAATTTTGATACTAATCAACTGAATCTTATCGACTACGCGCTCCGTGCTAGACTTCGCATCAACCCCTTGGACGCAGGAGCCGCTAGCAACTTGGTCATGCTCCAGGAGGATCGGATGCTGCCGCTGGAGTGGTCTGGAACGGAAGCCCTAGCCTACGCGGATAAGGCACGCTTGCTTGGGCTGATGGCAAATGGCACGAATCAGGAGACTATTGCGGTCGAGGACGCCAGAGGCTATTTCCGGAACGCCTGTGATATCATGTCTGAATTCCTTGCTAACCCGGCTGACGCGGCGCTGGTTGAGGGCCAAGACCCCTTGCTATCCCCAGCGATCACCAACCAACTTGCCCAGCTTGTGGATGATTACTTACGGGATCTCGGACAGTACGCCCAAGCAAGTTTGAGCGATTTTCAAATTCGGAATCTGGCTCAATTCTATGATCCGTCTCAGCAGCCGCAGGGTGGGGCGATACCTGGGCCCACCCAAACATTACTGAACGACATTGATAGCACTTACGCCGAAATCCAAATGCGGCTTCTGCAAGCCAGTCCGTTCCAATCGCTACCAATTTATACCATGACTGCCGCTGGCCAGGTCCAGAGCCTCCTGCAACAGATCGGGCGAATGCACGACTCCATTATTAATGGGAGAATTACTTTCATTGCGGGGGCCAGCGGCAGCGCATCCGCGGATTCATCACTCTACTACAATGAATTCAGCACTTCGTTCATGCCAATATTTAATGGCCAGTTGACCCAAAACGGAAGCTTATCGAGCTTCAGCGTCGCCCTGAACCTGGCACAAAACTTTGCGCAATACGCCGCTCAACAGGAAAAAACGGAGAGCGACGCCATCAATAACGTGACGCAACTGGCTTACCAGTACACATCCCAGGAGCAAGGTTTGGAGCAACAGTACTCCGGGCAATTGCTAAATCTCTGCGGGTATTACGCCACTACCAATGGCAATCCGATCCCAGACCTTTTCTTCGCGGCGCTGCCTCCGGGACAACGCGAAAGCTTCGCCGCCCAGTACGTCACCGACGGAAGCTACCAACTCGGCAGCCATTCGGGGACGATTTATCAAGAGTGGCAAGCGCTTCAGTCAGCTGAGACCAACCTTCTCTTGGCCAGTGTGAACTTGAGCAACACCTTTGCAACTATGATAACAAAGAAGCTAATCGCCGATGCGATTTTCAGTAACCAGGTACGCCTGGCTACAATCGTTCTCAGCGATGGTCAACAGATTGCCGGCATACAAGATCAGGAGGGGGAAGTGCAGGCGTCGACGGACCAAGCGATTGCAAAAATCCAAGCCACGGAGGCAGAGATCGGCGGCATCGGGGGAGCCGTTAATGGAGGGATTCAGGGTGCCCAGGCTGGGGCGGCTGCTGGACCATGGGGCGCGGTCGCTGGTGCAGTAATAGGGACAGGCCTGTCTGTTATGAATACCTATGCTCAGGTCTCAGCCGATCTCAAGATCGGCGACGTTCAAGCGAATACGGCAAGGCAGTTGGCAGACCTCAACGGACAAATCACCAAAATCCAGGCTTCGGAGCAAGCCGAGATGCAGTATGTGAACGCCGACACAACCATGCTCAATCTTTCGGCTGACCTTGACTCGCTCCGCTTGCAGGCCAATAGCCAGGCTGTTCAAGTTCAGTTAGCTGCTCAAAACGTGGATCAGGAAAAGACCAAGCTCGCTACCCTGTTGGGCCAAGTCTCTTACCTCCTCCAAGAGTACGTCCGCGCAGCTGATCTTGACGCTGAGAGCCCGCAGTTCAGCATCGACCTGCTGACGGCGCGGAACAACGCAATGCAGCAGGCCAATGATGCCTTCGTGCTCGCTCAACAATGGGCTTTCCTGGCTGCCCAGTGTTTTAATTATGAAGATAACTGTTCGGAGGACGTGGCGGCAAAAAATTACATCCCGGGTGTACTGGCTGCCCGCAATACTCAGGCTCTTTTTCCGATCCTAAACGGGATGGCCAGCAGCAACGCCCTGTTGGCGGCAACCTGTCAGAGTTCGGTCAGCCCCGGTTATGTCCAAATCTCTCTGCGCAATCAGGTTTTCCAGTTCAACCCCACTCAGAATTCGGGCACAAACGCGGTCACTAGCTATGAGCCCACGCTGCAGGGTGGCGTTGTCTCCACAAATGCCTCTGCGAGTCTGGCGGCTTGGAGCAATTTACTGCATTTGCACTTAACCACTAACGCAATCGCCGGGGTTTCCAGTAGAACGCTCTTGTTGGATTTTCGGATCTCGCTTGACCCAGAGACTGTAAACGGAACGATTAGCAATCCCAACGGAATGCCTAACAATCCTTTCTATAGTTGCCCAAACTTTGGCGGCACCATTTATCCCTATTTAAACACCGGCATCCAATGTAATGGGGTCCAGGTAAATGTCGTGACGGCAGGCCTCCAGATTTCCGCTAGCCCGGCTGCCTTCACCGTCCAATTGGCGCAGAATGGCGCCAGTGTGATTCGGAGTCTAGGATTCGGCAATCCCTCGCATTTCCTCCGTTACTTCAATTTCGGCTATTATGCCGTCAATCCGATCACGGCCTCCTGGAATGGCTTTGCTGGCTCTCAGGGCTCAAGCGCATTCCAGGATCGGAGCCCAGCAAATGATGATTGGCAGTTGAGCATCTCTGACGATTACATTGGTGGCCCTAATACAACTCTGCTGAACAATTTGGGGTCGGTGACAGATATCCAGCTCGCTTTTGGCGTTCGGAGCTACACCGATCCCGTTGCCGCCTTTAATTGCATACATCCCTGATCGAAAGCCTGCGGTCATCAAAACCCGGCACTTCATGAAGATACACCAATTTGCGTTAGTTTATGCAATGCTGACGTCCATGGCCTTCGGTCAATCGGTTCCGCCCCTCGTCAATTACCAGGGCAAATTAACGGACCAAACCGGCTCTCCACTTTCGTCCGGAACCTACAGTATCCAATTCCGCTTGTGGGATACGCCGACCGGGTCAAACACCCTCATCTGGGCACAGCAGCAGAATGTCACCGTCCAATCTAACGGCGTGTTGAATGTAATCCTGGGTTCGGCGGGCGGCAGCGCGATTCTGAACGCCGCTCCGGCTGTCAACAACCTGGCCTACGCCTTTAGCGGTTCAAATTGTTTCCTGGGAGTGACTGTGGTTGAGCACAACAGGGGCAAGCTGAGGGATCGGCAGACCGGATTCCGATAAGCTGCTGGAGCTTTATCCTGACTCAAACTACATGTGCTTCAATCGTCTAAACATCTTGCAAGAGATGAGCCTCTGGCCAGTACTCGCGTTTGTTGGAGCAAGCAGCATAGTGATGGCCGCCGATCAATCGGGCGTCTCCCCACAAGCCATTTCTCTCCCCAGTGGCCCGGGCTCAATCGAAGGGCTTGGCGAAAAGTTCCAGCCGCAAATCAACTCTGGCACTTTCACATATCAAATCCCTGTGAAATTGCCCCCGGTGCGCGGTGGCGCGCCGGCATTATCTTTAGAGTACAATCCCGGGAACGAGAACGGGATGCTCGGCTTGGGTTGGGCATTGCGCGTTCCGTGCGTCCGCCGCCAGACTGATAAGGGATTGCCGCAATACCTTCCCTCCGACCTGTTCTGCGACGAACATGCCGAAGAATTGGTTCATATGGCCGATGGCAGTTACCGCCAAAAAATTGAAAGCCTCTTCATTCGCTATCAACAAACAACGAATGGCGGGTGGGTCGGAACCCTGCCGAATGGAACGATCTTGTCGTTCGGTTCGTCGAACCAGTCCCGCCTTGATTGGACCGGCCAAGCAACCTTTTGCTGGATGATTGATGGGGCGCAGGACCGTAATGGCAATCTGGTGAAGTATTTTTATACGCAGATCGGCCAGCAGATTTACCCGAGCGAGATTCGCTATGGCTTGCACGCGACTCAGTCGAGCGGTATTTACAGCGTCCAATTCGGCTACTCGCCTCGTCCCGACCCGCTCATTGATTGCCGGCCGCGCTATGCCAGCACGAATGGCTTGCGTTTAGCTTCGATCAGCGTCTTCTTTGGTTCGCGTCGCATCCGCCAGTGGCAGTTCGGGTACGACACGAATTCTGCGGTCTCGCTCTTATCTTCAGTTGCCGAATTTGGCGATGACCGCAGCATCACCAATACCAGCGCACAGGTCAACATCGACTACTTGCCGCCAACGCGATTCTCCTACACTCCTTTTAATTTCGCAACCAATCCAGTGATGCAGACAATCAGCTTCGACGCTAAAGAAGGGAACTTTTCATTCGACAACGAGGGGCTGGGTGGCCGGGCTGAGTTTGTCGATATTAATCACGATGGTCTCCCCGACATCCTAATCAACAACAGCAGCACTTGGCGCTCGCTTATCAACCCGGGCACTCAGACCACCAACTGGCCTGTTTCGGCGCTTATCACTAACCCGCCGCCTGCCACAATCGTCGGCCTCGGTCAGCCCGGGGTGCGCCTCATTGACCTCAATGGAGATGGCCGCGCGAAGCTCATGGTTGCGCAGGACGGGTTCGACACTTATTTCAATTATTACGATTTTCTGTCTCCGACAACATTCGGGCCGGCCCAGATTTACCAAACGGTCAATGGCATCAGCATCGCGGACAGCGAGGCCCAATTTGTTGATTTGGACGACGACAAAGCAATGGACCTTCTCCGCATCAACACGAGCGGCGGTTTTTTGGAGGGCATTTACACTCGTAACTCTGCCCAAACCAACCTGTACCTGACCACATCCAATCCATACGGATTTGATTTTAGTCACGGCTGGCAGTTGGCCGACATGAACGGGGACAGGCTGCAGGATTTCGTCTGGCTGGTTGACACCGACAACACGGAGGTCAGCCTCAGCCTGGGTTGGGGGGATTTCGCGCCACCTTATTCGATGACTGGTGGCCCCGCTCAATCAGAGCTCCAGCAACCCGGCACGTCCGGGCCTCGCTTGGTTGATATCAACCAGGATGGCCTGGCTGACCTCGTCATAGTCGACAATGGGGAGGTCCGGATCTGGCTCAACCAAAACGGCACCAACTGGCTGGGTCCCGTTACCGTCCCGAATACGCCCCCCTATCAGGCTGGCCAAACCGCTGTCCGCTTTGCGGACATTAACGGAAACGGTTCAACCGACATCATCTGGCACCAAAACCAGGATACTTTCATTACCTATGTGGACCTCTTCCCAAACGGTAAAGCGTATTTGCTCAATCACGCGAGTACCACGCTCGGTCGCACCTTGGACATCACGTATGCCAATTCAACAGACTTCCTGACTCAGGATGCAGGGACAATCAATCAGTGGACAAATGTCGCCCCCTTTTCCGTGCCGGTGATGTCACAGATTGCCGAAGGTGACGGTTTGGGAGGGCTTTACACAAACCAATTCAGCTACCGTGACGATTACTACGACCCCATCGAGCACCAGTTCCGCGGGTTTCAGCAAGCCGCGCAGACGGAATTAGGCGCCGACAGCCAAGGCGCGCCAACGCTCGTGACCCAGTTCCAGTTCGATGTCGGCCAAACCAATGAATCCCTGAAGGGCAAAACGCTTCGTGTTGAGACGGACACGGCCGCCGGCCAGACCTTCTACCGGCAAACGAATTTCTGGACGCCGCGCCCACTCAATCTGCCTACGGCCACCGGCGAGACCCGCACCGTCACCTTTGCCTTCCAGAATGACCAGCTCACCGAGTTGGTCGAACTCGGCCCGGAGATCAATGCCCTCACTCTGGAGGAAGCCTTCAACTACGACAATTATGGCAACCAAGTTTTTTATGCCAATTATGGCCAAGTGGTA
>Ga0210409_10007842_pt1 | contig 10952 bp, 8 predicted proteins | sample IncBWH17MmetaG_FD_161649 | JGI IMG/M metagenome (GOLD analysis project Ga0210409, IMG submission 161649) | Forest soil microbial communities from Barre Woods Harvard Forest LTER site, Petersham, Massachusetts, United States - Inc-BW-H-17-M | ecosystem: Environmental > Terrestrial > Soil >...
GCCTCGTCGTCGCCACCCCCGCCGGCCGCACCATCCTCAGAGCGGGCGAGATCCACCTTCTTGTCTGACTGGCGCTTGTTGTTGTTACCGCGCTTGCGCCGCCGTTTCCCGCCCTTGGGGAAGTTCCGCAGCAGCTCCCGCGCGATCGCCGAGGGTTTGCGCGCCATCCGCATCCGCGCCCCGCGCAGCACCTCCTCGCCCTCCGGAGTGTGGGAGACCGCGGCGGCGAGCAGCGCCACCGCCAGCCGCCGGTCCTGTTTGCGCGCCGCGTGCACCAGCCGCCGCGCGTTGCGCCCGTGCGCCCGCCCGGAGGAGTTGACCAGCAGGCCCAGCAGCCGCTTCGTCTCCGGCCAGCGCTGCACCGCGTACTCCTCGTGCACCTCGCGGGTGTAGGACGCCAGGCGCCAGACCCATGCCTGCGCCTGGTCGCGGCGCCCGATCCGCTTGTCGACCAGCGCCTGCAGCAGCGCCTTCGTCCCGGCCCGCTTGTCCTCGCGGCTCCAGGTGCCGACGATGTCGATCGCGTCGTCGAACGCCTCGGCGTCGCTCAGGTCGGCGATCTCCCCCAGCGCTTTCAGCCGCAGCTGCGCGTTGCGGTTGCGCTGCACGCAGGTCAGCAGGAAGCGGCGTCGCAGCTCCTTGGTCTGGTCGTTCTGGAGCATCGCCCGCGCCCGCCGCCAGCCCTGCGGGTTGACCCGCGCCCCGGCCAGCGCCGCCCAGGCGTGCTGCTCGGGGTAGTCGAGGTTCTCGACGGCGATCCGCCAGATCTCGCGCTCCAGCACCTCCATCCGCCGCTCCTCCCTGTCGGAGACGGGGACGATCCGCCGCTCGACCCGCACCTTGCGCCCCCGCCCGCGCCGCACCGGCCCGACCACGATCGCGCCGCCGCGGTAGACGTCGCGGTCAAGCAGGCTGTGCAGGGTGACGATCGTCTCGTCGTGGGTGGTGGCCGGGTGGACGAAGTCGATCACCAGCCCCGCCTCCTTGCCCGGCGCCCGCCGCGTCACCCGGCCTACCCGCTGCTGGTAGATCCGCCGCGAGGCGGTCGGCGCCAGGTGCATACAGATCGTCGCCCGCGGCGAGTTCCACCCCTCCGCGAGCAGCATCGCGTTGCAGAGCACGTCGACCTCGCCGCGCTCGAAGGCGGCGAGGATCTCGGCCAGCTCGCGCTTCGGCGTCTCCCCGGAGACGGCCCGGGCCACGATCCCCGTGTCCTTGAAGGCCTTGGCGACGTTCTTCGCGTGCTGCACCCCGGCCGTGTAGAGGACGCCGGGGACCCTGCGGAAGCGCGACTTGTAGAGGTCGGCGATCGCCACGTTGAAGGGCTCCTGGTCCAGCAGCGCGGCCAGCTCCTCCTGGTCGAAGTCCTGGTCGACCTCGCCTTTGCGCAGCGGCACCTTGGCGATCGTCCGCACCCCCGGGCCCGGCGGGATGCGCAGGCAGCGCAGCGGCGAGATCACGCCGCGCCGCGCCGCCTGGGCCAGGTCGAAGCGCGAGGTCTGGGTCGGGAAGAGGTCGGCGACGTGGCGGGCGATCAGCGCCCCGGTCGCGGTCATGCCGATGAAGACGGGGCCGGTCCAGGCGCGGATGCAGGCGCTGGTCTTCTCGCCCAGCGCGGTGTGCGCCTCGTCGCAGATGACGATCGAGTAGGCGTCGGAGACCTTCTTGTGGTTGCGGACGAACCACTGGTAGGTCTCGACCGTGACCGGCCCGTCGGGGTCGTCGCGCCCGTCCATCAGCGGCGGGCGCAGCCGCTCCTTGTAGCCGCGGGTGGAGATCTCGCCGATGAACTGGTCGACCAGGTTGCGGCGGTGGGTGAGGATCAGCACGCCGCCGGTGCGCGAGGCGTCGATGAAGCCGACCGCGGCGACCGTCTTGCCGGCGCCGGTCGCGTGCTCGAACCAGAAGCGCCGCGCCGCGCCCGGATCCTCCGGCGCCTCCTCGATCGCCTCCTCTTCGGAGGCCTCCGGCTCCTCCCAGTCCTGGGGCTCCTCGTCGGGGGCCAGCTCCTCGTCCTCCTCGTCCTCCAGCGGCGCCTCGCCGTTCAGGTCAGCCTCCGGGGCGGGCGGCTCAGCCCCGTCCCCCACCGGCTCGCCGTTTGCTTCCGCGTCCGCCGCCGCCTCCCCGTTGCGCCGGTCGTCGTCGGCCGCAATCTGCTGCTCGGCGATCAGCTCGGTCAGCGTCCCCGACAGGGCGTCGACCTGGTGAGGGGAGAGCTCGGCCCCGTCGCGCAGCTTCGGCGGCTCCTCGGCGAGCAGTCGCTCCAGCCCCAGCAGCAGGGAGAAGTCCCGACGCCACTGGATCGAGGGCTCCTCGGCCCCTTCCCCCAGCTCCTTCAGCGCGGCGTCGAGGGCCCGGCGCCGCGCGGTCCCCGGCGCCAGCGCCTCGGGCCCCTCGCCTTCGAGCAGGAAGGGCTCGCGGGCGAACGCCGCCGCACGCTCGATATCGGCGCCTGAAGGAACTGCCGCTTGCGCGGCAACTTCGCTGGTCTTGGCCATAAAAGGCTTGTGTGGTTCGTCCGAGCCGGGACGCGCCAAGCGCGGCGGCCTGGACAAGTGGTGAGGATGCCGACGGTCCGTTTATCCCTTCCACCGGCGATCTCAGCGGTCCGCATACCAACGGACCGAACGGACGTATTGTAATCATCGAGCGATGCCTTCGGGACGAAACCTGCCGATCGCCCTCCTGCTCGCCGCCGCGCTGGCAATCTCCGCGGCCGGCTGCGGCTCCTCGACCGGCGGCGGCAACTACGGCGGAAAGCACCCCGACTACGCGAGGGCGCTGGCCGGCTCGCCCGCCCCGCTCGCCGCGCTGCACGCCCAGGCCGACCGCCTGCTGCCGGGCGGAACCGCCGCCTTCGAAAAGCGGATCGCGGCGTTGAAGGGCTACCCGGTGGTGGTCAACATGTGGGCCTCCTGGTGCGGCCCCTGCCGCTTCGAGTTCCCCACCCTGCAGAAGCTCTCGGCGCGCTACGGCAAGCGGGTCGCCTTCCTCGGCGTCGACTCCCAGGACTCGGGCGCCGCCGCCTCCACCTTCTTGAAGGAGGCGCCCGTCCCCTACCCCAGCTACACCGACCCCGACAAGAAGATCGCCGCCGTCATCCACGCCACCCTCGGCCTCCCCGACACCGCCTTCTACGATCGCGCCGGCAAGCTCGTCTACCTCAAACAGGGCCCCTACACCAACCCATCCGAACTCCAGGCCGACGTCCAGCGCTACGCGCTGGGGTCATGATGTCCCCATGACCGCGGTGATCGTCCTCCTGCTGGTGCTTGCCCTGGTGCTCTTCGTCGCCGAGGCCCACGTGTCGAGCGGGATCCTCGGCATCCTCGGGATCGCCGCCCTGGTCGGCGCCGGGCTGGTCTACCGCCACGAGGGGCACCGCCTGCCGGTCGTCGTCATCGTCGCCGTCGCCGTGCTGCTCGGCGTCCTGGTCCTGCTCGCCGGGCGCAAAGTGCTCTACGCCCACCGCAACGAGCCGGTCCGCACCGGCTATGAGGAGATGGCCGGGGCGACGGCGGAGGTCCGCTCCACCCTCGACCCCGATGGCCAGGTGTTCCTGCAGGGGGCGATCTGGCACGCCCGCCTGCGCGGCGGCGAGGGCCGGGTCGCCGTGGGGGATAGAGTCAGGGTCGAGTCGGTCGACGGCCTGACCCTGATAGTCCGGCCCGACGCCCCAACCGAGGAGGGAGCGAGCTAGGTGGCAGCGCTGATCGCAGTGGTCGTGGTTCTGGCGATCCTCCTCGTCGTCCTCTTCGCCTCGGTGCGGGTGCTGCGCGAGTACGAACGCGGCGTCATCTTCAGGCTGGGCCGACTGATCGCGCAGAAGGGGCCGGGGCTGATCCTGCTGATCCCGTTCGTCGACCGCATGGTCAAAGTCGACCTGCGGACGGTCACCCTCAACATCCCGCCGCAGGAGGTGATCACCCGCGACAACGTCCCCGCCAGCGTCAACGCCGTCGCCTACTTCCGCGTGATCGACCCCAGGAAGGCGATCACTGAGGTCGAAAACTATCTCCTCGCCACCTCGCAGATCTCCCAGACGGCGCTGCGCTCGGTGCTCGGCAAGGCCGAGTTCGACCAGTTGCTCTCCGAGCGCGAGCGGCTCAACGAGGAGCTGCAGAAGATCATCGACGAGTCGACCGAGCCCTGGGGCGTCAAGGTCACCGCGGTCGAGATCAAGGACGTCGAGATCCCCGAGCAGATGCAGCGGGCGATCGCCCGCCAGGCCGAGGCCGAGCGCGAGCGCCGCGCCAAGATCATCAACTCCGAGGGCGAGTACCAGGCGGCGCAGAAGCTCACCGACGCCGCCGACATCATCAGCACCAACCCGGCCTCGCTCCAGCTGCGCTACCTGCAGACGCTGCTGGAAATCGGCAGCGACCAGAGCACGACCGTCGTCTTCCCGCTGCCGATGGACATGATCGAGCCCTTCCTCGGCCGGGGCGATCACCGCAAACCGCCCAAACCACCGGCGTCGCCGCCGCCACCGCCCGACGTCGAGAGCGACGACCTTCCCCCCTCCCGCTCCTGAGCGCGCCAGAGATACGCATCGACCAGCTGAGCGGGCTGAGGACGATCCTCGCCCCGGGGCGCGCCGAGCGCCCTGAGGGGTTCACCGCCCCGCGGAGCGAGCCGAAGGGGCCGGACGGGTGCCCGTTCTGCGAGGGACAGGAGGGGCGCACGCCGCCCGAGGTCTTCGCGGTCCGGCCCGGGGGCGGCGAGCCCGACACGCCCGGGTGGACGAGCCGCGTCGTGCCCAACCTCTACCCGGCGCTGGCCGCCGGGGGCGCGGAGGACCCGGCCGGCGGCGGCGCCTCGGAGGCGGGCGCCTTCGCCAGCGGCGGCGACCCTCTGCTGGCCTCGCGCCGCGCCGGCGAGCCCGACCTCTTCTCCTCGCGCCCCGCGATCGGCGCCCACGAGGTGATCGTCAACGCCCCCGAGCACGTCACCGCGATGGCCGAGCTGGGTGAGGAGCGCTTCGCCGGCGCGGTTGCCGCCTGGCGGGAGCGGATGCGCGCCCACTCCGGCGCCTCCTACGTCCAGCTGATCCTCAACGAGGGAGGCGGGGCCGGCGCCTCGCTCGAGCACACCCACGCCCAGCTCTACGCGCTGCCCTTCGTGCCGGCGGCGGTGGCGCGGGAGCGGGAGCGGTTCGGCGCCTACCGCGAGCGCACCGCCGGGGGCGGCCTGCTCAGCGACGTCCTGGTCGAGGAGGTGCGCCGCCGCGAGCGCCTCGTCGCGATCGACGAGGAGGCGGCGCTGATCTGCCCCTGGGCCTCGCGCTCGCCCTTCGAGCTGCGGGTGGTGCCGCGGCGAGAGGCGGCGAGCTTCGCCGACGACGGGGCGGGCGCGGCGATGATCCGCACCGCCCTGTGCGCCCTCGCCGCCCGCTTCGGCCGCCCGCCCGAGCTGAACCTCTGGGTCCGCACCGCCCCCCGCGGCGCCGAGTCCTTCCACTGGCACGTGGACATCGCCCCCCGTCTCACCGTCAAGGCCGGCTTCGAGCTGGGCACCGGCGTCGACATCGACGTCTACCCCCCCGAGCGAGCCGCCGCCGACCTGAGGGACTGCGTGCCGGGGTAGAAGACATTTAGCTTTGCCAGTTATAGCTATTTATTGGCAGTTATAGGAAATAAAAGCCAGTTTTCGCTATAACTCACTACAAGCTGCGGGGAGTTGGCAAGACGGTCCTGCTGAGGGAGTTCGCCGACCGCGCCATCGAGCGCGGGTGGGGCGTCGGAAGGCTGGAGGTGACGACCGGCACGGACCTGCGCGCCGACCTGGCCGACATGGCCGGCACCGCCCTGCGCCAGATCAGCGCCAAGGCAAAAGCCAAAGACGCGCTCCTGCGAGCTGCCCGCTTCGTGAAAGCGTTCACCCTGAAGACGACCGAGGGTGGTGGGGTCGAGTTCTCGCTCGACCTGGAGGCAGCGTTGAGCGAGCCGACGGGGAGCGACATCGAGCGCGATTCGATCAAGCTCTTCGACGTGCTGGGGGCCGCCGCCAAAGCGAACGGAACAGGCGTCGTCTTCCTGATCGACGAGATGCAACTACCTCGCACGCGAGGATCTCGAGGCCCTCTGCGCCGCCGCTCATCGGGGCGCCCAGGACAACCTCCCGATCGCCGTCGTCGGGGCTGGCCTGCCGATCCTGCCGGAACGTTTCGCCGAGGCCAAGTCCTATGCCGAGCGCTTCTTTGTTTTCCCCACCTTGGAAGCATTGCGCGAGGAGGCGGCGCGGCAAGCGATCGAACGGCCGGCCGAAGTCGCGATCGGCGACCAGCCGGTCCGCTACGAGAAGAAGGCCGTCGACGCGATCCTCGAACTATCCGAACGCTACCCGTACTTCCTCCAGGCCTACGGCCTCCACGCCTGGAACACCGCCCCCGAAGGAGACCTCATCCGCGGCCGAGACGTGAAGAGAGCAGCTGCACCGGCCCGCGAGGAACTCGACCGGGATTTCTTCGAGACGAGGTTCGCCCGCGCCACCCGGGCCGGTCGCCGATACCTTGCGGCGATGGCCGAGCTGGGAGAGGGACCATATGCCTCAGGCGATGTGGCCAAAAGGGGACGATGGCGAACGGTGATGTCCGCCGGGCCGGTGCGGCAGACCCTGATAGACAAAGGTCTTGTCTATAGCCCCGACCATGGCCAGGTCGACTTCACCGTGCCTCACTTTGCGGACTTCATGCGGCGCCGACATCCCCTCTCCTCGCTGATGCCCTGACGCCGCCCAATTCGTCGATCGATTGGCTCCCGAGCGAGCCGCCGCCGACCTGCGCGACTGCCTTTCTCAGGGATCGCCGAAAATCGCGTGAGAGCCGACCCGCCGCCAGCGGATGCCGGCCTCGCCGTCGATCTCAATCCACTCGAAGGTCGCACGGCCATCGGGATCGGTGAAGCTCCAGGTCATCTCCAATATGCCCGGCGCCCCCTCGACGTCCTTGACCCGCAAGGAGGCCGGCCATGAATGTCCCGGCTCGTGCACGCGTCGCTCCAGCGCGGGCGCGAAATCCTCGAGGACGACACGCCTGAACTCCTCTCGCTCCCCCTCGTTCAAGCGGCGATAGTCGCGCTTGAAGCGCTCAGTGCGCTCGTACTTCATTCGCCGTCATCGAGCTCGGCGGTGAAGTCCTCGGCAGTATCGAACCGCTTGACGCGCCCGGCGGCAACGTCGGCGTCGGCCTCTCGCTCCATCTTCTGCCAGCGCTCGGTCCAGAACCAGCGCTGATCGGCAGGCACGGCGACGTGGGGGCGCAGCTCGATCACCCCATCCTCCCGCTCTGAGACCTCGACCTGGGCCCCGGGCTGATCGAGGTGATGCCGGCGTCGCAGCTCGGGAGGAAGGTTGATGACCCCACGTTTCTGGACGGTGAGATAGACGCGCACAGCCATCTGAGGAGGGTAGCTGCAATACGGCAAAACTGCAATACGGCTGACTGCCTCATGCCGATCATCTTGACGCCGCGAGCGTGGCGTGTGGGTGCCCAGCGTCAACGAAGTGGAACTTCCTGCTCACGAATCGCGCTGGTGCCCCTCATGAGTAGGGTGACTTGCCGATGCCGCCGAACCCGCGTCCGATCCCTCGCTTCATCGCCGACAGCACGCAGGAGGGGATTCCGCACGGGCGGTTTGCCGAGCGGCTGGGGGAGGCGTTTGGGAAGGCCTGTGAGGAGCTGGAGGACCTGCCGGCCGGAGTCGAGGCGCCGGAGGAGATCGATTGGTTCCCCGAGCGGGCCTGGGGCGGGCGCGTCTGGGTTCCCGGCTCCGTTCGCGCCGAGAGCGAGAAGGGCACGCTGGAGCTGTTCGGCCACGTCTCCTATGTGCAGGAGGGTGGCGGCGATCCGTCGGGCTTCCAGGCCAAGGCCGACTTCACCGACATCCTCGCCGAGGACAACCCGGACTGGCGGATCGACCTCAACGACGACGTGATCGGTCGTTGGCGCGGCGAGAACGGCCGCGCCGGCGCCGTCACCCTGGTCTGGGGCCGCCCCCTGACCCGCGGCGCGGTCGCCGCCACCGCCGAGCTCGACGCGGAGACGGTCGACCAGGAAGCGATCTCCAAAGAGCGCTTCACCCTCCTCGCCCTCGACGCCCTCGAGGGCTACGGCGACGACATCTTCATGGAGGTCAAGCTCTGGAGCCGCCGCGCCCAGGAGCTGGCCTCCGAGAGCCTCTACGCCGCCTGACCCAGGATCAGCGGCGGCGCTTGCCGTGACGTTTGCCTTTTTGGTGCTTCCCCTTCTTCCCGCAGGAGACGTTGAGCAACGGCCTGAAGTCCTCCACCTTGCCGTTATGCCCGACGAAGTCAGCCGTGGCGTGATGCGGTGAGGCGCAGAGGTCGGTGCTGTTTTCCAGCAGCCCCTTGCCGCCGCCCTGCATTTCGAGGGTGAAGCTGGTGACCGGGGCGTCGGGGACCGCTTCGAAGGTGTTTCTGATCTGGCCGTTGTTCACTCCTTCGACGTGGCCGTCGAGGGCGATGTTGACCTGGTTGTTGTGAAGCGCTGCGACCAGATCAGGGAGCTGGTGGGAGGAGGAGCGCAGATAGACCGGGCCTTCCAGCGGTTCGGAGAGGATCGGGGTGATCGCCTTGGCGAAGCCGTAGACCGAGCCCGCCGGGCACTTTTCGCCGGGGATCGCCCCTTCGGCGAAGACGACCCTGGTGCAGATCGTTTTGATGTGGGCGTTGAAGAGGAACTCCGAGTGCGGCAGGGTTACCTGGGCGGAGCCGATGTTGGCATCGCCCGGGTTGGCGGTGAGCACCGCTTTGAGCTTCGGGGCGCCGCCGCGGTGGGTGGCGCCGATCAGGCTCAGCTTCAGCTGGGGCTTGAAGCCGAGGGCGGCGCAGTCTGCGGCTTGGAAAGGAGAGGAAGCGGTGACCGGCACATCGTCGGCTTCTGAGACGAAGTCCTTGCCCGATCCCAAGACAGTGCTCGCCGTTGACGTCGGTTCGCAACCCGTCGGGTTGAGGACGAAGTTGGGCTTGTCCATGTAGACGCGGATCGTGCGCAGGTGGGTGGGGATGCCGTCGATGATGTGGGGGATCGGGTCCGAGCCGACCGAGTCGACGAAGACTTCCGCCGTTTCGGGGTTGATCTTGAAGCCGAGCTGGACGACCACCGTTCCCAGGTCGAAGGGGCCGACGTGGGCGTCGGTGATCGAGACGACCGAGATCGGGGCGCCGTGGTAGGGGCCCGCCAGGTAGACCTTGCCCGGCGCTTGGGCGAGAACACTTCCGACTCCCGCTTCGACCAGGGTGTGGCCGACTTCCGATGCCGCCGGACAGGAGGGGTTGGCTTCCTCGATCGCGGCTTCGCCCGGGTGGCTGCGGGATTTGGCCTGGGCGATCGCTGAGTCTGGGCAGTAGGGGATCCCCGCCAGCTTGCCGGTGATCCCCGGCGGCAGCTTGATCGAGAAGTGGGTGATCTCCTGTTCGCCGTCGTTCCTGGAGAGGCGGACGTAGAAGGGGGAGTAGGAGCCGGCGCGGTTGTTGATCGTGCCGGCGTTGAGGGCGGGGTGAAAGGGCGGGACGCCGCCGGAGGGGCAGGGGCCGCCGCCGATGCCGTGTTCGATTTCGAAGGAGCTGAGCAGGTGCTGAGGGCTGAGCGGGTCCGACCAGGGGGTGAGGTCGGCGAGAGCGGTGTAGGCGCCGCAGGCCGGCGGGCTGATGAGGGGCGAGGTGGCGCCCTGGCGGAAGCGGAGGGTGAATTCGCTAAACGGCTGCTGGGGGTTTTCTTTGAAGGTGGTGGTCAGCTGACCGCTGACGGGATCGGGGCTGACCTTGCCGGCGACCTTGACGATGACGCCGCGCTCGGGGATCTTGGCGACGATGTAGAGGGCTAGGAGGGAGTTGAAGGGGTTGGCGAAGGGCTTGGCGACGTAGACGGAGCCGAGGGCGTGCTCGGTGAGGACGGGGGTCGTGACTTCGACCGTGCCGACCCGCGATTCGGGCGGGCAGCCGGCGCCCGGCGGCGAGTTATAGGCCTCTTCTTCGTACTGCTGGGGCGTGCAGACACCCAGGCCCGAGCCGGCGGAGGGGTTCAGCGAGTAGCCCTGAGGCAGGGTGACGGTGGCGTCCTTGAGGTTGGCGCTGGCGATCGTCACCGGTTCTTTCCAGCCGACCTGGGGGACGTCGAGGGCGACGTTGAGGCCGCTGGGGGATTCGGCGGAGTCGGTGGTCGGCTGAGCTTTGATCGAGGGTTCGAAGGGGACCCGGTCGCATTCTTTTATCGGCCCGACCGTGGCGCTTTCTTCAGACCACTGTTCGGGGTGCTCCCAGGAGTCGGCTTTGATCTTGGCTTCGAAGGGCCCGCAGCTGGTCGGGTTGGAGAGGTAAGGCCGGACCGGGCTGCCGGCTTCCTGGGGGCCGCCGGGGCCGGTCGAGTGGACGCACAGGGGCGGCACTTCGAAGCCCTCCCCGCAGGTCTGGCCGCGCTGTTCGTCGTGGACGTGGGAGGCGGGCAGGCCCCAGACGGTGACCGAGACGTTGCGCGGTTCGAACTGGGCGATGTCGGGGGTGGTGGCGGTGAGGCCGGAGTCGCCGGGGCGGACGCCGATCGTCAGGACCTGGGTGAAGAGGAAGTTTTTGAAGCCGAACTCAGCAGCGACGCCGAAGCTGGTCACTTCCATGTTGTAGATCGGGACGGTGAGCTGGCCAGGGGGCTGGCCCGCGTGGGAGTTGCCAACTTCGACGCTGATCCGGCCGACCTGGCTGGCGATCGGGCAGGCGGACAGGGCCGAGGAGCCGGCGATCAGCTGGGCGTCGGTGCAGGTGGGCACGGCGGTGTTGTTGCCGTCGAAGCCGGCGGGGAGTTCGACGATCACGTCGCGGACGTCGTTAATGGTCTTCAGCGAGGCGCCGGAGCCGGTGTGGGCGAAGTCGAAGGAGGTGGTGAGGTCCTCGTGGGCGCCGGCCTGAACGGTGGAGGGGGTGAGGTGGAAGTTTTCGAC
>Ga0210409_10007843_pt1 | contig 10951 bp, 10 predicted proteins | sample IncBWH17MmetaG_FD_161649 | JGI IMG/M metagenome (GOLD analysis project Ga0210409, IMG submission 161649) | Forest soil microbial communities from Barre Woods Harvard Forest LTER site, Petersham, Massachusetts, United States - Inc-BW-H-17-M | ecosystem: Environmental > Terrestrial > Soil >...
AAGAGCGGCCCTTCAGGGCGGCGTTAAATGACCCGGAATAGAAGGGCTTCAGCCCCCGTGGTCCTCCTCCGCCAATTACCAAAGTCCACTCACACCACGCATTACCGACCACTCCCCAACCGCATCTGGAGCACCCGACCACTCGCCGCTACACTCGCTTCCGTCGGTCGCCCTCCCCAAGCCGCGCCCGCAGGAGCCACGTCCGTTTATGCACATGCAGTTGATTGATTCGTTCCGCATCCCTTTCTCGACGCTGATGAGCTACATCCCAGTGATCGCGACGATCGTGACCACGTTCTTCAGCATCGTGCTCGCGCGCGCGACGCTGCGTTACGTCGAGTCCACCGACAAAGGACTCGCCCTCGCCCGCGAAGAATTCGAGCGCGAATGGAATCCCGACCTGCACATCAAGATGGAACGCGTCTCGAACACCGAAGCCCAGCTCATCGTCACGAACCTGGGAAAGACCTCGGTCCTGTTGCAGCTCCTGCAATTGCGCAAGCTCACGCACGCCACGCCGTTTGAGCGCTGCCGCCTCAACGATCCGCTAGTCGGAGGCCTCACTTGGACGCAGGAGATGGGCAAGCGCCTACTCGCCTGCACAGGATACGAATTCGAAGGCCCCATCGCGGCCGCGATGACGTTCTACGCCGCCGGACGCATGTACCGCACCGACTGGTTCCGCTCGCAGATCGTAGTCCGCGAAGGCCGCATCGTCAGCCTCGAGCCCAGCACCATGCCGACGCGCAGAGTGCGCCAGGTGGAACGTAAAGGACAAACAGAACGCCGCCGCGAATTCGTCCAGGACCTTGCTGCCGGAACCTCGTCTGAAAAAGAGGCAGGCAAGCCCGAAGAGAAATCCTTCGGCGCTGGGGCGTGAGGGAGAATTCCGTTTTGGGGATGGGTGTTTACTCTTTGCTAAAGGTGGGTACCCCCTCCCCCTGATCTATTGGAATCGTGGGTTTAGGGGAAAATCTCGAAAAAATCTATGGGCGTCAATAACTTAGGGGCAAAATATTGAGCAACTAGGAGTTACGTCAGCTCAGGATGCCAAAGAGCGGAACGCACACACATCAGATTTAGTCCTCCGCCTACACGAAGTCAGTGCTGGAATATGAAGAAATTTCGGGCCCTTCCCGAATCGGGAAATGGCGTCGCTATTCCAGTAGGCCGAATGCTCGACGTAGCAAAAATCTGGAGGTGTTCTTCAGGGGCGTCTACAGATGTCTAGGCCCAAAAAGATGGAGAGCCATCGCCGCAGTAACCCTTACCGAAGATTCTATCCCGGCCCAAGTTCCCTAGAGGTTCCTAATACCCCGCCGATCCTGTCTCTCAGGAGACCAACTATGATCACTCCAATCAACAACGTTCACCCGACTGACGTCCACCAAGTCGCGCATCCTCCTGCAGAACCGAAACCCGATCCTCATGCCCAGACTCCGCCGGTGGCAAAGAGCGGCGAGGTGTCGCAGGACCAGGTCACGCTTAAGAGCGCCGGCCAGCCCGACCACGACCACAGGGGCTAAAGCCCTACGATTTAGGAAGGCTTAGCGCGGCGCTGGAAGCGCCGCTCTTCCACGATTGCGTCGACGTTTGCCAACGATTCTGGTCGCACCATCATTTCTAATCGCGGTGACGCTTCTGGCTGCTTTTAGACGCTTCTGGCTGCTTCCAAGCGAGGCGGAAGCTTGCCTCGCCTAACGTCCGCGTCGTCTTAAGTCGCGAGAGCGCCTCCCCCAAACTTCCTCTGGCTTCCCCGTGTCCCTCGTTGTTACAAAAGGCAAGATGAAAACCCTCCTTCGCGCCCTGGGACGGATTGCCATTCTCGCACTGCTATTCGTCATCGTGTCGATGGTCTATTCCACGTGGCACGGATACATGCGCTGGTATTTCCGGGTGGATGGTCAAGTTCTTATCAACGGACAAAAGACAACTGGCTATCTTCACGCCAACACCGACAAAACAATTCTCCTGCTGACAAGAACCGACGACTCGCGGCCCGAAACCTACCTCGTCTCTCTGCGACCCACCAAAACAATCATCGACTGCGGAGAATGGCACCCGCTGCGCTTTTTGCCTTTTCCCGTGGGCCATGCGAATCCACCTTGCTCTGCGTTCACCATCGACCCGGCGAAGGTCCACGATCCACCAACCATCGCAACCGCGACAACCGGACGGAACTTCATCGAGTTCTCCACGATCTCCGGCAAGAAAATCAGGGCACAGTGGTAAGCGTGGGTGCCCCATCCTTGTCGCGCCTTTCGCGACAGGGTGGGGATTTTGACTTTGCGTCGTTACGCGTCCGCACCCGGGTTTCACCAACGGCGCCGCGGCCCGATACTTCCGGGCCGCTGGACAGCCGGTGCGGCTGTCCCCACATGGTCCATGCCATCGTTGGCCGTCCCAGGTGGGCCGTTGTCGTTACTGCGCCCGCTCCAGTTCGCGGATGTACTCGACGACCGACTCGCTCCAGCCGTCGATGTGCGCCCACTTGCCGTAGCCGACACCGTTCTTGTAGCTGGCTACGTTGATCACGTAGCCGCGCGGCTTGCCTACGCCCTCGCCTTCGGCTTCGGGGGACGGACGAATGCGTCCGTCCCCACACGAGCCATCGGGTGCGGGAACCGTGTCGTGCGCCTGCTCGTCGGTGATGACGATCAGGCGATCGTAGGCCTGCTTCTGGTTCAGCTCGGCGACTGCGTTGCCGAGCATGGTGCTCGAGTGCGGCTGCGAGGCGTCGATCGCGTCGCGCAGAGCGAATCCGCGGCGGGCCGGAACCTCGACCAGCTTGTCGGAGAAGCTGAATACCCCAACCTTTTCGCCGATCTCGCGCAGCAACACCGCGAGACCGTAAGCCGCGTCGGTGCGCTGCATCTCGGAACGCTGCGAGAGCGAAGCGGTCATCGAGCCGGAAACGTCAACCAGCACGATGGTCTTCCCACGCAGCTTTTCCGCGCCCGCAACACACTTGAGCATCGCTTGCTCGAGCGCCTCTTCCCACTGCGGAACGTATCGCGCAGCAGCCAGGAAGCGGAATGGCAGCACGCGCGCGGTGCTCATCGAACCGAGCGCGGCGAGAACAAGGTCTTCGTTCACACCTGCGGCGCGCATGTTGCGCAGGTTGCGGAGCAGAGCCAGCGCACCGAGCTTCTCCTCGCGGAGCAGTCGCTCCCAGGCCTCGCGCTTGTCAGCACCGGAGCTCAGCGCCACTTCCCAAGTGTCAGGAGCGGTGAGTTCTCCGGCGATCAGGCGCTTCCACACTCCGGCCTGCGCCTCGTCGCGCGGCTTGGCGTGAGCGAGGAACAGCACGTCGCGCAGCTTGATGGGTCCGCCGCGATCGTACTTCGCCAGCGCGTACGCATCGAACTTCGGGAAGGCCGCAGCCAGCCCCTTCTTCACCTGCGCGGAAAGAGGCGCGCGGCCGTTCTTCCAGTAGATGGCAACGAACTCGGCGAGCTCGTCGGCACGCTGGATGACGCGCGCCAGCGTCTCGGCCACCAGTCCGCGATGCGTTGCGTGACGCGCCATCTCACGGACGAGCAGAAGCGGCGCGTGACGCAGCTTCATCTTCTCGCGAGCTTCGACGGCAATGGATGCCACCTTCTCGGCTGCAACCTTGGGGACGAGTTCCGCGATACGGCCCGCGATCTCGACTCCGTCCTCGTAGAACTGGCTCTCCCAGAGCAGGCAGGCCAGCACCGAGCGCCGCAGCTGCAGCTCCGTGGAGATGTTGCGCGCAGGAGCACCTTCGTGCGTGCGCGGACCAATGTTCAGGTTGAGTAGGTTGAGTCGAGCCATTTGTGGTCTCCTTTTTAGCTTTGAGCTGCGAGCTATGAACTACGAGCGTCTAGCCGGAAGCTCCTATCTAAGACAGCAGATTCCTCACCGCTACGCAGATCGGAATGACAAATACTTAACTTAACCATTCCACGCAGTAGCTTTAGAACCTTCGCGTTCCCGGCCTTGCGGTGCTTGTGGCTTGCTATGATGAATTGTTTCCTTTTTTGAGGTCGCAAATTGCGACCTCAAGTTTGGTTATCACCCATGAACAAAACTGCAATCGTCCTCGCCAAGAGAGTCAGTTCGAAGATCCTGATTCTGCGCAATCAAAAGATCATTCTCGATACGGACCTGGCCGAACTTTACGGTGTTCCGGTCAAGCGTCTGAACGAGCAGATCAAACGAAACCATGAGCGATTCCCGGGCGATTTTCTATTCACCCTCACGAGCGAGGAATACCAAAACTTGATGTCGCAAGATGCGACCTCAAGTTCAACCCATGGCGGACGCCGCTATCTGCCGAACGCCTTCACCGAGCACGGTGCGATCATGGCTGCGACCGTGTTGAACTCGAAGCGAGCCATCGAAATGAGCATCTTCGTGGTCCGCGCCTTCGTGCAAATGCGCCAGGACATGGCCGTCAATCAGCACGTCGTATCGAAGCTGTCCGAACTCGAAGCGCGACTCGACGGCCACGATACCGAGCTTCAGGATCTTGTCGGGGCGATCCAGGAACTCATTGCACCGTTGCCGGCCGGCAACCGGCGCATCGGTTTCGAAACGCCACCGCTCCCGCCAAAACCTCCAGAGGATTGAACGTCCATCACGCGTTCGCATTTGCCCTTATCGTTACAAAACTCGCCGGTGAATCAGGCGACCACGGCATGTGAAGCAGACGGGCGTCCTGGCTAGACGACAGAGCGCGAGCTCCGGCAGGATTCCATACCTGCGTTATCCGTTCCGAAGTAGCCGTAAGTCTTCACCACCGGCGAAGGTGCTTCTAGTGCAACTCAGTCGCCGGGGAATTTGCGGCAACGGCTTCGCTCTGCCAACTGAGCTACATGCTCCTGGTTGGGAACATGGCAGGACTCGAACCTGCGACCTTCGAAGGAACCGTTGATTTCACCACCGGCGAACTTTTTGGTGCCGGCTAGGCCTGCACCGATTCCACTTCCTCCTTTGCGTACTGAGAAATTCGATCATGTCGTTCGTTCAGTTATTTAGAGGACACGATTTCAAGTTCGTCCTCCTCGCTCGATTCAGTCTCTACTTCGTTGGCGAATCCCACCGGGCGATTCACGTCTTTAGTGCGAATGATCCAGGCAATCTCTTCCATGTCGGCCTTGCTAGGCACACGCTTGTCGTTGTAGTCAGTGCACTGGCTTACCTTGAACGTTACCGCGTGCGGCTGTCGCAGAAAGGCGCAGAGGATGGCCTCTTCGCTTTCGGCGAATCCGCGCTGGATGTGCGCCCAGTAGCACGAGTTGCACAGCGACTCCGTTGTCTGCGGCTTTCCGCTTCGAATAACGACAGTCATACAGTTTTCTTCTAACGGCACTTGGCCGGGTTGTGTTTCGAAATCAATCAGCCGGGGAATCGCCGACAAAGGTGTAGGTGCTCTATCCACTGAGCTACACGGGCACAATTCCCGTGGCAGGATTCGAACCTGCGACCACCCGCTTAAGAGGCGATGGAACCCTTATCTTCACCACCGGCCGAACTTGTCTACATTCTGCGAACTTCCTTTTTCCAGGCGGCGATTCGCGCTTGAATCCACCGCACTTCGTCACGACTGCATTGCCTCTTGCTGATCGCGATGCGATGACAGCCCCAGGTCAGCTTCAGGTGCTGTCGCTGGACGACGTCCCAGCACGAACGGCTAACTCCACGCCCGACGTCCACATATTCGTATCGGACCCAATACCACTGGCCCTCGATCAGCTTGTAGCTTTGGCAGCGATCGAGTTTCACTTCGTCGATCCCTTGCCGCAGCAGGCGCTCTTTCTTCCTCTGGCGAGCGCTCTGCCTCGGTACGAAACACAGCAGTCCGCTCCTGGGATGCACAAAGAATCCTTCGACTCGATGTCTCCAGCCCCAACTGCAAATCTTGCGATCTGTGCCGATCCAGCAATCAGTTTCGACCATGCTCTTAAGGTGATCGAAAATGTGTTGCCCCGTCACCTTGCGGACATCCAGACCTTGGCGCAACTCGCTGTACACCTTGTCCCAGGGCCGCCCGAGATTGCCGCGTAGAAATCCTTCGAGCGGCCCAAGCACGTCGGTGAACCACTTGCAGTCGGAACCATACTGACGCCTGCGGCCTGACGAAACGAACTTCGGTTGATCCTCGTAGTCGGCATCGGGAACGAATGGGAGTCTCTTGCCCCACTTGCGGTTCTTCCATGTACTCCTTCCTCGCTCCCGCTCCACCACGACCTTGTGCATGTCTGCACGCATTGCTTACGAATACTTTCTAAGGTGCCGCGATGGGCACCGGTTGTTGTTTCAGTTGCTCTCGCCGGGGAATAGCGAAAAGAGTCGAGGCTACGTTCTCCAGGTACCTTTTGTTTCGGGACTACGCCCCCGTCCCTGGAGAGTTGCACCTCGGCAGGTTACGCATACCTGCTTTGTCGTTTGGGGGCGAAGTAACTCTTCTCTTCACCACCGGCGAAACCTTACATTCGACAATTGCCCTCAGGGGCTAAAGCCCCGATTCATGGGGCCGACAGATGCGGCCCTTAAAGGGCCGCTCTTCCACGGCGATGCACCTGTACGGAGATGCGCGTGGAGTCTCCCCTGCGTGCAGCGCGGGCAAAACACCCGCGCTGCAACTGCGGTCGCAGCCAGGGAACTGGGTTCACGGTTGGGGGCTCGAACCCCGGCCTGTGTTCATAGGCACGCCGCGAAGTTGCCGTGAACTTCACCACTGACTGAATTTCGGTTGGCGCGGAATGTCCGCGCGTTTTATGAACTGCTTTGGTCAGGGAACACTCGGTAACGGATTGGGCTTTCGCCCTGAGGGGTCGAACCTCGCAGCACGATCTCCGAAGAGAGAGGGCTGTTCTTACCAAGAGAAGTATCCGTTGCCTTCCACCACTGACCGAACTCATCGGCTGCGTGATCCGAGCTTCGCTCGGAGGGCGGACGAAGGCGTCCGCCCCTACGCAGTTCGCGCACACTAGTGCGTTTTGCTGGAGAATAAACGGCAGCGGCAATGGTCGATTCTCAGTCGAAGGAACCGCGACCTTCGCCACCCAGCGTACTTTTATTTTGTTAGCTTTGCGTTAAGGGCGCCGAGGAATTAATTAGCGCAATCGGACGACGCCCTGAAACTGACTTGGCATCGATAAGGCCTTGTCAGCCCGCTAAGCGATTTGTGCGTGTTAATCGACAAATTTGGGCGTCCTTTCCTTTGAGGATGTCTGAAGATGCCATAACTTTTAGTTTTTAGCAAGAGGAAAAATCCAAATCAGTAAAAAAAATCGATGCCGGCGCTATCTGAGTCACTTATGTGCAGGTTAGAGCGGCCTAGAAATCAGCATGTCCAAAAGTTTAAGCATCGGTTTCAGTTCCTCACGTAACGAGGAATTCCGACCTCGGGCATTGCCTTTCGGGCAGGGATGCTTCGACTCCGAACGAGTTCGCTTCGCGATCTCGTTCTCCGCTCAGCATGACAGAACAACAAGCACATTATTTCCTAAACCGATGTAGAACGAGCTATCGAAATAGCAATCCGGAAAACTCCGCCAAGTTTCTGCGCCACACCATCCATGTATGCATGCCGGGAGTTTCGATGTCGGTGTGTTGAATGCCTTTCGTTTTCAACCACTCGCGCAGGTTCCGATTTGCGGTAATGAGCCGGTCTTCGGTGCCGCAAGCGATCCACAACAGACGCAGTTTCTGGTTTGCACTCGCGTCTAGTCCGGGAAAATCTTTGTCGAACGGATCCGGCAAGCCTCCGGCGCTGAACGCTCCGACCCAGGCGAACTTGTCGAGATTGTTGAGGCCGGCCAAAAGCGATTCCGAGCCGCCCATAGAGAGGCCCGCAATCCCGCGCGAGCTGCGGTCTTTCGTGATGCGATACTCGCTCTCGACTTTCGGCATGACCTCGGTCAGAAGCGCCTCGCGGAATTTCGAGAGATTCTGCTCGCGCACCTCGGGACGATTGAAAATACCTCCCCAACCGGCGCGAATCACTTCCATGGTGCCGTAACCCAGCGGCATCACCACAATCATCGGCTTGGCCTTTCCTTGCGCGATCAGGTTGTCGAGGATCATGTTGGCGCGGCCCACGGCGGTCCATCCGCTGGCATCGTCGCTATAACCGTGCAACAGATAAAGAACCGGATAAGTCATCTTCGCGGCAGGATCGTAGCCCGGGGGCGTGTAGACGTAATAATCGCGATCGTCGTTCGCGACGGCTGACCGGTAGAAATGATGATGCACTTCCCCGTGCGGCACGTCATTTAATTCCCACGGCAGCGACGGCGGGCCCTGGACGTGAACCACATTCTCGGTTGAGAGGAGATTGGGCTTTAGCAGTGAGTTGTAGGGATCAATCGAGCGTTGACCGTCAACGACAATCGAGTATCCGTAATAGTCGGGTGGCAGAGGCGCGGTATTGACCGTCCACACGCCCGCATCGTCCTTCTGCATCGGGAGGGGCTCGGGCGTACCTTCGCGAGTGAGTTTCACCTCTTGCGCGTTGGGAGCGCGGAAGCGAAACGTTACGCTGTTGTCGGAGTGCACCTCAGGCGTGATGAGCGCAGGAGGTGACGATTGCGCAGGTGGAGATGCGGGCTTGGTATCTTGCGCAAGGCTCAAGCTGGAAACGAGAGATAGGCAGAGAGGAATCAGGACGGAGTGAAGCTTCATGCGGACCTCCTTCGATGAAAAGGACAATTGTATAGCTCGGAACGAAATTAGCTCCAGGCGGAGAGTGGCTGCCTGCGGCTTCGAGATTGCACGGTGCGAGGGCGAGACGCCCTCGCGACAGCGGGCGGGACGCCGGCGCTACCATGTTATTTTCCGGAAGCTACATCGAGGCGCACTTGTGCGCGCTGTAGGGCATCTAGGGCACGATCGACATCGACCGCAGTGTCTCCGCTGGTGAGGCGCTGCTCGGCACGGTCCTTAGCTTTTCGAGCGCGGTCCACGTCGATCTCGGATGGACGCTCTGCGGTTTCGGCGAGAATCGTCACTTTGTTGGGAAGAATTTCCGCGAAGCCCCAAGCCACGGCGAGTTTCTGTTCTGTGGAATTCTCCCGGAACGTGATCTCGCCCACGGAGAGTTCGGTGATGAGCGGCGCATGTCCGGGGAGAATCCCCAAATACCCGTTCTTGCCGGGAATCTGCACTTCCTCAGCCGTCGTCTCGACCACCTTCTTTTCCGGCGTGACGATCTCGAGTTGGAAAGTATCGGCCATTTTGAATCTGGCGTCGGACCTTGGACCTCAGACCTCGGCCAAACCAGCTCATAAGGTCTGACGCCTGAGGTCTGACGCCCGCTCTTACGCCGCTGCCTTCATCTTCTCCGCGGCTTCGAGCACTTCCTCGATGGGGCCCTTCATGTAGAAGGCCTGCTCGGGGATGTCGTCGTACTTGCCTTCAACGATTGCTTTGAAACCCTTCACGGTGTCGGCGATCTTCACGTAGCGTCCCTGCGCGCCCGTGAACTGCTCGGCGACGTGGAACGGCTGCGACAGGAATCGCTGAATCTTGCGGGCGCGAGCGACGGTCAGTTTCTGATCTTCGCTCAATTCGTCGATGCCGAGAATGGCGATGATGTCCTGCAGGTCCTTGTACGTCTGCAGGGTCTTCTTCACCATCTGGGCGACGTCGTAATGTTCCTGACCAACGATGCGAGGATCGAGAATGCGTGACGTGGAAGCCAGAGGATCGACCGCGGGATAGATTCCGATTTCCGTCAATGCACGCGAAAGCACGGTCGTGGCATCGAGGTGAGCGAACGTCGTGGCCGGCGCTGGATCGGTGAGGTCGTCAGCGGGGACGTAAATGGCCTGCACCGAGGTGACCGATCCTTTCTTCGTCGACGTGATGCGCTCCTGCAGTTCACCCATTTCCGTCGCCAAGTTCGGCTGATAGCCCACGGCACTGGGCATGCGACCGAGCAGCGCAGATACCTCCGAGCCTGCCTGCGTGAAACGGAAAATGTTGTCGATGAAGAGCAGCGTGTCCGCGCCCTCCGCGTCGCGGAAGTATTCGGCGACCGTCAGTCCGGTCAAAGCGACGCGCAGACGAGCACCTGGAGGTTCCGTCATCTGTCCGTAGATCAGTGCGGCCTTCGACTCGGCGGGCTTGCCGGGCTTGATGACGCCCGACTCCGACATTTCCAGCCATAGGTCGTTGCCTTCGCGGGTGCGCTCACCGACGCCCGCAAAAACCGAAAAGCCGCCGTGATTTTTGGCGACGTTGTTGATCAGTTCCATGATGACAACGGTCTTGCCTACGCCCGCGCCGCCGAACAATCCGATCTTGCCGCCTTTCAAAAAGGGCTGGATGAGGTCGATGACCTTCACGCCGGTTTCGAACATCTCAGCGCTCGTCGCTTGCTCATCGAACGCCGGAGCGAGGCGGTGAATCGGCATTCTCTCCTTGTATTCGATGGGTCCAAGTTGATCGACCGGTTCACCGATGACATTCATCACGCGGCCGAGCGTGCCGCGGCCTACGGGCACCGAAATCGGTCCGCCCTGGTCGATGGCCTTCATGCCGCGCACCATGCCGTCGGTCGGTTGCATGGCCACGCAGCGAACGCGGCCTTCGCCGAGGTGTTGCTGCACTTCGAGAATGACCTTGATCGGCGTCGGGACGTTGAAGCCGTCGCTCACAACTTCGACCGCCTGATAGATCGGGGGCAGTTGCCCCTCGGCAAACTGAACGTCGACCGCGGGTCCTGCGATTTGAATGACGTGTCCTACGTTTTGTGGCATATCTTTTCTCGTAGAGACGTAACTTGTTACGTCTCCCTGTCCTGATGCAAAAAGACATTGCAAGCAACGTCTCTACAGCTACATCGCCGCCGCGCCGCTGACGATCTCGATAATCTCTTTCGTGATCTTCGCCTGGCGAGCACGGTTCATGACGAGCGTCAGGGAATCGATCATGTCAGTCGCATTGTTGGTGGCCGAATCCATGGCGGTCATGCGGG
>Ga0210409_10007844_pt1 | contig 10951 bp, 11 predicted proteins | sample IncBWH17MmetaG_FD_161649 | JGI IMG/M metagenome (GOLD analysis project Ga0210409, IMG submission 161649) | Forest soil microbial communities from Barre Woods Harvard Forest LTER site, Petersham, Massachusetts, United States - Inc-BW-H-17-M | ecosystem: Environmental > Terrestrial > Soil >...
TGCCGTCGCGGTCCATCGAAGTAACCAGAATCTCTCCGGCGCCGCACTCCACTCCCCGGTGCGCCCATGCGACAGCGTCCAGACCCGTCGGCACGCTTCCGCCACGCACGAACGCTTCCCAATGATCGCCGACGCGTTTGGCGTCTATCGCAAGAACGACGGCCTGCGAGCCGAACTCCGCCGCCAGCGCCGTGAGCAATTCCGGATTGCGGATCGCGGCGGTGTTCACGGTCAGCTTATCGGCGCCCGCGCGCAGAATTGCGCGGCCCTCATCCACCGTGGCGACGCCGCCGCCGGCCGTCAGCGGGATTGCCAGCTCCGCCGCGACGCGTCGAATTGTTTCGAGAAAAGTGGGGCGATGATCGCGCGACGCGGCAATGTCGAGAACGACGAGTTCGTCTGCGCCTTCGATGTTGTAACGCGCCGCGAGCGCAGCTGGATCTCCCGCATCGCGCAAATTGACGAATTGCACACCCTTGACAACGCGCTCGCCGTCAGTGTCGAGACAAGGAATGATGCGGTGCGCGAGGCTCATTATTTCTTGCCCGCGCGCTGCACGAAATTCGCAAGCACCTGTGCGCCAACAGGTCCCGACTTTTCCGGATGGAATTGCGTCGCGAAAATATTTCCTTGTTCGAGAACGGCGACGAACGAGACGCTGTGATCGCACAGTGCGACAGCCGCCTCTCCCGCATCGAGCGCCGCATAGGAGTGCGCAAAGTAAAAATAAGCGTCTTCCGGAACGCCTTCAAGCAATGCGCTCGGCCGCACGCGACGAAGCTGATTCCATCCCATGTGCGGAAGCCGGTCGGTGGGCGGCAGTGCGGAAACATTCTGCGAAAATAAATTCAACCCGGCGTCGCCAACCGCCTCGTCACTCGTTGCAAACATGGCCTGCAATCCGAGGCAGATGCCCAGTAAAGGAACTCCCTTTGAAACCGCGTCACGCAACGGTTTCACCAGTGAACGCTCGTTGAGTGACCGCATCAGCGCGCCGAAATGGCCGACGCCGGGGAGAATCAAAGCGTCGCATGACGCCAGGGCTTCCGGCGCGGACGCACGGCGAGATTCGACGCCGAGCCGCGCAAGCGCGCGCTCGACCGACGGGAGATTTCCGGCGCCATATTCAACGAGTGCGATGTTCATAACAGCCCTTTCGTACTGGGGAGCACGCGTTTTAACTGCGGATCGCGCGTGGCGGCAAAGCGCAGCGCGCGCGCGAACGCCTTGAAAATCGCTTCCACCTGGTGGTGCGACGAGCGTCCATAGAGCAGCCGCAAATGAACGTTTGCGCCCGCGGCCTGCGCGAAGCCGCCGAAGAAATCCTCGAGCAATTCCGTTTGCAGGCCGCCAACGTGTTTCGCCGAGAACTTCCATTTGCAGACGAGGTGCGGCCGGCCGCTGAAGTCGATCGCCGCAGCCGCAAGCGTTTCGTCCATCGGCATCAGGAAGTATCCAGCGCGCAGAATGCCGCGCTTCGAGCCGAGCGCTTTCCGGACCGCCTCGCCAAGAACGATGCCTGTATCCTCGACCGTGTGGTGCTGGTCCACGTGGAGATCGCCGCGCGCGGTGAGTTGCAGATCCATCGCGCCGTGGCGCGCCACGAGCGTGAGCATGTGGTCCAGGAACGGGATTCCCGTTGAGATCTTCGCGCGGCCGCGGCCGTCGAGATTTAGACGTATGCGAATATCCGTTTCCGTTGTGGTGCGGCGCAAATTCGCTTTTCTCATCGCCAGAATTTCTCCAGATCCCGGACGTTATGCAGGATAGCCAGAGCACCCAATTCGCGCAGCCGCGCCGCGCGAAATTGGTGCGCTTCACTGCCATGCGGGAGAATCCCCAAAAAAGGCACGCGTGCGCGCTTGGCCGCAAGCGCGTCGTCAATGTTGTCGCCCAGATAGACGGCCTCGCGCGGTGGCACGCCGTCAAGCAACAGGCGCAATCCTTCGGGGTCCGGCTTGCCCTTTTTCACGTCGTCCATCGTGACCGCGCGGCGGAAAAGGCCATTCGCGGAGCTGCCTTCGAGCGTGTGGCGCAATTCGCGGCGCGTGCGGCCCGTGAACAACGCAAGGTCGGCGCGCCGCGACCACCGCTCCAAGCGCGAATGCGTGACGAGCCACTTTTCACGAGACACGTTGCCGGGACGCCCCTTCGCACCCCAATAGAACTTTTGAAAACGGGCTTTTACCTCAGCATACGGAACCTTGCGGCCCAGCGATGCGATCCAATCGGTCGTGAGGCGCCAGTCGTCGTTGTAGCCGGAGCGGTTCTTCCACTGGTGGATTTCAGCGTACGCAACGCGCTGTCCGGTGAAAAAATGAATCGTATCGATGATGGACCGGTGAAACGATCCGCGCACATCCACCAGGACGCCGTCGACGTCAAAAATCACGAGCTTGGGCGCGAGCTTCACAGAATTTCCTCGATCGCGCGGAGCAGGCAGCGCGTGTCACGCCGAGTGCCGGCGCTGATGCGCACAAAGCCTTCCTGCGGAAAATCCTTCCGCTCCCGCACCAGGATGCCTCTCCGTTCGAGAGCGCGCACCATGCGAAGCGCTCCGGGACCAAAGTCAGCAAGAACGAAATTCGCTTCGCTCGGGTAAATCCGCGCGCCCAATCGCTTCAGTCCTTTCTCCAGCAGTGCGCGGCTCTGCAGAACTTCTCGTGTGTAGTTGCGGAGGAATCGCGTATCGCGGATCGACGCTTCCGCGGCCACCAGCGCAGCCGTATTTACCGGATAAGGCGTGCATGCGCGCCGCATCACGGAGAGAATCTCCGGTTTGGCGAACAGGCAACCCAGACGCAGCGCCGCCAGGCCCGCGGACTTTGAAAATGTACGGGCAACCAGAAGGTTCGAGTATCGGCGAATCCACGGAAGTATGGTGAGCCCCGAAAAATCGAAATAGGCTTCATCGACTAGCACCAGCGTTCGGGAAGCGGCGCGCAAGATTCGGCGCAAATCTTTCGGCTGAACCAAAGTACCGGTGGGATTGTTCGGATTCGCGATATAGAGCACGCGCGGTTTACGACGCGGAGGGCGGCGAAGTTCACGCAGCACGTCCGCGACGGGAAAGTTCATCTCTTCATCGTAGCGCAACGCGATGACGCGCGCGCCCGCCAGTTCGGCGAAGAAGCGGTACATGTCGAACGTGGGCTCGGCGACCAGAACCGAGTCGCCATCATCGATAAACGTGTCCGCGATCAGGTGCAAGGCATCGTCTATGCCGTTCGTCAGGTGCATTTCCTCCGGGCGAACACGGAAGAAGCGAGCCAGGCGACGCGTCGTCGCCTGATACTCGGGATAAATCGCCATCTGCTCGGGCGTCATGCGAGAGAGGGCGCGCAAAACTGCCGGAGAACAGCCGACCGTGTTCTCGTTGAAATCGAGGCGGAGCTTGCCGGAGCGGCCTTCCTCAGGAGCGCCGTAGCGCGCCAGAGCGAGCACCGCCCGGCGCACCGGAATCTTCGGCATCTTCGCGGCTCTCACCGGCGCACCTCGACGGCTCGCGCGTGCGCCTCAAGACCCTCGGCCCGCGCCATGGCGGATACCACCGGCGCGAGGCGCTTCAGGCCGGCGCGAGAAATGCGCTGCGTGCTCGAGCATTTCACGAAGTCCAAAACGCTCAAGCCACCTCGCGCGCGCGCCCAGCCGGACGTCGGCAATACGTGATTCGTGCCGCTGGCGTAATCGCCGATGGGCTGCGCGCTCCACGGCCCTAGAAACACGCTGCCCGCCTCGGATAGTTTTTCGACAAGGGTTCGCGTCGCGCGCGGGATGCTCAAATGTTCCGGCGCCACGCGGTTGGCGAACCGAATCGCGGCATCGATCGAAGGTGCGACAAGATTAACGCTCGCCGCCTGCAGCGACTTCCAGGCTGGATTCGCCCCGGGCAACGCGCGAACCTGCCGGTCCACTTCCGCCGCCACGTCGCGCGCCAGTCGCGCCGACGTGGTAACGAGAAGCGCGACGGCATCGGGGTCGTGTTCCGCCTGCGCAAGCAAATCCGCGGCGATGAAACTTGGGTTCCCGCCGGTGGCGAGAATCAGCACCTCGGTCGGGCCGGCAGGCATATCGATCGCGCAGTCGTTTGAAACGAGGCGCTTGGCGGCCGTGACGTAGCGATTGCCGGGGCCACAGATCTTGTCCACGCGCGGGATGGATCGCGTGCCGTATGCAAACGCACCAATCGCCTGCGCACCGCCGATCCGGGCAATTTCCGTTACGCCGAGAATCTCCGCGGCTGCGAGCAGCGCGGGACTTGGCTTCGGACAGGCAACGACGATGCGCCCAACTCCCGCCACCTGCGCGGGAATCGCCGTCATAAGCAGCGTAGAGAAAAGAGAAAACCGGCCACCGGGGATATAGCAGCCAATCGTCCCAAGAGGCGTCACGCGCTGGCCCACGCGCACGCCCGGCTCGACCGTGATGGTCCACGAGCGCGGGCGCTGCCGCTCGGCGATGCGGCGAATATTTCGCGCGGCGTGTTCAATGGCGCGCAACAGGTCACGCGGGACATCGCGGCGCGCGGCGCGCAACTCCGCACGGCTGATCCAGAGCGTGTCTCGCGTCAAGCGAAGCCCGTCGAGACGCAGCGCCCAGCGAAATAGCGCGGCATCGCCATTTCGGCGAACGTCAACCAGAATGCGCGACGCCACGCGCTCGGCAGCCGCATCGTGCGAGCTGCGCCGGGCGAAGAACTTCGCGGCGACCGCGTCGGTGAGTTTCAGAATGCGCATCAGACTGGCATCAACCTTCAGAGCACAATTTTGTTGAGCGGATATTCGACGATCCCTTGTGCGCCGGCCGCTTTCAGGCGCGGGATGATGGTGCGCACGATGTTTTCGTCCACAATCGTGTTCACGGCAATCCAGTCCGGATCGCTCAACGTGGATATCGTCGGATTTTTGAGCGCGGGCAACACGCTCAGCACAGCGGCGAGATGCTCCTTGCGCACGTTGAGCATGATGCCGACCTTCGTGTACGCGGCAATCGCTCCCGACAAAAGGAGAACGAGATTGGAAATCTTCTCGCGTTTCCAGAGATCGGCGAAAGAAGCGTGATTCGCGATGAACACGGTGCGGGATTCAAGGACTGTATCGACGACGCGCAACCGGTTGGCGCGCAGCGACGAACCGGTCTCCGTCACTTCCACGATGGCATCGGCAAGCTGCGGCACTTTCACTTCCGTTGCGCCCCAGGAAAATTCCACGCGCGCGCTGACGCCGTGCCGGGCAAGATATTTCTTCGTCAGATTCACCACTTCCGTGGCGATGACCTTCCCTTCCAGGTCTTTCACCGACTGAAGCGGCCCGTCCTCCGGCACAGCGAGGACCCAACGCACGGGCGCGAGACTCTGCTTCGAGTAGAGCAATTCTCCGATTTCGGCGACGTCGGCGTCAGTCTCGACGACCCAATCGCGGCCGGTAATCCCCGCATCGAGAGCGCCTGTTTCGACGTAGCGCGCCATTTCCTGCGCGCGGACGAGCATGCAGTTGATTTCCGGATCGTCGATTCCAGGAAAGTAGCTGCGCGGGTTGATCGAAATTCGCCAGCCGGCCTTGGCGAAAAGTTGCACGGTGGCGTCCTGCAGACTTCCTTTCGGGATGCCCAGGCGAAGTGTGCTCATCAGCGCACCTTCTTTTTCCGGCGGGCTGTCGCCGCGGCGACAGCCCGTGCCCGTCCGTACACCGCGTTGGGATCAAAGGTTCGCTCGTCAACGACATCCGCCGTGCCAGTGGTGGAGAGCTGCCGGAAAAAGCAGGAGCGATAACCCTCATGGCAAACGCCCGGACCCAGCGCTTCGACGCGAATCAGCAGCGCGTCCATGTCGCAGTCTACGCGCATTTCGCGGACGCGAAGCACGTGCCCGCTCTGCTCCCCCTTGCGCCACAGCTTGTTGCGCGAGCGGCTGAAGAACGTCACTTCGCCGCTCGCCTGCGTTGCAGCGTAGGCCTCCGCATTCATGAAGCCCAGCATGAGAACCTCACCCGATTGCGCGTCTTGAATGATGGCGGGAAGCAGTCCGCCCAACTTTGTGAAATCCAAATCCATCGCGCCTCCAAGAACACCGCGCTTGTCGCGCTAAAATAAAAAACCCGCTGGCGCTTACCGCGCCAGCGGGTCGATGAGTGCGAATCTAAGTGCGCTACTCAAGCCTCCGCGGACACGGTCGTACGCCGTGATGGTGGTGACCGTGATGTTGCGCGGAAAGCCGCATAGCAAAGCAAACTATACAAGAGCCAGGGATGCGCGTCAAGCGCGGCAGTCCAGTGGCGTATCCCATTCCCACGGGGCTGCGGAGCGTACTAACTTCGTACGAATTGAATCTAGGCCCAGCGAACTCAGTGCAGCAGGAAGCCGGTCGCGGCAACCCCCAGCCCCGCGAGCCCCGAAATAATTCCCAGGAACCAATAAAAACGTTTGCGCGACAGCAACGCGAGCGAAGAAATCACCAGAGCGATTTCAAGAAACACTTCGCCGAGGTCGAAGCGATTCGCCTTGCGTTGATCGAGAGCGGACTCCTTCTCGAGGTCCTTCGCTTGCTCTTCTATTTCCGCCTGCTCTTTTGTATAGCGAGCGGCTTCCTGATGATATTTTTCGTGGACCTTGTCGGCCTGTGCCTTGTCCTTGAATTCCGCCATCGCGAGCAGGTCCTCGCCCATTTCATAGTTGTGCCGGCGAATGTTTTTCGCCTGGTAGTAAGACCACTGGTCGCTCGCACGGGCCTGCGACACAATTTCCTCGGTATGTGACCTGTGTCCGAGCAAGGAAACGACGGCGACGCAGACTGCGAGGATGGCCATCGTAACTGAAATGGGCGCAAGCGACGGGTTTTCGCGGCCGTGTTCGGCATTTTCCTGAAGTTCGCTGAGTTCGTCCGGCATAGATATTCACTCCCCACTTGATAGTAGTTCGTGCTTCTCGATCACGATTCCCGAGGGCGTCCCGCTAAGACGATTCAAACGCGGCCGCGAGACTTTCCCGGCAGGCCGCAATCGTTCGGTCAATGTCGGCATCGGAATGCGCCGCCGAAACAAACAGCGCTTCAAACTGCGATGGCGCAAGAAAGATGCCGCGATCGAGCATGGCGCGGAAAAATGCGGCGAAGCGCCGCGTGTCGCATTTCTTGGCGTCGGCATAGTCCCGCACGGGCTCGCTCGAAAAAAACAGAGTGAGGAGCGACCCCACGCGGGCCGCGGTGGCAGATACTCCCGTTTCCCGCAGCGCCGCGGAAATTCCGTCTCCGAGACGCTTCGCCCGCGCGTCGAGCGTTTCGTAAAATCCAGGCGCGGCAAGCAAATCGAGCGTCGCGATTCCCGCGCTCATCGCGAGCGGATTGCCGGACAGCGTTCCGGCCTGATACACGGGGCCGAGCGGCGAAACGCGATCCATCAAATCGCGGCGGCCTCCATACGCGGCCACAGGCAGTCCTCCACCAATGATTTTTCCGAGCGTGGTGAGGTCCGGGGCAATTCCAAACGCAGTTTGCGCACCGCCATAGCAAACGCGAAAGCCGGTGATCACTTCATCGAAAATGAGCAGCGCCCCGTGGCGAGTCGTCAAATCACGAAGACCCTGAAGAAAGCCGGCCATCGGCGGGACGACGCCCATATTTGCGGCGATTGGTTCGACGATCACAGCGGCGATCTTGTCCCTGTGTTGGTCGAAAAGTTCTTGCACTGCGAGGACATCGTTGTAGGGGGCGTTGAGCGTCAGCGCCGCGAGCGCCTGCGGCACCCCTGGGCATGCGGCGATTCCGAGCGTAGCAAGGCCCGACCCAGCCTCCGACAAAAAGCTGTCCGAGTGGCCGTGATAGCAACCTTCAAATTTGATGATGAAGTCGCGGCCCGTAGCGGCGCGAGCCAGGCGCACCGCGCTCATCGTCGCTTCGGTGCCGGAACTGACAAATCTTATTTTTTCACATGGTGGAAGAGCAGCCCTGATCCGCGCAGCAAGCTCGACTTCGAGTTCCGTGGGCATGCCGTAACTCGTGCCGCGTCGCGCCTGTGCGGCGATCGCCTCGACGACCTTCGGATGAGCGTGACCGAGAACCAGAGCGCCCCAGGAACATACATAGTCGATGTATTCGTTCCCATCGGCGTCCCACAGGCGCGTTCCCGCGGCGTGATCGACGATGATGGGATCTCCACCCACTGCGCGAAACGCGCGCACGGGGCTGTTTACGCCGCCGACCAGAACTTCCGTCGCGCGGCGAAAGATTTCCTGGGAGTGAGGGCGTTCCTTCTTGACCTGTTTCGGTGCGCTCATCATTCGTCTTTGGTCTGGGATTTTAAATTCAACAGGCTTTCAGCCAGCGCGCGACGTCTTTTGCGTGATATGTGAGCACGATGCTTGCGCCGGCACGTTGAATGCCGGTGAGAATCTCGAGCACGATGCGCTTCTCGTCGATCCAGCCGTTTGCGGCGGCCGCCTTCACCATAGCAAATTCCCCGCTCACGTTGTACGCGCCGACCGGAACGTGGAATGTTTCACGGACGCGATGAATGATATCGAGATACGCGAGCGCCGGTTTCACCATGATCATGTCGGCGCCCTCGGCGAGATCCAACTCGACTTCACGAATTGCTTCTCGCGCGTTGGCAGGGTCCATCTGGTAGCCGCGACGGTCCCCAAATTGGGGCGCGGACTCCGCCGCCTCACGAAACGGCCCATAGAATCCCGAACAATACTTCGCGGCGTAGCTCATGATGGCGATGTCTTCGAACCCAGCGCCGTCGAGCGCCTTCCGGATCGCTCCCACTCGCCCATCCATCATGTCCGAAGGCGCGACAATATCCGCCCCGGCACGGGCATGAGACAAAGATTCCGCAGCGAGTAGCTCCAGCGTCGGATCGTTTTTCACTTCCCCATTCTCAACAATGCCGCAATGTCCGTGGTCGGTGTATTCGCACAAACAGACATCGGTCATGACCAGCAAGTTCAGCTTCGCGCGGCGAACGGCTTCGATGGCGCGCTGGACGACGCCGTCAGCGGCATAGGCCTCGCTTCCGCGCGCATCTTTCTTGTCCGGGATACCGAACAGGATGATTCCAGGAATGCCGAGCTGCTCGACTTCGCGGCACTCCTCAAGAAATTTATCCACCGATTGCTGCGCCACTCCGGGCATCGAGCCGATCGGATTCCTGACGTTTTGTCCGGGGCAAACGAACATCGGATAAATAAAGCCGTTCGTTGAAAGACGCGTCTCGCGCGCCAGGGACCGAATGGCTTCGGTGCGCCGCAGACGGCGCGGCCGCGTAATGGGAAAACTCATAGGGACCTCGCTTGGGGCGCTGGGCGCGATGAAAAATACTTCGCGATCGCCGTGGCCATCGACTCAGCAGTGGCTTCTGACGCTTCGATCGCTACAGGCAGGCCGGCGTTCCGCAGGGCCGTAGCCGTCAGCGGGCCTATCGCAGCCAGCGCCACTCGCGCTCCCAACCGCGACAGAACTTCAGTGCCGAGTTCGCTGCTCAGGTTCTTCACAGCGGACGGACTGAAGAACGATACAACATCCACGCGCGCCTCGCGCATCGCCTCCATGACTCCTGGTTGAGCCCTGCCCACTCCGCCAGTATGATACGCCACAACTTCCGTGACTTCTGCACCTGCGGTCTTCAGCGCAACGGGCAAGTCGCGGCCCGCGCGCTCGCTGCGAGGCAACAGGACGCGCTTCCCGGTCAGCGCCGCGCTCAACTCACGGGCGAGCGCCACGCCGATAAATTCTTTCGCCACATAATCGATCACGAAACTTTCCGCCGCCGCGGCACTCGCAGTCGCAGGACCCACGGCGGCGCAACGCGGCCACTTGCCAGTCCCTGGAATCCTGCCGAGCTTGCGGCACCGGTTCGCAAAAAATCGAACAGCGTTCGCGCTGGTGAAAAGCAGCCAATCGTAGGTTTCGAGCGAGCCAATGGCGCGGTCCACGTCTGTCGTGTCCGCAGGCTCGGAAAAACTGACCGCGGGAAGAAGCAGCACGTTTGCCCCGAGTCTTTCCAGGCGCTCACTCACCTCACGTGCCTGCTCGACCCCACGCGTGACCACGATGCGCTTCCCTTCCAGTGGCTTGTCGGCGCTCATGAGCGCGTCTCGCGGCCCTCGCGTACAAGCAGCGCGGCCGCTCCCTGCTCCAGCAGTTTGAACGCAACTCTTGCGCCGAGCGACACGGCCTCCCCGGGCACGGCCCAACTCTTCTCCCACATGCGCTTAGCGCCATCGGGAGAAAGCACCGCAACTTCGAGCACAAGTTTTCCGCTTTCCACGCGCCCCCACGCTCCGATGGAGACCTGGCAGCCGCCTTCAAGGCCGGCCAGCGCGGCACGCTCGGCTTCAACGCCGCTGCGCGACTCCGCATCGTTTAGTGAACCCAGGACTCTCAAGGTTTCGCCGTCGTCAGCGCGAGCTTCGATTCCGATCGCTCCCTGTCCCGCGGCAGGCAGGCAAATGTCGGTCGGCAGCACTTCCGCAATGTTGCCGCTCAGCCCCAGGCGATCGAGGCCCGCCTTGGCAAGGACGATGGCATCGTAATCGCCCCGCTTCAGTTTTTCGATTCGCGTATCCACGTTTCCGCGGAGATCGAGGATTCGTAAATCGCTTCGTGCGTGCAGCAACTGAGACTTCCTCCGCAAGCTGCTTGTGCCGACGCGCGCCCCGGCGGGAAGGCGCTCCAGAGATGCTCCGCTAGTGGAAAGCAGCGCATCGCGCACATCCTGCCGTTTGCAGATTGCCGCGATCGTCAGGCCATCGGGAATCTCCGTGGGAACGTCCTTCATGCTGTGCACAGCGAGGTCTACCCGCTGTTCGAGCAGCGCGTCCTCCAGTTCCTTGATGAAGACTCCCTTCGTTCCGATCTCGCTCAAGCTCGTCTGCTGGAACTTGTCCCCGGAAGTCTTTACGATCACCAGTTCCGATTCGACGCCGGCGGCTCCACGCAGCGCTTCACTAACGCTCC
>Ga0210409_10007845_pt1 | contig 10950 bp, 12 predicted proteins | sample IncBWH17MmetaG_FD_161649 | JGI IMG/M metagenome (GOLD analysis project Ga0210409, IMG submission 161649) | Forest soil microbial communities from Barre Woods Harvard Forest LTER site, Petersham, Massachusetts, United States - Inc-BW-H-17-M | ecosystem: Environmental > Terrestrial > Soil >...
CATTTGCGTTCGACGCAGGAGCAAACCGTGGAAATCCGCGCCGCGAATTTGCGCCTGACTTTCCAAGAGGGCGAGACGATTTGGACAGAAAGCTCGCACAAGTATCGGGCGGAAGAAGTTGTGCGGATGGCGGAGCGCACCGGATTTCGATGCGAAGGCCAGTGGATTGATGCTGAGTGGGCCTTTGCGCAGAACCTTTTGACTGTGAAATGAGATGACGTTCGGATTTGCTTGATTGATCGGTTGCACACAGATTGGCGCTAGCAGCCGGCACCAACATCCAAAAATTTAGAAAAACTAGAACGATTCGACGCGCCAGAACAGGTGGGCGGCCCAGGGCTTGGCGGCGGAGAGCGACGGATGCCAAATGGCCAGGATTTGCGAGCCTTGGTAGACGCGTTCGAAGCCCTCTTCGGATTCGGAGACCGTTTCAATCGGGGAAATCCAGAATTGCTCAGCGCCCGGAGCATGCAGCGCTACGCGGATGCGCTGCCAACCGTCTTCCACACGCAGTGTAGGACCGGGGATACAGCCGCTAAAGCGCAGGTTTTGTGGCCCGGTTGGCGTCTGGAAAAAACGATCCGGTTCAGTTGGTGCGAGAAAATTCAGCACGGACTCAATGCCGACGGCCAAGGCGCGATCAAGTGCTGCGGGTAAAGAAATCTTTACCTCGCAAGCGACCTCGCAGCCGCGAGGCGCGGGGCCAAAGGAAAACAACTTAGAGACCGAGAGGCGCGGGCCAGCGTCTTCCTTACCGTGCCAAGCGAGCGGACCGTCACGAAGAAGTTCAGCTTCGCGTTCCGTGGTGCGCCCGATCGTAAAGGTGCCACCCGCAAAACCCGGGTCCTCTTGCAGCTGGATATTTTCGTAATCGGCGTGACTGCGGGACGGATCGAAGAGAAATAGGCGAAAGGTGTGGCGCGGCCAGCGGTCGTAACGGAGGTATCGTTCGAGGCCGGGCTCCTTGACGCGCGTTTGTTCGTGAATGGAGGTCACGGCCCCGGACGGATTCTTCGCAATTTCGCGGAGCCGCGCGTGATACGCCTCAGGGCGACGCAGGATGGAGTTGATGAGCGTCGAACCCGTCAGACGAAAGTCGAGTGCGGCAAGCGTGCCACCGTCAGAAGGCTTCAACAGCGCCTGATATTCGGTCGAGGTGAAGAGCAGTTCATTAGTGCCATCGCCGTCATAATCGAGTGTTTCCACGCGCGGGGCGAGGCCTCCGGGAGTTTGCTGATCAGCGATAAGCTCAGCGCGGATCAGACTGCGCCAGAGCTCGGTGCGCAGGTGCGGTGCATAGAGGCCGCCGAAAATTCCGTGCCAGTAGGCATCATTGCACTGTGCCCGGAGTAGCAGGTCACGCGCCTTTTTCAACTCCTCGCCAGCCTTCGAAACGCTGCGTCGCGCGGGAGAAGTATCGATTCGGCGGGCGACGTGCAGCATTTTCTTGTGCAGCAGGTTGGATTCGGAGTACTTGCGGAAGAATCCGCGCCACGAGCCGCCGCGAAGAAACGCCAGCACTTCATTGCGAGAGCTGAATTCCTTGAGAACCTGGTTGTACCGTTGGCGGACTCGAGTGGGGAGCGCCCATTCCATCATCTCCGTGTAGGACGCAGTGGGCAGATCCGCTCGGCCGGCCGGAGTGTGCGCGGCTAGGTACTCGCTGGGAGTGGAAGCGCGCAGCCAGGAAGAGTTCTCCTCCAGAGCGACGAAAAATTTCTCGAGCCACGCATCGTTATAGCAATGCTCGAAAGTACCTGGCCAAACGCCGAATTTTTCCATGTCGTCGCCCATGGCGGCCATGTGGTCAGGGTGAGCGCCAGCAGTTTCCTTGAGGTAGGTGATGACTTGCTCGATAGTACCGAATGGAATCAGGTAGCGGAGTATTTTTTGGCCCGGGATGAGGCGAATCGTTTGACCCTGATCCTCTGCGATGTAGTCGGCAAAAAGCTCGTCGGGCTCGAAGCCGGCGGAGAGAAAATGGATATCGTCTAGGACCGTGTAATTGACGTTGGCTTCGGCGAGTACAGAAGCGAGTTGCGGTTCCCAAACCCGCTCTGCCAGCCAGGCCCCGCTGGGGCGCTCTCCGAAATGGTGCTCAACATAGTCCGCGAGACGAATCAGTTGCACCCGTTGATCGGCATCGGGGATGGAAATAAGGATAGGTTCATAGAAGCCGCCGCCAACCATTTCCACCTGGCCGCTTTTCACCAGCGCTTTCAGGCGCTGAAAGTATTCGGGACGATTCTGTTCGATCCAGGTAAGCAGCGGGCCGGAATAGTGGAGGCCCACGTGGACGCTAGGGTGTTTCTCGAGAGTTTCAATGAAAGGCAGGTAACAGCGGGCATAGGATTGTTCAAAGACATGCCCAAAATTGCCGCAAGGTTGATGGGCGTGGATGAGCAGGACTAGATGGAACTTGGGCGGCAAGGGGACGAAGTACTCTCCAAGAGAATAAATAGAATAACTCTGCTGGTTGAAGTTGCAATGCTCAGGCAGAGCGGGATGCGCGTAATGCGCACGTGGGTTGGATGCTTATCGGGCGTCTAGCGGCGCGAGCCGGCTACTTCTTGCTATACCAGTCCGCATTGACGGGTGTGTAGCTCTGCCATTTTTCCGGGAGATCTTCGAGGGCAAAGATCGCGGTTACCGGACAAACCGGGACACAGGCGCCACAATCGATGCATTCGGTCGGATTGATATAGAGTTGCTTCTCCGCCTCAAACTGCGGCTCGTCCTTGCGGGGGTGAATGCAGTCTACCGGGCAGACGTCCACGCAGGCGGAGTCTTTTGTGCCGATGCAAGGTTCGGCAATCACGTAAGCCATTCAATGTCTCCTTTGTTCGACGGCGGCCCGGTGGCACCACCTACAAAGTGGGCGACGAGCGAAAATTTTCTTATACCACGGCCCCATCGGGGGCAACAACCAGCATACAGTGATTGTACGCGGTGGGAATAGGTTTCTCAACTTGCAGCGTCTATAGGAGAATAGGAAGGAAGGAAACGAGATGCGAAATCGGATTGGTGTCGCGGGGTTGCTGTTTGGGACGGTCTGCGCAATTAGTTTCTCGGCTGCAGGAGCACCGCAAGCCAAAGCACCGCGCGACCCACAAGTCATCGACGCACAAGGGTACGAGAAGCTGGTGCAGCAACAGCGTGGAAAGCCTCTGCTGATCAATTTCTGGGCGACATGGTGCGAGCCATGCCGCGACGAATATCCGATGCTGAATGAGATGGCGAAAGAATATGCGCCGAAGGGACTGCGCGTCGTAGGCGTGAATTCCGATCAGGATGGCGATTTGATTTTGATGCGGCGTTTCATCGCGCGATACAAGCCCGTGTTCCCGAATTACCGGAAGAAGCCAGGGAAGCCAGAAGAGGAGGCGGAATTCAATCAGGCGGTACTGCCTGATTGGCGAGGCGAACTCCCGGCGACATTTCTCTATGACAAGGACGGAAGACTAATCGGCCACTTCTTCGGCGCACGGAACCGCGAGACTTACGAAGCTGCGATCCGCCAATTGCTTTCCGGCAACAGCGCAAGCGCTTCGCGCTGACAGCCGTGACCTCCGACTAACTAGTCCCAAACGTTCTCTCCAGAGGTGCTACATGCTCGATTTGAAGGGCAGTCGCGTAACCTATTTCGGCCACAGCACGTTTTCACTAATCACCGCTTCAGGACAAGTTGCATTAATCGACCCGTGGGTGATGACCAATCCGATGTGCCCAGACAGGCTGAAGAACGTCCCCAAGCTGGATGTGATTTTCCTTTCGCACGCGCACACAGATCATTTTGGAGACTTGTTGGCCCTGGCGAAGCAGCACAGGCCGGAGATTGTGGCCATTTTCGAGACGTGTCTATGGATCGAGAGCAAAGGATTCGAGGAACAGACCAAGCCGATGGGCAAGGGCGGGACGCAGAAGGTCGGCGAATTTGCAGTAACCATGACCCATGCAATCCACTCAAACTCTATCGATGACAATGGCGAGCGACTATATGGCGGCGAGCCAGCTGGACTGGTGATTCGCATGCCCGGAGGGTTTACCGTGTACCATGCGGGGGATACGGCGCTGTTCAGTGACATGAAACTCATTGGTGAGTTGTATAGGCCGGATGTCGCGCTATTGCCAATCGGTGATCACTTCACCATGGGGCCGCGCGAAGCAGCGCATGCGATCCGTTTTCTTGGCGTGAAGCACGTAGTTCCGATGCATTATGCTACGTTTCCTTTCTTGGTGGGCAGGCCGGAACAATTAAGGCAGGAAGCCAAGGGTATCGCTGGACTCGAGATTCACGCGTTGAAGCCGGGAGAGAGTCTATGATCCGAACTGACAATCTGCGCAGCGCGTTCACGCAAGAGGATGTGGATCGGTATATCTACGACCTACTGCCCGAGCGCGATTCCGTCGTGAACGAGATTGAAGCGTATGCCGCGGAAAATCGCATCCCGATCATCGGTCCTGCGGTGGCGCGGCTGTTGACGCTGCTGGTTCAGGTTTCGGGAGCGACGCGGATCTTTGAGCTGGGATCAGCGATCGGTTATTCGACGATTTGGTTGGCGCGCGCAGCCGGGCCCAAGGCCAAAGTTTTCTATACGGACGGCAACCTGGAAAACGCGCGGCGAGCGCAAGAGTATTTTCGAAAGGCGGGAGTGGCTAAGCGCATCAACGTTCAAGTGGGAGATGCGCTGGAACTGGTGAAGAAGACACCCGGTAAATTTGATTTAATCTTCAACGACATAGACAAACATCAGTACCCGGACGCGCTACGGGCAGCGTTACCGAAACTGAAGCGGGGCGGACTATTTGTCGCCGACAATACACTGTGGTCGGGCAAAGCCGCGCGGCCGCTAGAACCCGAGGATAAGTACACACGCGGCGTTCAAGAATTCAACCGTTTGGTATATGCGTCGAAGGAGTTGTTTCCGGTCTTGATTCCGCTGCGTGACGGCGTCACGGTCTGCCGGAAGTCGTAGACCGCTTCGTATTTCTGATGCTAATGCACCTTCGGCACGAGACCGCCAGCGCACTCATGTCCAGCCCAGCCGTCGGTTTATGTTTGCGGCACCAGACAGGTACGATGAAAAAGAAGGGCATAACTCTGAGGCTAAGGCCGGAGGATGTTGCGCAAGAAGAAGACCAGGTTGGCGGGGCGCTCGGCCAGGCGACGCATGAAATAGGGGAACCAGTCGCGCCCGTATGGGATGTAAATGCGGAGTCGGTAGCCGTCTTTGACCAACTGGCGCTGCAAGTCGGTGCGCACCCCATATAGCATCTGGAACTCGAAATCGTCCTTGGAGATTTGCTTCGCGGCTGCGAAGCGGATGGTTTGCGCGATCATACGCGGATCGTGGGTAGCAATGGCGTGGTAAAAGCCGCTGGGAAGGAGCATCTGCATTAGCCGGACGTAGTTGCCATCGACGTCTTTTTTTCTTGCGAAGGCCACTTCGTCGGATTCCTTATAAGCACCTTTGCAAAGGCGAATGCGGCATCCGTAGGTCAGCAACCCCTGCACGTCTTTTTCGCTCCGATAAAGGTAAGACTGGATTACCGTACCAACGGCAGGGTTGCGGGCGCGAACACGCTTGACTAGATCAATGGTTCGCTCGGTGTACGCGGAACCCTCCATATCGACACGAAGGAAATTTTCGTAGCCAGCCGCTCGCTCCACGATCGACAACAGCAGCCCTTCGCAGAAATCAGGGCTCAGGTCCAAGCCCAGCTGGGTAAGTTTGCACGAGACGTTGGCATGCAAGCGTTCCTGGGCAATGCGATCGAAGATTTCGAGATAAGCGTCGCGGGCGCGCTGCGCGTCGGCCACCGTGGCTACATTTTCGCCAAGATAATCGAGGCTGGTGTACATCCCCTGGCTGTTGCAGGCGCGGGCGGCAATGATAGCCTCGTCGAGCGTTTCTCCGGCCACGAAGCGGCGAGCCATGCGCCGCGTGGTTGGGTTGGTGGTTACCCAGTGAGCAAAGCCGGCGCTCTCTGAGAGTTTCAACAGGGTTGAGCGAAGCATGAAGCTTCATTATGCCTGTGGGAGAGATGGCCTACTAGGACAGCACTTCCTCGTTGTGCTCTTCCAGGAACTTTTCAGCATCCAGCGCCGCCATGCACCCGGATCCCGCGGCGGTGACCGCCTGCCGATAACGGTGATCCTGCACATCGCCGGCGACAAAGACCCCCGGAACCGTCGTCTTGCTGCCATTAAGGGAGGTGAGGTAGCCGTTGGGATCCATTTCGAGCTGGCCGCGAAACACGGCTGTATTGGGATCGTGACCGATGGCGACGAAAACGCCGTCCAGTTCAAGCTCGGTGGTCGCATTGGTTTCCGGGTTGCGCAGGCGCGCGCTTCCGACGTGTCCGTTGGCATGTGGGACGATCTCATCAACCACCGCGGGCGTGATGAATTCGATCTTTTCATTGGCACGCGCGCGATCCAGCATTATTTTAGAAGCGCGAAATTCGGGTCGACGGTGTACAAGGTAGACCCGGCTGGCAAAGCGGGTCAAGAACACCGCCTCTTCCATCGCCGTGTCACCTCCGCCAACGACCGCGATGGGTTTGCCGCGGAAGAAATAACCATCGCAAGTAGCGCAGGTGGAAACGCCGCGGCCCATCAGGTGGCGTTCCGAAGGAAGTCCAAGGAGCCGGGCCGAGGCGCCAGCAGCCACAATCACTGTCTTGGCTTCATACGTGTCTTTACCGGCGGCAATCTTGAACGGACGGCGGCTCAGGTCAACTTCACTAACCGCACCGGATTTGAACTCGGCGCCAAATCTTTGCGCCTGCTTGCGCATATTTTCGATCAGCTCGGGCCCCAGAATACCGTCAGGGAAACCGGGATAATTTTCAACCATGGTGGTCAGCGTAAGCTGGCCGCCGGGTTCGTGGCCATCAATCACCAGCGGTTTCAGATTCGCCCGAGCTGCATAGATCGCTGCGGTGAGCCCAGCGCAACCGCTGCCAATGATGATTACATTGTGCATTCGCTATACCCCGACCTATTGGATTCCTGACCGCGCCCGCGCGATACAATGAACGGCTATTGTAACGTTCCGGTGGCGAGCAGCCAAATTGGAGAGCCAATATTACAGGTCCGCTTTGACCTTTGAAAATCCGGCGGCTATATTCGACGATAGTACAAGCGAAGAGTTCGGATCGCCGGAGGAAAACGACGCTAATGGATCCGCGTTACCCCATAGGCAAATACACTCAGCCGCAGGAAGTTACGCCGGCTTTACGGGATCAGGCAATTACTGCAATCGCGGAAGCTCCCGCTAAGCTGCGAGCTGCGGTGAAGGGCCTGAACGACCAGCAACTGAATACCCCGTACCGCGAAGGTGGTTGGACGGTGCGTCAGGTGGCCCATCACGTTCCAGACAGTCACCTTAACGCGTACGTACGACTCCGTTTGGCGTTGACCGAGCAAGAGCCCACGATTAAGCCTTACGAAGAGGCGCGGTGGGCCGAACTGGAGGATGCCAAATCTGCACCCGTCGACGTATCGCTGAGTCTCCTCGATTCCTTGCATGAACGTTGGGTGCGACTGTTGCGGTCGCTGAAGCAACAGGAATACGCGCGCACCTTTCGACACCCGGAACATGGCGTGCGCACGGTGGACTGGCTGCTGTTTCTCTACGCGTGGCATGGCCGGCATCACACCGCGCACATCACCGAATTGCGCAAGCAAAGAAACTGGTAGCCCCGCGCTAGGCTTTCTGTCTGCGAGATTTGGCGGCCGCAAGGCCGGCGCTCACCACGATGTGCTGGACTTCAATGACATCAAGGCCGTACCTTTGATTCAAAATGGCCGCAAAGCCCTGCGCCTGCGTCCAGGTTTCAAAGCGACCGTACTCGTTCTGAGGCCACACCTGTGATGTATCTTCCCGTACGCGTGCCACGAAGGCACCATTCTCGGTGTTGACAGCCGCAAATGCGAAGCGCTGTTTGGACGTTTCGTTTTTTCGGCCTAAGTGGCCCTCTCGCCTCGTCGGCGCCGCCATGGTCAGGCACTGCGCGGTGCCTACAACCAATGCGCGAATCCCGCGGGAAAGGCCATCCAAGTCCCGCGATAACTTCATCATCGACAACTGGAGCCGGGCAATCTGACGCGCCGTTTGCACGAGCTCTTGGGTGTCTTCGGAATTGAGAGTCCATGTAGAGTCATTCTCCACAGATTCTGAATAACTCTTAAGAGAGCGATCGAAGCGCGCGAGCGTTTTGAGCAGACTGCCGCGTTTTTTCACCGGCCACCTCCGCGGCGCCGCCAGATAAAGAGTCACCCTGTATGTATATTACCATATCTATATAACTGAATCCAGGCTTCTGCAAGCACGACATGGATCCGCGCTGGTATGCTTCGCAGCCCCCGTGTACGATGGTTTGCGAGGAGAACGCATGAGTCGACCCGCTGGAACGTACGCAATATTTGAGACTTCACAAGGCAACATCGCTATTCGCCTGCTCGAGAAAGAAGCCCCCAAGACCGTGGCCAACTTTGTAGGCTTGGCCGAAGGAACCAAAGAATTCACCGACGAGATTAGCGGGAAGAAGCTGAAAAAGAATTATTACGACGGCCTGACCTTTCACCGCGTAATCCCGGATTTCATGATTCAGGGCGGCTGTCCGCGCGGAGACGGACGCGGCGGACCTGGCTACACATTCCCGGATGAATTTCACCCTTCGCTCAAACATTCCAAGGCCGGCAAGCTCTCCATGGCCAACGCCGGCCCGGGTACGAATGGCAGCCAATTTTTCATCACTGTCGCGGCCACTCCCTGGCTGGACAATAAGCACACCATTTTCGGTGAGGTGGTCGAAGGCCAGGAAGTTGCCGACAAAATCTCCAAGCTGCCACGCGATGCCAGCGACCGTCCGCGCACGCCGGTAACCTTGAACAAGGTGCGCATCGAACGGGTTCAGTAGCAGCGACCCTTGTTCCAGAAAACTCCGCCAGCGGACGACAGAGGTCACGGTAGAGAAATGCTCACGCCGCAGCAATTGCTGGCAACCATCATTGAAATAATTTTTGTGCTGCTCGGAGGGCTAGTCGCATGGCTCGGCGTCAGCGGGCACATCTTGTTCGACCGCCGAAAACCGGGCTGGCTGCTGCTAAGCGTGGCAGTTGTCTTGTGGGGACTGCGAGCGCTGTACAAGCCCGTACAGTGGTGGTCGCGAACCGAGCAATGGACGCGCGGCCTCTCTCTCACCTTGCTCGGTGGAGTGATGCTGGCCATCTCGCGGGTTCCCTTCCTTTGGGTCGGCAGATTGCTGGCCTTCGCCGGCGTAGTGCTGATTGTTCGCGGCCTGATAGGTTCGGTGCTGATCTTTCGCCGCGGTAATTAGCGCCACTGGTTCCCTTCTGCCTTTATGGTCCCCCTCGGATATAATCCCGCCACACCGCCTCTGCGGCAGGCCCAGACCAACCCAGCTACGAGGAGCGCTTATGTTCAAGGAATTCAAAGAATTCGCCATGCGGGGCAACGTCATTGACCTAGCCGTTGGCGTCATCATCGGAGCGGCGTTCGGGAAAATTGTCGCCTCGTTCGTCGACGACATCATCATGCCGCCAATCGGACAGCTGTTACACGGCGTCGATTTTTCTAATAGGTATATCGCGTTGAAAGGCGAACACTATGCGACGCTGGCCGAGGCGAAGCAGCACGCGATCCCTACTCTGAACTACGGGCTGTTTCTGAATACGGTGGTCAATTTTCTAATCGTCGCATTCTGTGTATTTATTTTGGTGCAGCAAATGAATCGGTTGGCGAAGAAACCGCAGCCCGCGGTTGCTGAACCGAGCACCAAGGAATGCCCGCAGTGCACCATGACCATTCCGATACGCGCAAAGAAGTGCCCGCACTGCACAACGCAAATCGCGTAACAGCTACAGTGAACCTATGCCCGCGCTTGACCATTACGCTTTGGGCTTGCGTTTGCTCTGATTCGACTCCAAATGGTTCCGCAAACGAGTAACGACCTCGTCTTCATGACCCTCTTCGATTTCCTTCTGAACCTCTTCTAAGGCAAAGTGCACTACGTCGTGATGGTGCAATTCTTCGCGGGCCAATGACTCGCTGAACCGTAACCACAGGCGATGCAGCAGATTCACTTCGTTGGCGGTAAGGTTCGGCGCGTGCGGGCCGAGCACTTTGTAGATCTTGTCGCCATTCGGCAGGTGAATTTCCAGGTTAAATTGCGGTTTCGGGTCCGGAAGCTTCTCCCACGCTTCGCCGATTTGGCGCGCTTGCTCTTCCGTGTTGTCCTTAGCCGATCGCCCGATGACGATGGTGCTCGATTGCAATGCGGTAGAAGCGCGCAAGATACCGTCCCACAGATCATTGGCGGCCACGACCGCCAGTCGAATCGATTTCCCTCGTTTTTCCGCCATGGAAAGCGCCTGCGAAAACAAATGTTGCTCGATGCTTCCAAACAGCTGATCGGCGTCCAATTCGTTTTCCCCAGAAGCCGAACGCCTCAATAGCCGGACATGCAGGACAACCACATCTCGCCGGCCCGGCTTGATGCGGTCGAGAACGTTGCCCAGGTGGTACAGGTTGAAGTGGTTGCTGACCGGCACAAGAATATTTCCCGGCCGTGCGCCGACTGCTTCCGGACTCAACTCCCCTTCCAACTCGAGATTGAACTGATCCATTTCCACATGCGCGACTCCGCGGTTTCGGGCACGCCGCTCGGAAACGGTGAACACGATATACAAAATGACGGAAAAAACGCCTCCCGCCATGGTGGCAACGGGCTTGGTGAACAGGTTTACAATCGCGATGAGGAACAGCGTCAGCGTTATGAGCCCAAGTCCAACCGGGATCTGCACGCCGCGAAACTCGAAATTTAGCGGCACCTGGAACTCGCGCTGACCCGGGCGCGTATATCGCAAGACAAACACCGCCAGGCCGTTCATCGCGAAGCTCCAAATCACCCCGAAGGCAT
>Ga0210409_10007846_pt1 | contig 10950 bp, 5 predicted proteins | sample IncBWH17MmetaG_FD_161649 | JGI IMG/M metagenome (GOLD analysis project Ga0210409, IMG submission 161649) | Forest soil microbial communities from Barre Woods Harvard Forest LTER site, Petersham, Massachusetts, United States - Inc-BW-H-17-M | ecosystem: Environmental > Terrestrial > Soil >...
TCCGATCTATGCTTCTTGTAGCCGATCACACGCGGCTGCGCGATCATGTTGCGGTAGCGGGCGTAGCCGATGCGCGACGGCGAATCGACTTCCAGGATGCGCGCCATCTTGTGATACAGGACATCCCGCTCCGGGCCGGCGGGTAGTTTTTGCGAGGCGGCGTACAGCACATCGTATTCGGGAATCTTGACGCAGCCATTGTTGTTCTGGCCAACGTTCGGACCGTAGAACAGCTGCATGAAGTTGTCGCCGTCAGGATAGTCGGCGATCCATGGCGCAGTGCGGGTCTGCAGCTGGCATTCTTTTTCCGCCTTGAGCAGGTCAGGGAAGGTTTTCAGGTCGCCGACCATGCGGATGTGGATGGTGTCATAGGTCTTCTTCCACATTTCCGACTGCTGCTGGCCGTTGGAGTCGGCGCGGGCGGAATAGCGTACTGTCAGCGGCTTGCCGTCCGGCAGGTTGCGGTAGCCATCCTTGCCGATCTTGTAGCCGAACTTGTCGAGCAGGGCATTGGCGACTTCCGGTTCGTACTGGATGCTGCTCTTGTAATCCGGATCGTAGCCGACCACGCCTGGCGGGATCGGGTATTCCAGCGGGATCGCTTCGTCGTTCCAGACCACCTTGATTTCTTCACGCACGTTGTGCGCCATGGCGATGGCGCGGCGCAGGGCGATTTTTTCCTTGCTCATGCCGCCCAGCACCGGGTCTTGCATGTTCCAGTAGAAATAGCTGATTTCAGGATCGACGATGCGTGACAACTGCACGCCGCGCTTGACGAATTCCGGTTTCAGCTTGCCGCCGGCCATGACCTGCGGCGCCAGCGGGCCTTGCAGTTCGGTGATGTCGACTTCGTCGCCTTCGAAGGCCAGCAGGCGCGACTGGTCTTCCACCATCACGCTGATTTCGACGCGGCCGATCTGCGGCATGCGCTTGCCCTTCATCTTGGCGACGATGGCAGCATCGCCAGGGTCAGTGCTAGGCTGGAAATCCCAGGTGTAGCCACGGTAGTCCGGGTTGGCGGTCAACACCATGCGTGAGCCGCGTATCCATTGGCTCAGGATGTAAGGGCCGGTACCGACCGGGTGTCCCATCACGGTGCCCTGGGCGTCGCGGTATTTTTCGATGACTTCGCGCGCCACGGCGCTGGTCGGCTGGTGGGCCAGGATCATGCCAAGGTTGAAATCTGGTTGTTTCAGGTGAATGCGCAGGGTATAGCGGTCCAGCAGTTCGAAGCCGGGGACATTGGCGTCGTAGTCGAAATGGCCGGTTTGCTTGGCTTTGGCGGCAACTTCGTCGAGGCCGACCACTTTGCCTTCCAGCAGCCAGGTTTGCGGCGAAGCCAGCTGCGGATCGAACAGGCGTTTCCACGAATAGACGAAATCGCCCATGGTCAGTTCGCGCTTCTTGCCGTTGAACACCGGATCGTCGGCAAAGTAGATGCCTTTTTTCAGGTGGATGGTGTAAGTCATGCCATCGGCGCTGACTTCCGGCAGGGCTGCCGCTGCCGAAGGCATCAGCTTGGCCGGACGGGCCAGGTATTCGTAGGCGAACAGCGTTTCAAATACCGACTGGTTCACCAGTTGCGAATACAGGTCGCGTGTGACGGCCGGATCGAAACCGGTTTCCGGCGCCACGAAGACGAAGCGCAATACCTTGTCGGGATCAGCTGGCGAGGTCGGCGCCGCCGCCGCCGATGCATGCATCGGCAGGGCACACGCTAAACACGCAACCAATATCCCGCGTAACCAAAGCGAGTTCATACCATTTGTCTCCTTCATAAATCTCTAGCTAAATCGGGACTGCGGCAGGCTGATAGGGCTTGCCGGAGCAGGGTGTCTTGTCAATTGCTGAATAGGCGGCTTAGTGTTTGTCGACGTCGATGTACTGCCATTCGGCGTGCAGGATCGGATGCTTCTTGAAGCCCTTGACCCATGGACGCGCCAGCCAGCTGCGGATGCGGGTAGTGTTCACCACCACGGCCGAGTCGGCTTCGATCTGTCGATTCATCTGCAGGTAGAGCTGGTTGCGCTCGGGCCCCGGCGGCAAGGCAACGGCTTTTTGGTAAAGCGCGTCGTAGGTTGGCGAGCTATAGCAGCCGTGATTGCCCTGGCCGACATTCGGGCCATACAGCAATTGCATGAAATTCTGCCCTTCCGGATAATCGGCCATCCAGGCGGCGCCCCACAGCATCAGCTTGCACTGGGTGGCGGCTTTCAGATTGTCGGCGAAATTGTTGATGATGAATTCGGAGCGGATGCCGATCTTGTCCAGGCCGCGTTTCCACAGTTCCGACATTTCCTGGTAGAACACCGCTTGCTCGCGCGTGAATTTCAGCAGCAGCGGTTTGCCGTCCGGCATGGTGCGATAGCCATCGGCGCCGCGCTTGTAGCCGAAATGATCCAGCAGCTTGTTGGCCAGCGCCGGATCGTAGGCGACGCTATTGCGGTAAGTCGGATCGTAGCCGACCACGCCTGGCGGAATGAACATCTCCAGCTTGGTGGCCTGGCCGTTGCGCAGGATTGAGACTTCCTGCTTGTTGTCGTACACCATGGTGATTGCGCGGCGCAGGGCGATCCGGTCGAGGCTGTTGCCGCCGATGGTCGGATCCTTGTAGTTCATGACGGTGTAGGTGACGCCGGCATCAACCACGCGCTGCAGCTGGATGCCTTGTTCGGCGTACTCAGGCTTCAGCTTGTCGCCGTCCAATACTGTCGGGGCGGCCAGTTGCGGCATCTTGTCGAAGTCGATCTGCTTGCCCTGGAAGGCCAGCCAGCGCGATTGTTCTTCTTCTATGATGTTGATCTCTACCTTGCCAACCTGGGGCATTCTCTTGCCCTGCATGTCCTTGACGATTTGCTTGTCGATGGCGTCGGAGGAGGGCTTGAAGTCCCAGGTGAAGCCGCGGTATTCGGGATTGGCGACCAGCACGATCTTGCTGCGCGGGACATAGGTTTGCAGCATGTACGGGCCGGTTCCGACCGGATGCTGTCCGCTTTGCGCGCCGTAGGTGCTGATGACTTCCTGAGCCACCGCGCCAAAGGCCGCATACGCCATGATGTTGAGGAAGTTATAGTCCTTGGCGTTGAGGGTGACGCGCAGGGTGTAGCGGTCTGGCGCCTGCAAGCCGGCGACCGGGGCATCGTAATTGAAGTGGCCGCGTTTTTGCGCCTGGGCGGCGAGGTCATCGAGACCGGCGATCTTGCCTGCCAGGAAACTCGCGTGTACCGAACGGCTCTGCGGATCGAGAACGCGCTTGAACGTATATATGTAGTCTTCTGCGGTCAGTTCTCTGCGCACACCCTTGAATGCCGGATCGGGAGAAAAATAAATACCTTTTTTGATGTGAAAGGTATAGGTCTTGCCGTCTTCGCTGATTTCCGGCATGGCTTCCGCGGTCTGCGGCACCAGCTTGGCCGGCCTGGCCAGATAATCGTAGGTCAGCAGGGTTTCGTAGATGACTTCGCTGACCCAGCCGGAGTAGAAATTCGCGGTCCGGATCATGTCGAAGCCGTCGTCGGCGGCTTCGAAGCCCATCCTGATCACTTTCGATGGGTCGGCCGGATTGGTGCTGGTGGCAGCGCTGGCGCTGCCTGCAAACGCCGCGACCACCAGCATTTGCCCTATCAATACTTTTTTGAAGCCAAGCAGATTCGATAATTTACGATGCATTTTCATTGCCTTTTGAGCAGGTGATTATTTTCTTGTGCTTAAGATTGCTTATCTTCAGCCAAAATAGTGTCATTTCCAATGACATCGCGCGTTATGGCGGGTAGCGAACGCGCGACTGGTACTGTTTTTTGCTTAGCAATCCATCAAGATGAAATAGTGTACGCCTGCTCTGCTTAGTTGAAACCTGTTCATGTGGGTTGTCTCCTGTTTTGTTTAGTTTTTGGGGCCGATGCCGGCCGTACGTTCCAGGTTAAGGCGGCATACTACAGAATCCCGCGCAAAAAGATAGATAGGCGCTCAGTGTTTTTCAACATCGAGGTACTCCCAGTCGGCCTGCAGGATAGGATGGCGCTTGAAGCCCTTGATCCACGGCCGTATCATCCAGTTGCGCAAACGCGACGTTGTCAGGACCCAGGCGGTGTCGGCTTCCATCTGGCGGCTCATGTCGATATACAGCTGGTTGCGCTCCGGCCCCGGAGGCAAGGCCTTGGCCTTGACATACAGGGCGTCATAGGCCGGCGAGCTATAGCAGCCGTTATTGCCTTGCCCCACATTCGGGCCGTACAGCAGTTGCATGAAGTTGTCGCCTTCCGGGTAGTCTGCGGTCCAAGAACCATTCCACATCATCAGCTTGCATTCGGTCGCCGCCTTCAAATTGTCGGCAAAATTGCTCACCTTGAACTCGGCGCGGATACCGATTTTATCGAGCCCGCGTTTCCAGATCTCCGAGGAAACCGTATTGATCGCATTGGGTTCTGTCGCAATTTTCAAAGTTAGCGGCTTGCCGTCCGGCAGGGTGCGGTAACCGTCGGCGCCGCGCTTGTAGTTGAAGCGGTCAAGCAATTTGTTTGCCAGCACCGGATCGTAAGCGATGCTGTTGCGGTAGCTGGGATCATGGCCGACCACGCCTTCAGGGATCGCCATCTCGGCTTTTACCGCCAGACCGAGGCGCATCTGGCTTATTTCATCGTCAATGTTGTAAGACATTGCGATTGCCCGTCGCAGGGCATTTTTCTCCAGGCTGCTGCCGCCGATCAGAGGGTCTCGGTAGTTGAGGAAGATGTAAACCACGCCGGCTTCAGTGATAGTATCGAGGCGAACGCCTTCATCGATGAAGGATTGCTTCAGTTTTTTGCCGTCGAGAACGGTCGGCGCGGCTGCCTGCGGCAGGTAGTCAAAATCGATCTGCTTGCCTTGGAACGCCAGCCAGCGCGATTGCTCTTCCTCGATGATGCTGATTTCGACGCGCCCGACCTGCGGCATTTTCTTGCCCTTCATGTCGTGCACCAACTGGTCGTCCCAGGCCGATCCGGACGACTTGAAGTCCCAGGTGTAGCCGCGGTATTCAGGATTGGCAACCAGTACAATTTTGCTGCGCGGCACATACTGCTCCAGCATGTAGGGGCCGGTGCCGACCGGATGGGCTTGGGTCCGGTCGCCATAGGCATCCACGACTTCATGCGCTTGCGCGCCCAGGGCGACGAATCCCATGATGTACAGGAAATTGTAGTCCGGCGCCGTCAGCTTGATTTGCAGGGTGTAGCGGTCAGGCGTTTGCAAGCCGCTGACTGCGGCATCGTAGTCGAATTTGCCGGTTTTTTTGGCGGCGGCGATCAGCTCATCCATGCCGGCGATCTTCCCTTGCAAGACATTGGCATTTGGGGACAGGTTCTTCGGATCGAGGAAGCGCTTGAAGGTATACGCATAGTCGGCGGCCGTCAGTTCCCGGCGCACGCCTTTGAAGGCGGGGTCGGGAGCAAAATAAATCCCCTTTTTGATGTGGAACACGTAGGTCTTGCCGCCATCGCTTATTTCCGGCATGGCTTCCGCGGTGCCGGGGACCAGTTTGGACGGGCGCGCCAGATAGTCATAAGTCAGCAAGCGTTCAAAAATGGCTTCGCTGACCCAACTGGAATAGGCGTTATAGGTGCGCACCATGTCGAAACCATCGTCCGGCGCTTCCAGCGCTACGCGCACCACTTTGGACGGATCCGCCGGATTATTGCCAGTTTGAGCAGGAAATGCTGCACCTGCGATGCACGAAATGAGCATTAATGGTGCAATGCACGATTGCGTAATTTGCTTAAAGTTCCACATAATCCTGTCTCTATTTCCTTGCCACATGGCAGTTAAATGTTCCGCATTCTAGGCCCAAACAGCCCGCGAAATGGCGTAGTTTCGCCATTAAATCAATCTATGCGACTTTACTTATACGTATATGCGTATTTGTTATTTGGCGTATATAAGCAACAGTTCGCAGGCGTTGCCCAAATTAAATGCTGTTTTTATTTTTTTTAGGATACACTATTTTAGCTGCATTAAAACCTGTGGCATATTTTTTGCTTGTAGCTTTAGGCGGAAATGTTGCTGGCAAACAATTACAAATTGGTACCAGTAAAGTTGCCGTGCAGTTTGTTTTACTCGCGAAAAAAATCTGCTTTTTGGTCGTTGTTGTGCAAAAGATTTTGGACGCATCGCTCAGAAGGCGATTAACAAATCGTACTTAGATTTACTATAAAACTTAAATTTCAACTCTAACTTTTACCCATAGGGAGTTTGGTTATGATGAAGGAACGGGGATTGCCACGTTCGCTGCGACTGATGTTTTCAGGCGGCGTAGCTGTTGGGCTAGGTCTGTTGGCCCATTCAGTGCAGGCGCAGGAGACGAAGACGGACGATGCTCCACAACAAATGCAACGAGTCGAAATTACTGGCTCATCGATTAAACGCATTGCGGCTGAAGGTATTTCACCTATCACCGTGATCAAGGCCGACGATTTCACCAAGATGGGATCGACTACAGCGGCTGAAGTGCTGTCCAATATTTCGGGCAACCAGACACAATTCAACACCTCGTCCAACGTGGGCGCCGGCAAGACTGTCGGTGCTGCTGCAGACTTGCGTGGCCTGGGCTCCAACAAGACACTGGTTCTGCTGAACGGCCGTCGTCTGGCCAACAGCGCGTTCGACGGTTCGGCAGTCGACTTGAACGTCATTCCAATCGCTGCGCTCGACCGCGTTGAAGTACTCCGCGACGGCGCGTCTGCGATCTACGGTACCGATGCTATCGGCGGCGTTATCAACTTCATCACCAAGCGTTCTTACACTGGCTTGAACGTCAGCGGCGAAGGCATCCTGCCGCAGCAAGCGGGCGGAGCTGAAAAGCGTGTCAACGTTTTGGGCGGTATCGGCGATCTGGACAAGGATGGCTACAACTTCTTCGGCGTGATCGACTATCACACCCAGAACGGCGTGAAAGCCAGCGACCGCGATTTTGCCAAACTGGGCGGCCAAAACCCAGGTGTTGGCCTGAACGCCAGCAGCGGCAACTCTTATCCGGCCAACTTCACCGATGTCGGTTCGGGTAACAGCAGCAACCCTTATGCAAGCAACTGCAGCTCCGTGTCGTCATATGCCTTCAGCAAGAGCGGCATTTGCCGTTACAACAGCCAGGCAAACATCGGCATCGTCCCGAAAACAGAGGAAATCGCTGTAATCGGCAAGGGTACTTTCAAGCTGGGTCCTGACGATACAGCCTCGATTGAATACCTGCACTCGCAAAGCAAGGTGAAAACCTATGTTGCGGGCGACGTGTTCGCTGGCGACGTCAGCGGCACCAGCACCGACTATTACATCACCAAAAGCAGCCCGTTCTATCCAGGCAATGGCATTACGCCAGCCAACTCGACTGCCAGCGGCGGCCCGTTGTCGCTCAACTGGCGTTCGGAGACTGCCGGCCAGCGCGTGACTGAATCCAAGAACAGCACCGATCGTTTGCTGCTGAGCCTGGAAGGCACCAAGTTCGGCTGGGATTACAAGACTGGCCTGTCCTATTCGGTCAGCAAGGCGGAAGACAATCTGGCAGGCGGCTACCTGAACAACGATATGGTCAAGGCCGGCTTGCTGAACGGCATCATCAATCCGTTTGGCCCGCAAAATGCAGCTGGCACAGCCTATCTGAACAGCGCCCAACTGTACGGCACTTATGAAGATGCACGCACGCAAACCACATCGCTCGACTTCACTGCCAGCCGCGAGCTGTTCCAGTTGCCAGCCGGTCCGGTGGGCTTTGCGATTGGTGGCGAGTACCGCAAGGAAAAGGCCAGCTTCAACGTTGACCATGCACTGGCCGACCTCGATTCCAGCACCGGTTCGCAGGATGCGCAGTCGTCTTCCGGCCAGCGTAACGTCAAAGCTGTGTTTACAGAGCTGAGCGTACCTATCGTCAAGAGCCTGGAAGCACAATTGGCAGCACGCTACGACCGCTACAGCGATGTCGGCGGCACGATCAATCCTAAGATCGGCTTCCGTTGGCAGCCAGCCAAGCAAATCATGTTCCGTACTTCGTACAGCACTGGTTTCCGCGCTCCTAGCCTGTATGAGTTGAATGATCCGACTTCGAAGACCTTCACCAACAGCGCCTACAACGATCCAGTCCTGTGCCCAGGCGGCAACGTGGCTGCCGGCGGCGTCGCTGCACGTGATTGCGGTCAGCAATTCATGAAGCTGCAAGGTGGTAACCCGAATCTGCAACCGGAAAAATCGAATTCCTTCACGCTCGGTATGGTGATTGAGCCGATTCCAACGGTGACTGCTTCTGTCGACTACTTCAACATCAAGATCAAGAATCAGATTTCGGCGATTCCTGAAGCCGATATTTTCGGTGATCCGACCAAGTACGCGGGCAACTATGTACGCAATGCTGACGGTTCGTTGAACTACGTCACAGATACCAACATCAATCTGGGCAACGTTCACACCTCGGGTTTCGATATCGGCGCCGCATGGCGTCTGCCGAAGACCGCATGGGGTAATTTCGGCCTGTCGCTGGATGGCACATACGTCACCCAGTACGACTATCAAACCGAAACCGGCGGCGCTTACCTGAACAACCTGGGCGTCTACGGCGGTGGTGTCGGTGCTGCGGGCGGCGTGGTGTTCCGCTGGCGCCATACTGCTACGCTGAACTGGAGCCAAGGTCCATGGAGCGCAGCAATGCAACAAGTCTATACAACCGGCTATCGCGATCAGAACGGTCCTAACGTTGTCGATGCATACAAGAACCACACAGTCGGTTCCTACACGCGCTACAACCTGTCCGGTAGCTATACCGGCTTCAAGAACCTGACTCTGACTGCCGGCATCAAGAACCTGTTCAATACGAACCCACCGGGCACCAATGTAACCGACAACTTCCAGTATGGTTACGATGCTCGTTACGGCGATGCTATTGGCCGCGCGTTCTTTATCCGTGGCAACTATCAGTTCTTCTGATAGCGGGAATCAATTGACTTAAGCGCTATTCGTAAGTAAACCACCTGGGAAGTTATCCAGGTGGTTTTGGCTTTTCCGAATACATAAGTTAAGTTGCATCTTTCTGCTGTTTTAGGAGTCCTTGATGTAGTATTTACGGATGCGCAGAAATTGAGTGGTGACAGATTGGTATCTTTGTAGGGTTCGTACTGAAAATACCAGAATGGTGCACCACGGCAGGTACAATTTTTGCGTTACCGTATCTGGGCAGTAGTTCACTCATCAGATTGCAGGCAGTTCTGGCAATTGAATAATGTAGTATCGGAGGAAAGAGGCATGGATTTCACGCAGGATGGGAGAAACCCTTCCAAGAATGTAGTTGGCATCAGCGTGGTGGTTCTTCTGCATGTGGCGCTAATTTATGCGCTGGTTACCGGTCTCGCCCGCAAGGTCGTTGAAGTGATTCAGCAACCGGTCGAAACCAAGATCATCGAGGAGATCAAACCGCCACCGCCGCCACCACCACCGAAACAGGTTGTGCCGCCACCGCCAAAATCGGTTGCGCCGCCACCACCGTTCGTACCTCCACCAGAGGTAAAGGTAACACCGCCGCCAACAGAGAACGTGATTGCAGCAGTCACCAATGTCAAACCACCGACAAATGATTTGCCGACTTCTGTAGCACAACCATCGACCACCGGTGAAGCAGGTCCTTCGCATACCAGTGCAAAAATTTCTGGCAATTGCGAAAAACCGGAGTATCCGAGAACTTCTTTGCGTAATGAAGAAGAAGGTACCGTGACAGTCAGACTGACGATTGGTCCTGACGGTAACGTGGTCGATTCTGCAGTTGAAAAGGGCAGCGGTTTCAAGGATCTGGACAGAGCCACGGTGAAAGCCTGGAGCCTGTGCCATTTCACCCCGGCCATGGCCGACGGTAAACCTGTGCAGTCAACGACAAAAATGCAGTATGTCTGGAAGCTCGAATAATCGACGTGTAGAACCACTACGTTGTCCGTTATCCTAGCAATCTAATTTATAAAATTTGGAGTATTAGTATGTCTACCACTCGTAATCGCTTATCCGCCCTGGCTGCCGCTCTGATGATCTCCGCCGTGACGATCTCGCCGCTGGCCGCAATCGCCCAGACACCAGCCGCAGCTTCCGCTCCTGCTGCCGCTTCCGCACCGGCCACAGCCGACGCGCCTAAAGCTGCCGATGCAGCTGCAGCGTCGCTGGTCGACACCCCAACCCCACCGCCAGCACCTGCTGACCACGAAACCGTCAACAATCCATACGGCCTGGACGCCCTGTGGAAAGGCGGCGACTTCGTTGCCCGCGGCACCCTGATCATCCTGGTGCTGATGTCGATGGGTAGCTGGTACATCATCATCACCAAGCTGATCGAGCAGGTGAAACTGATGGGCCAGGCTAACAACGCCAAGAAAACATTCTGGAAAGCCGGTACGGTTGAAGCAGGCGTCGCCGGCCTCAAGCCGAACAGCGCTTACCGCTTCATCGCTGAAAACGGCGTGAACTCGACGCAGCACCACGACGGCGCCCTGCTGGAGCAGATTGACCTGAACACCTGGGTCACGATGTCGATCCAGCGTTCGGTCGAAAAAGTGCAAAGCCGTCTGCAAGACGGCCTGGCGTTCCTGGCAACGGTCGGTTCGACTGCACCGTTCGTCGGTCTGTTCGGCACCGTCTGGGGTATTTACCACGCGCTGACAGCGATCGGTATCGCCGGCCAGGCGTCGATCGACAAGGTTGCCGGTCCGGTCGGTGAAGCGCTGATCATGACCGCGATCGGTCTGGCAGTGGCTGTGCCTGCTGTTCTGGGTTACAACTGGCTGGTCCGCCGCAACAAGAGCGCGATGGAAGAAATCCGTTCGTTCAGCGCCGACCTGCACTCGGTCCTGCTGAGCGGCGTGATGTCCTCGAGCTCGGCAGTCCAGGTTGCCCATATCAATAAAAAGGTTGGCTAATCATGGCGATGTCACTCGGCTCTCCCGATGGGGATGAAGA
>Ga0210409_10007847_pt1 | contig 10950 bp, 7 predicted proteins | sample IncBWH17MmetaG_FD_161649 | JGI IMG/M metagenome (GOLD analysis project Ga0210409, IMG submission 161649) | Forest soil microbial communities from Barre Woods Harvard Forest LTER site, Petersham, Massachusetts, United States - Inc-BW-H-17-M | ecosystem: Environmental > Terrestrial > Soil >...
CCTGGGGGCCGAGGCCCGTCACCTGCTGGCGGCGGTGCTCATGACCGCGCCGGGGACGATCCTCCTGGCCAAGATCTTCATCCCCGAGACGGGCACTCCCCAGACCATGGCGACGGTAAAGGTGGACATGCCCCGTTCCGACGTCAACCTCGTGGGGGCCGCCGCCCGGGGGACGAGCGAGGGGCTCTACCTGGCCCTGAACGTGGCCGCCATGCTCATTTCCTTCTTGGCCCTGGTGGCCCTCGTGAATCTGGTGCTGGGCCACATCGGCCACTGGTTTTCTGTCGAGCTTAGCCTGGAGAGAATCCTGGGCGTGGTCTTCGCCCCCCTGGCCCTGGCCATGGGCGTGCCCGCAAAGGACGCCTTCGCGATCGGAGACCTCCTGGGTACGCGGATGGTGCTGAACGAGCTGATCGCCTACAAGCGGCTGGGGCCCATGCAGGCCACGCTCGACCCCCGCAGCTTCACCATCGCCACCTACGCCCTCTGCGGCTTCGCCAACTTCGGCTCCGTGGGCATCCAGATCGGAGGCATCGGAGCCTTGATTCCCGAGCGGCGCAACGACCTCGCCCGCCTCGGGCTCCGCGCCCTCCTCGCGGGAACCCTGGCCAACTTCGTGAGCGCTTCCATTGCGGGGATGCTGCTTTGACCGCCCTCAAGGAAGCGGAGGAAGCGGTCAAATTCATAGCCGGGCGGACGCCCCTGCGCCCCGCGATCGGCCTCGTCCTGGGGTCGGGCCTGGGAGCCTTCGCCCGCACCCTGGAGAGGGCGACCAGCGTCCCCTACAGCCAGATCCCCCACTTCCCCACCGCCACCGCTCCCGGGCACGGCGGCGAGCTCGTGGTCGGCCACGCGGGGGGGGTGCCGGTGGCGGTGATGTCGGGCCGGGTCCACTACTACGAGGGCTACCGGATGGACCAGGTGGTCTTCCCGGTGCGCGTGCTGGCCAGGCTGGGGGTCAAGATCCTGATCCTGACCAACGCCGGGGGCAGCATCAACGTCAACTACAAGCCCGGGGAGCTGATGGTCATCGAGGACCACATCAATTACATGGGCACGAACCCCCTCCTGGGGCCCAACGAGGACGAGCTCGGTCCCCGCTTCTTCGACATGACCGAGCCCTACGACGCCCGGCTGCGCGAGATCGCGGAGGCGGCGTGCTGGAAGGCGGGGGTGCCGGTGCGCAAGGGGGTCTACATCGGCTTCACCGGGCCGTCCTACGAGACGCCCGCCGAGATCAAGATGGCCCGCGCCATGGGGGCGGACGCGGTGGGCATGTCCACCGTGCCCGAGGTGATCGCCGCCCGCCACATGGGGCTCCGCGTGCTCGGCCTCTCCTGCCTCACCAACATGGCCTCCGGGGTGCTCAAGAAGAAGCTGGACCACCGGGAGGTCCTGGCCGTGGGGGAGAAGGTGAAGATGGGCCTCCTCGACGCGCTGAACCGGATCATCCAGGAGGCGGCAAAGCAGGCATGACGCGCGCCGGGGAAGGGGAGAGGGGCCGCCCCCCCGCGCCCCCCGACCTCCGGGGCCTGGCCCGCCTGGCCCGCGAGGCCCGCCGCCGGGCCCACGCCCCTTTCTCCCGGTTCAAGGTGGGCGCCGCCCTGCGCGCGCGGAGCGGCGAGATCGTGACCGGCTGCAACGTCGAGAACGCCTCCTACGGCCTAACCCTCTGCGCGGAGCGGGTGGCGGTCTTCAAGGCGATCTCGGAGGGGATCCGGGGCTTCGACGCGGTGGCGGTGGTGACCGCCTCCCCTCGCCTGACCCCGCCCTGCGGCGCCTGTCGGCAGATCCTCTGGGAGTTCTGCGGAGACGTTTGGGTGAACATGAGCGACCTTAAGGGCCACGCGCGGACGCTGCGCCTCTCCGAGCTCCTGCCGCTCCCCTTCGACTCCCGCAACCTGTGAAGCCCGCGGCCTGGTCACGCCTCCCCACGGAGGCCAGCAATCCCCGCAGCGGGCGCCTCGACGCCCTCTCCACACCGAGGATCGTGGGCTTGATCCTCGATGAGGACCGCCGGGGCCTCCGGGCCGCGGCCCGCGAACGGGCCGCCATCGCCCGGGCGGCGGTGGCGGCGGCCCGCTGCCTGGCCGCCGGCGGGCGTCTCGTCTTCCTGGGCGCGGGGACAAGCGGGCGCCTGGGCGTGCTGGAGGCCGCGGAGTGCCCGCCCACCTTCGGCACGCCTCCCGACCGCATCCGGGCGGTGATGGCGGGCGGACGCGGGGCCGTCTTCCGGGCGGTGGAGGGGGCCGAGGACCGCGAGAGCGAAGGCCGACGTGAGGGCAAGCGCCTGCGGGCGCGAGACCTCCTCGTCGCCATCTCCGCGAGCTCGGTGACGCCCTTCGTGCGCGGGGGTTTGCGGGGGGCACGGGCGGCCGGAGCGGGCACGGTCCTTCTGACCTGCGCCCCCGGGAGGGCCCCGCGCGGCCTGGCCGAAATCGTGATCGCGCTCGGGACCGGCCCCGAGGTCCTGACCGGCTCCACGCGGCTCAAGGCCGGGTCCGCCACCAAGGCCGTCCTGAACGCCATCACCACCGCGGCCATGGTGCGCCTGGGCAAGGTCTACGGGAACTTGATGGTCGAGTTGCGGCCCACCTCCGCCAAGCTCAAGGACCGATCTCGACGCATCGTCCAGCTGGCAGCCGGAGTGTCGAGACCGCGGGCGGAGCGCCTGCTGAGGGCCGCGGGGGGCGAGACCAAGACCGCGATCCTCATGAGCGCGCTCGGCGGCTCCGCCAAAGAGGCGCGGGCTCGGCTCCACGCCGCCGGCGGGCATCTACGGCGGGCCCTCGCCCGAGCCCGGCCGGTCAGGACCCGTAGACCACGATATCTTTAAGGTTGCGGTACTTCTCGTTGTAGTCGAGGCCGTAGCCAACCACGAAGTGGTCTTCGATGGTGAAGCCCACGTAGTCCAACTGGGTTTGGACCAGGCGGCGCGAAGGCTTGGAGAGCAGAGACGCGACCTTCACGGTCCGGGGCCCCCGGGCGCGGAGGACGTTCAAGAGGTAGTTGAGGGTGAGGCCGGTGTCGACGATATCCTCCACCACCAGGAGGTGGCGCCCGTCGAGACCCTGATCCAAATCCTTGACCAAACGGACCTCGCCCGAGGTCTTGGTGGCCGCGCCGTAGGAGGAGACCGCGATGTAGTCGAGGGTCAGAGGAACGTCCTCCATGGCCCGGGCCAGGTCGGTCATGAAGGTGCAGGCCCCCTTGAGCACGCCTACCAGGTGGGGCTCCCGTCCGGCATAATCCGCCGCGATCTGCCGGCCCATCTCTAAGACCCGGGCCTGGATAACGTCATGCGAAAGCAACAGCTTCATCACGCGATCTCCTTCGGAGGGCGTCGATTATAGGGCTCTCCAGCGGCTACCGCCAAGGATCCAGCGCTTGACTCATTGACAGAGAAAGCGAAAGGCGGCTAGGATCCGCGGTATCGAATCAAGCAGGTCCCCATGCCCGGAGGGTGAGGAGAGTGGCGCGGTTGCGTGCGTTCGGGGCGGTTGTCCTGTACCCATTCGCCGCCGGAGCGGGCCGGTTGGGACCCTTGTCGTCCGTTAGTTGGGCCGAGGCTTAGGCCAGGAGAAATCCAATGAGGAACACTGTTTGCAGGACACTCGTCCTTCTCGTATCTGGCGCTCTCTTGTGGCCGATGAGCCAGGCCCACGCCCAGGGAGTGACGACGGGCTCCATCGCCGGTATCGTGAGCGATCCCCAGAAGCAACCTGTCCCCGGCGCGACCGTGGTCGCCGTCCACGACGCGTCCGGAACCAAATATGAAGCCGGCACGCGCGGCGATGGGAGGTTCTCCATCCCCGGCATGAGGGTCGGCGGTCCCTACACCGTCACCGCTTCCGTCTCGGGCTTTCAGCCCAAGGTGACCAAGGACGTCTACGTCTACCTCGGAGGGGCGACCGACCTCGAGCTGACCCTGAGCAACGTCAGCGTCACCGAGGAAGTCACGGTGACCGCCACCGCCGACGCCATCTTCAGCTCCGCCCGCACGGGCGCCGCAACCTCCGTGAATCGGGAGGCCCTGGCCACGATCCCCACCATCACCGACCGCATCAACGACTACGCCCGTCTGAGCCCCCAGTACTCGGACGGGCCCTTCCACGGCAGCTTCTTGGGGCAGGACAACCGCCTCAACAACATCACCGTCGACGGGTCGTACTTCAACAATTCATTCGGCCTCGGCGGCCAGCCCGGAGACCGGACCGGCGTCACCCCCATCTCGACGGCCGCGGTCGAGGAGATCGAAATCAACGCCGCCCCCTACGACGTCCGTCAAGGCCATTTCGTCGGCGCCGGCATCAACATGGTCACCCGCAGCGGCAACAACGCCTTCCATGGCTCCGGCTACTACTGGTTCCGCAACGACGGCCTGGTGGGCACGAGCGCCGCGGGCAACACCTTCACCCCCGGCACCTTCGACTACAAGCGCTACGGGGGCTTGTTGTCGGGGCCGATCATCAGCGACAAGCTCTTCTTCTTCGCGAGCTACGAGAACGACAAATTCACGCAGCCGGGAACGACGTTCGTCGCCAACGCCGGAGGGCAACCGGTGGGCGGCAACATCACGCGCGTCCTCGGCTCCGACTTGAACGCCTTGAGCACCTACCTCAAGACAAATTTCAGCTATGACACCGGGGGCTATCAGGGTTACAGCTTCGAGACCCCGGCCAAGAGATACCTCGGGAAGCTGGACTACAACCTCAACGACAAGAACAAGGTGAGCGTCCGCTACCTGCAGCTGGACTCGCAGACGCCGGTCCTCCTCTCGAACTCGGGCTCCCTCGGCTTCGGCGGCCGCCGCAGCAGCACCACCGGATTGAACTTCGCCAGCTCCAACTACGCGATCCTCGAGAACATCAAGTCGGGAGTCGGCGAGTGGAACTCCATCATCAGCAGCCGAATGGCCAACCAGTTCATCGCCGGCTACACCACCAACGACGAGAGCCGGCCGCAGAGCGGCACGCTGTTTCCGTTCGTCGACATCCTCCAGGCCAGCACGGTGTATACGTCGTTCGGCTCCGAGCCCTTCACCCCCGCCAACCAGCTCCGGTACCACACCTTCCAGGCCCAGGACAACTTCACGTGGAACCGGGGCAGCCACACGTTCACGTTCGGGGCGACGGGCGAGAAGTACCACTCCGACAACGTGTTCTTCCCCGGCTCCCAGAGCGTCTACGTCTACAACTCGCTCCAGGACTTCTACACCGACGCGAACGGCTACCTGGCCAACCCGAACCGGACCACCTCGCCCGTGACCCTCGCGCAATTCCAGGTGCGCTGGAACAACATCCCGGGCCAGACGCAGCCCCTCCAGCCCCTCGACGTCACCTACGGGGGCGCCTACGCCCAGGACGAGTGGCAAGCCGGCCGCAACATCAAGCTCACTTACGGTCTGCGGGTCGAGGTCTCATCCTTCGGCAACAACGGCTACGACAACCCCGTCGCCGACGCGCTCACGTTCCGCGACGCGAACGGGAACCCGATCCAGTACAATTCGGGGAAGCTCCCGGACGCCAAGCTCCTCTGGTCGCCGCGCCTGGGCTTCAACTGGGACGTGAGCGGCAACCGCACGACGCAGGTGCGCGGGGGCACGGGCCTCTTCGCGGGCCCTCCGCTCTACGTCTGGATCTCGAACCAGATCGGCAATACGGGCGTGCTCACCGGCTTCCAGCAGCTCAACAACACGACGGCGCGGCCGTGGAACCCGAACCCGGACGCCTACAAGCCCTCCACCGTCACCGGCGCCCCCGCCTCGAGCTTCGAGCTCGCCCTGACCGACCCGAACTTCAAGTTCCCGCAGGTCTGGCGAAACAACATTGCGGTGGACCGCAAGCTGGGGTGGGGCATCGTGGGCACGGGCGAGTTCATCTACAGCAAGGACATAAACGGGATCTCCTACATCAACGCCAACCTGCCCGCGCCCCAGACGAACTTCGTGGGCGCCGACTCTCGCCCCCGCTGGACGAGCAACCGGATCTACCCGAACATCTCCGACGCCACCGTGCTCGGGAACGAGAACGCAGGCTACTCCTGGAACATCTCGGGCGCCCTCGAGAAGAGGTTCCGGCAGGGCTTCCTGAAGGGTGCCTACAGCTACGGGGCCTCCAGAAACACGGTCGATCCGGGGTCCATCGCGTTTGGGTCCTGGACGGGCAACCCCATCTCCCGCGATCCCAACAACCCGCAGGTCGCCGACACTGAGTACTACCCCGGCCACCGCGTGTTCCTGGCCGGCACGTACCGGCTCGAGTACCTCAAGTTCGGGGCGACGAGCTTCTCCTTCTTCTGGCAGGGGATCACCAACGGCGTGGCCAGCTACACCTACTCCTCGGATCTGAACGGCGACGGCGCCTTCCAGAACGACCTGATCTACATCCCGCGGGACACTTCCGAGATGAACTTCCAGCCGTTCACCTCCGGGGGTCACCTCTACACCGCGGCCGAGCAGGCCCAGGCTTGGAACGCCTACATTGCGCAGGACCCCTACCTGAGCAAGCACCGGGGCCAGTACGCGGAGCGCAACGGGGTGCGTATCCCGATGGTGTTCCACCTCGACTTCAGCGTGGCGCAGGACATCTTCAAGGACTTCGGAGGAAAGCGCCACGGCCTGCAGTTCCGGGCGGACTTCCTCAACTTCTCGAACCTGCTGAACCACGACTGGGGAGTGGGCCAGCGCCTGGTGAACTCGCAGCCCCTCACCAACCCGGGGGTCGACGCCCAGGGCAGGGCCACCTACAGGATGAGGGTCATCAACGGTGCGCTGATGAACCAGACTTTCCAGACCACCGCGTTCCTGACGGACGTCTACCAGATCCAGTTCAGCCTGAAGTACAGCTTCTAACCAACGCTCCGCCTCAACCCGACGGAGCCCCGGAGGGCCTTCCCCAGGCCCGATGGGGCTCCGGCCGGTTGTTCGCCGTGGTCCGGGCCGAGGTCTCGGTTGTAACCCCGGGCTCAGGGACCCCGCGGGGGAAAAAAGGGGATCTTTTCCCGTCCGCCCAGCGTCTCACACTGGTGGCGTCGATCGCGGAACGCGGGGGAGACGCTTGCGCGCACCCGCGGGTATAATCGCGTCTCCGGCACCGCCTCGGGTTCCGGCAGTCAATGGAGGTCACAGCGCAAATGAGACGACGAACTCGCGTTTTGGTGGCGGTAGCAGTGGCCCTCATCCTCCCCCGTCCCAGCCTAGCCGAGGAGCGTCCGGTCCTGGAGTTGAGTCTGGAGGACGCGGTCAAACGCGCTCTCGACAACAACTTGGACATCGCGGTCGATCGCTTCAACCCAACGGTCGGCGCGGAGGGGGTCCGGCAGGCCTTGGGCGCCTACGATCCCTTCCTTAGCGGAACCCTGAGCACGGCTTCGCAGAAGTCGCCCGCCACCAGCGCGTTCTCGGGCGGGGTCAAGGTCACGACCGACACCCAGCTCTGGAACTTCGGGGTCAACCAGTACCTCCCCACCGGAGGCACGTTCAACATCACCTTTAATAGCAACAAGACCGACACCAACAGCGTCTTCACGACTTTCAACCCGACCTATACTTCTTTCTTCAGCCTGAACCTCACCCAGCCGCTGCTCCGCAACCTCAAGCTCGACTCCGCGCGGGAGGGCATCCGGGTGGCCAAGAAGAGCCGCGAGATCTCCGACGTCCAGTTCCGACAGACCGTGATCAACACCGTGGCCAGCACGAAGCAGGGCTACTACGACCTCATCGCCGCCATCGACAACTTGGACGCCCAGCAGAAGAGCCTCGACCTGGCCAAGAAGCTGCTGAACGAGAACGAGATCAAGGTGCGAGTGGGGACCCTGGCCCCCCTGGACGTGGTGTCGGCACAGGCGGAAGTGGCCAGCCGTGAGGAGGGCGTGATCCGCCCCGAGGCCGCGATCCTCGACACCGAGGACGCCCTGAAGCGCTTGATCTTCCCCAAGAACGATCCCGCCACCTGGGATCTTAGGATCATCCCCAAGGACCGACCATCGGCCGAACCGGTGCGGGTGGACGTGGCGACGGCCATCCAGAACGCCTTGGAAAAGCGGACGGACGTCGTGGTCGCCCGGAAAAACCTTGAAAAGGCAGACATCTCGGTGGACTTTGCGCGAAGCCAGGTGCTGCCCCAGGTGGACTTCGTCGCGAGCTACGGCTCGACGGGGGTGGGAGGGACCCAGCTCAACCGCCAGGGGCTGGGGGGCCCGATCATCAGCACCGTCCCCGGTGGGTACGTGGACGCCGCCGGCGACGCCGTCGGGATCGCGAACCCCACTTGGTCGGTCCGCCTCAACCTGACCTATCCGATCATGAATCGGCAGGCCGCGGCCCAATCCGCCCAAGCCCGCCTTTTCAAAGACCAGGCCCTGATCAGCTTCCAGCTTCTGGAACTGCAAGTCGCCCAGCAGGTGCGCGTCGCCGCGCGGGCGGTGGAGACGAACTCCAAGCGGATCGCGACGACCCGGGCCGCCCGCATTCTCCAAGAGCAGCGTCTGGACGCGGAGGAGAAGAAATTCGCCGCCGGCATGTCCACAAACTTCCTCGTGACCCAGGCCCAGCGCGACCTGGCGGACGCCCGGGTGGCCGAGATCCAGGCCATCGCGGACTACAGCAAGAGCGTGGTCGAACTCCAGCGCGTCCAGGAAGCGGGCGTCAGCGGGAGCGGGAGCGTGGCCACGGTCAGCACCAGCGGCACCAATCCTCTCGCGCCGCAGGCGGTGACCACGCCTTCCACCGGAACCACCTCCACCGCCAGGACCACCACCACCCCCACCACCACCTCCACGACCAGCACGACATCCACCACGGGTACCGGGCCCTGAACGGAAAGGCGGCCCGGGCGTTTTGCCCTGGGGTGGGGCGTGCTTTGCATCCTTTGACGCCGGCCCCGATTTAACATTCCCCGCCCGATCCGGTCTATCCTGATGAGTATGGGAAAACGCGCGCGCATCCTTCTCGTGGGGGGGGCCGGCATCGTGGTCCTCGGCCTGATCCTGCTCGGCTTCCGGAGCCGAGGCAGCGGGCCGCGCTACGCGACGGCGGTGGTGGACCGCGGCGACATCTCCGATGTGGTCGGCGCCACCGGGCTCCTGCAGGCGGTCATCACGGTTCAGGTGGGCTCCCAGGTGTCCGGCACCATCGCGAGCTTGGGCGCGGATTTCAATTCGGTGGTGAAGAAGGATCAGGTGATCGCCCGCCTGGATCCTGCCCTCTTCCAGGCCCGGGTCGAGCAGATGAAGGCCAACCTCGTGTCTGCCCGGGCCACCGTCGAGCGCAACCGCGCCACCGTGGCCGACAATAAGCAGAAGTATGAGCGCTCCCGCCAACTGGCAGAGACAAATTTGGTACCCGAAAGCGACCTGGAGAGCGCCAAGGCCGCTTACGACGGCGCGGTGGCCGCGGTCGGCGAGAGCGAGGCCGCGGTGACCCAGTCCCAGGCGTCCTTGAACCAGGCCGAGCTGGACCTCGCCCACTCCGTGATCCAGGCCCCCATCGCCGGGGTGGTCCTCGCCCGCAACGTGGACGTGGGCCAGACGGTGGCCGCCTCCTTCCAGGCCCCCGTGCTCTTCGTGATCGCCAACGACCTCACCCAGATGCAGGTGAACGCTTCCGTCGACGAGGCGGACATCGGGCGCGTCCGCGCGGGGGAGGCGGTCTCCTTCCACGTCGACGCCTACCCCGACCAGGCCTTCGCGGGCAAGGTGGATCAGGTCCGCCTGCAGCCGATCACGAACCAGAACGTCGTGACCTACAACACCATGATCACCGTGGACAACAAGGACATGCGGCTCATGCCCGGCATGACCGCCACCGTCTCCGTGATCATCCAGGACCGCGAGAACGCCCTCCGCTTTCCCTCCCCGGCCCTGCGCTTCCGGCCGGACGGGTTCGTGGATGACAAGGGAGCCCGGAAAGCGCCCTCCGGGACAACGGCGAGCCCGGCCGCTCCCGCCCGGAAAGGGGGTCCTTCACCCGCGCGCACCGACGCCCCGTCCCCGGGGAGCGAGGGCCGGCCCGGCTTGGTCTTCACGATGGGGGACGACGGCCGTCCCAAGCCCGTGCCTGTCCGCCTTGGTATCTCGGACGGCCGGTTCGTGGAGGTGCTGTCGGGCCTTGACGAAGGCGCCCGCGTGATCACGGGCCTCGATGAGACCGGCGGCCGGGCAACACCGCGGCCGAGCGCCTCCCCCGCCAACAACCCGTTTGCTCCCGGTCGGCCCCAGCCGCGCACGCGATGAGCCCGGACGGGACTCCGGTCCTAAGGGTCCAGGACCTCCACAAGTCCTACCTGATCGGTGACGTGACCGTCCACGCCCTCCGGGGGGTGGATCTGGCCGTGGAGCGAGGGTGCTTCCTGGCCGTGATCGGCGCCTCCGGGAGCGGGAAGTCGACGTTCATGAACATCCTCGGCCTCCTCGATCAGCCGACCTCCGGCCACTACTGGCTGGCCGGGGAGGACGTCTCCGGCTTCGACCGCGACCGCCGGGCCGTGCTGCGCAACCGGACGATCGGCTTCGTCTTCCAGAGCTTCAACCTGCTCCCGCGCACCTCCGCCCTGGAGAACGTCGAGCTGCCGCTGCTCTACAACGGCCGCGCGGGGGGAGCCGCGGAGCGGCACCGGCAGGCCAAGAGCCTCCTGGAGGCGGTGGGGCTCGCCGACCGCGCCCACCACACGCCCAGCCAGCTCTCGGGGGGCCAGCAGCAGCGGGTGGCCATCGCCCGCGCACTCGTTAACGAGCCGGAGATGATCCTGGCCGACGAGCCCACCGGCAACCTGGACAGCCGGACGAGCGTCGAGATCATGGAGATCCTGCAGCGCCTAAACCGCACCAAGGGGATCACCGTGGTCCTGATCACGCACGAGCCCGACATCGCGGAGTACGCGGGCCGGGTGGTCGGCTTCCGGGATGGCCGGGTGGTGAAGGACGAGAGGGTGGCCCGCCCCCGGGACGCGG
>Ga0210409_10007850_pt1 | contig 10944 bp, 10 predicted proteins | sample IncBWH17MmetaG_FD_161649 | JGI IMG/M metagenome (GOLD analysis project Ga0210409, IMG submission 161649) | Forest soil microbial communities from Barre Woods Harvard Forest LTER site, Petersham, Massachusetts, United States - Inc-BW-H-17-M | ecosystem: Environmental > Terrestrial > Soil >...
GCTCAATCGCCCACGCGACAGCTTTAAGGAGGTTCCACATCGCAACCGCTACTGGAAAAATAACCCCCGAAAATCAAAAGCCTAAACTAAGCGCCGTTCCAGTCTGATCCTGCTCTTACCATCTTCGGGCCACGCGCTCATCCAAACGCTATAGAAGGGCCGCCGCACCTTTCGTGAGACTTCAGCGCTGGTTATGTCCACATGATCGGCCTGGTTGGCCAGCCACTGATTCGGGGTAAGGTATTTTCGCCCCGACATTTCAAGACTCGTTAGGCTCGCCTCGCGGCTTCCGGACTCAACTTCCACTATGAATCCAATCCCACGCGTTGCGTTGCCTTTTAGGAGCCCCGATTCCTCTGTCCCGCGAATGTAAACCGGCCTAACACCCAAAACACGCACCGACGGCGCAAAAAAACGATCAAACAGAGTCAGCAACCCAAGGACGATCCCTAGTGTTGACCCGGCCAGCAAATACCATTCCTTAACAATCGCCAGCCTTTTTGGTTGATCGTCGGTCGCCATTTTTTACTAACCTTAGAGCATAGGTGCGCCGAACGTTCGATTCCAGTTAATTAAAGGGCGCTCTTTCCTTTATCCCTTCCATTTGCAAGACTGAAATCTTCCTCTGTGGGCGACGGGTAAAGACAAGGTAAAAGCTTTTTTACATTGAGCCCTTCTGATTCACACCTCAGAGTCGCATTCAATCGCTAATGAAGCGATCTACGCATCCAGCAGAAGGCCACCGGCGAACGCATTTTGATTGAGTGCCTGCGGTGATAATGGCGATTCCTGAGATCAAAACGGTAGGCGCATGGCAAGGGCACAATCCTGGCATGGCTCAGGCTCGGGGTTACGTTTCGATAGCGACCACTTCCGCTTCACAGTCAAAGGAGACAGGCTTGACGTAGCAAACCGTTCCTGTCGCGTCCGGTTGCCAAACCATAGAGCGCCCCGGATATCCCATGGACAAATGGGCAAACCCACCGGCCTTTTCAACTTGTTGTTTGTTGTGGAGAATGATACGAATAATGCGTGCTGTTTTCAGTAGTAACATGGCTTCACGAAGGTGGCACCGGCAGTAGTGGGCTAAATGTTTCGAATTCTTCTCGTCGCAGTTGGCTTACGCTGGTTGCAAGACTCTTCGAAATTTGGATGGTTGGGACTACGATTCATGGGTCTGCCACTCCGATCTTAACCACTAACCTCGACAACGCAGTTGCCATTTCTGGAACCCCTGTAAGTCTTCAGGTTTCTGCAAATGACACCGCTCCATTTAACATTCAGTGGTACTTGAATGGCACAAGCATCTCTAATGCCACAAATGCGCTTCTATATTTTCCTTCCATTCAGGCGTCCAACGCCGGGCTCTATAGCGTTGTAATTACCGACCCATTTGGCTCCGTAACGAGTCGACTCGCAACAGTGACGGTCGAAGATTTTCCAAATCCAGCAACCTTTGTGGCTTGGGGCGACAATACATTCGGCGAAACAAACGTACCGGCTGGAGAAACAAATATCGTCGGACTCGCCGCCGGTCATGATCAAACGATTTTTCTCCGTCGTGATGGATCGCTCGGTGATTTCGGCGACTTCTTTATCAGTCCAGGCACATTGGGTAACCTGCCGCACGTTGCAACGATTCAGACCATGCAGAATTATGAGTTGGCGCTTGAACCCAACGGGACACCAATTTCCTTCGGTCTGACCTACTACGCCGGCGCGAGTGATGTGCCAGGTTACGTTACCAACGCCGTGCAAGTCGCTATTGGAAATCCCAGGCTGGCTCTTCTTGACAACGGAACGGTAATCGGATGGATTCCGAATCCAAACTATTTTTACCCCTCAGACCCGTACAACATCCTTCCATTCATAAAGAATCTGTCGGAGGTCATCGCGATTGCGGCGAGCGGTGGTGGGGCAGCTGGTGGCTCTCACGGCCTCGCGCTGTTCGCTAATCACACTGTCGTTGCATTTGGCATCAGCCAGGTGGGTGATACCGATGTCGTGCCACGCCTCAAAGATGTAACGGCAATTTCAGGGGGTGCCAATTTTAGTTTGGCCCTGCAAATGAACGGAACCGTAGTCGCTTGGGGCGATAACAGTTATGGCCAAACGAATGTTCCCGTTGGTCTTTCAAATGTCACGGCCATTGCGACTGGCGATTATCATTCTCTTGCGCTGCAGAGTAATGGTATGGTCGTCGCTTGGGGGGATAATAGCCATGGACAATGCAATGTGCCGAGTGGTCTCTCAAACGTTGTTTTTATCGCGGCGGGTTCGACGCATAGCGCAGTTTTGTCAAAACAACCTGGAATTTGTATTTATGCTACGAATCAAACGGTGTTTTCGGGGGGTCAAGCAGCTTTCACCATTGTGGCCACTGGTTATCAGCCATTAAGTTATCAATGGGAATTTAACGGAACCAATATCGCTGGGGCGACTAATCCGTCTTTAACCTTGACCAATGTGCCGGTTACCGACGCCGGGGTTTATCAATGTTTTGTGAGCAATGCCTTTGGAACGTTTGTCAGCCCAGCAGCAAGGCTTAGCGTCAATCGGTCAACCCCGCGATTTGCAACCGGTTCTACCGGTTTATATTATACGAAGGGTGGTTTTCTTTTGAATTTGAATGCGTTGTCAGGACACGGAGTGGTTAGCATTTATGCATCAACGAATCTCCCAAACTGGACACCAATTTTCACAAATCCACCGGTCGTAGGCTCCCTGCAATTTTTAGATACAGCAGCAACCAATTTTCCGTTCAGATTCTATCGGGCGATCGAACAGTAGCGAAAATGAACAGCTGCGTGGTTTGCGATGTGGGCAATCCCGTGGAAGAAACGACGGCCGCCCAACGATCTGCTTATATCAATTTCTTTTCGAAACGTTCGACATGGTCTCGCCCACAACCCTTAACCAATCCCTCCATTCTTACGCTCGTGGCTCTCGCAATCTCCACCAAATTATCCACAGATGGAGATTCCACTCCCCGTTCGATACTGCTAATGAACACCGTTGAGAGATCGGCTTTCTCGGGCAAAGTGGGATACTATCTGCAACCAGCCTGAGCGCGTCTATTATAGGTTCAATGGTGAGAAAATCGCAACGACGTTGATCAATCCCGACTCTGTTAGGCGTCACCGCTTTGAAGCAGACCAGTGCTTTTACTACAAAAGGTTTGCGGCGATAAATGTGACGGGGGAGGTTGAATTTAGGCCTCCAGGTGGCGTATGTTTTGCTGTGATCGTCGACGGGTCCAGCGGCAAGATTTGCACGGTTTATCCGGTTGTGACTCCGAAACCGGGTAAAGCATTTAAGCCGAAAGAAAAATGAGCATCTCATCAAAAATTTCATCTCCTTCTGAGGACGACATCGAAGTATCCGAGTGTTACGATAAAGACGCCGACGTGTATTACGTCACCGTCATGACCGGAGAGCCATCGATCGTTGAAGAGCAGGATGATCGCTTGTTGGTCGAAATCGGCATTTTCACAGGATTGCCTACAGGTTTCCGCATTCTCAACTACTCGAAGCATAAAAACGCCGCGCACGCGCTACGGGATGCATTTAGGCAGGTTTGTAAAAAAATGGGGCTGCGCAAAATTAAGAACGATCTCGAGGTGCGCCATCGCCGGATTGACAAATTCTTTGAAAAAGCGATCGCGTAAGATCGTCCCTTTTCCAAGTCTCACTAGGAAATCTAATCACACCGGCGAGAGGCATAAATTCGCGTTGGGCCAGATTGCCGCTCGCCCCGAATACAAACGGAAGCAGATTCCGGCATAAAACCTTTCACTCGATTCGGCAATCAGGCCGCGCTCACAACGCGGGCTTTTTATTTGTGCTTGTAATTCGAGCGGGTCGGAGCAGAAGATTCAAACATGGACAACACAATCCCAGCGGCAGTCACGGCATTACTCGCAACTTTCGGGGTTCTATGGCTCGCGCTCATCGTCATGTTTCTCGTGATTTGGGTGATGTGGACCATCTTGCCGTTTATCATCGTCCGAAAATTCAATGTCTTGATTCGGGAAACGCGACCGACAAATCAGGTCTTGATTGGCATCGAAAATCGAATGTGGAAAATCCAACGAGATGCACACACACTGCATTAATTCTCCCGACTTTGGCCGTGTTCGGAGAAACCAAAGCCGGGCTCAGACTCGACAAACGGTGTCGCGTCCAATCTATCTGAAGCTTTTTCAGTTTCGCTCGCATCTTGCGGAGAGCCTGCTTCTCGATTTGAGCGATGCGCTGTGGAGCGCATTCGCAGTAGGCGGCGATGACAGTCAACTGACAGACGCTCGCCGGAACTACGCAATCGCTCGAGGATGCCGAGCCTAAGATTGATTGCTCGCCTTTCTCACGCGCGCCCAGGGGTTTGACGGACACTCTTTTTAGACCAATCAAGCAGGAACTTTTTGCCATTGGTCGAACGCATTGCTTTGTTCGGGCGCCGGCGATAGATGGTCGGCCCAATTCCGCCAATCGATCGGCTTCCATTTCTCGGCCTCCTGCTCTGACAGCAATAACGGCTCGCCGATGGTCCTGAACTCTTTTTTCCGCAGGTTTTTCAGGTTTATATTGAGACTTGACTTTTGTTGCAGAACGACTAAAAGAAAGTATAAGCCTGACTCCTAAGCGCCGGCGATTGACCCTTGTCCGAGCGCGCGTGACGCTCCCGGCGCGCCTGAGTCGTTGGCCTGTCCCAAACTCAACCCTATCGTTTATGAACTCAAACAGGATCGCCGCTCCTGGCAGGACCGGGAGCCTCCGGCATACCGGCGTAACCGCCCGCAAAGGATTCACACTCATTGAACTTCTAGTCGTCATCGCAATTATTGCCATCTTGGCTGCCATGCTTTTGCCGACCCTGGCCAAAACAAAAAGCAAGGGCCAAGGCATCATGTGCATGAACAACACCAAGCAATTGACCCTGGCCTGGCGCCTCTACAGCGATGACAGCAACGATAAGCTCCTCGGATGCCAGGATGGCATGCCCAACGGACGGCCAAACTGGATCAGCGGTTGGCTCGACTTTTCCAGTAATCCAGTCAACTGGGATATCAACCAGGACATCACCGTCAGCCCGCTTTGGCCCTACACGGGCAAGAGTGCCTCTATTTTCAAGTGCCCTGCGGACATGGCGATGGTGCAAGTCGGGCCGCGAAAATTGCCGCGCGTGCGCAGCAACTCGATGAGCCAGGTCTTCGGCAACGGCGATTGGTTAACTTCGGCCAACTGGCGAACCTATGATAAAGCCTCAATCATTGATGTTCCGGTCAAAACCTTTCTCCTGGTGGACGAGCATCCGGACAGCATCAATGACGCAGCGTTCGCAACGCAATCCGACGGGGCGTACAACAAGGGCAGTGCTCGCATTATCGACTTCCCCGCGAGCTATCACAACGGCGCCTGCGGTTTTTCCTTTTGCGATGGTCATTCCGAAATCCATAAGTGGATCGGTTCGAAAATCAAAGCGCCGGTTCATTACAACAACAATCTGCAGTTGAACACCTCGGCAGACGATTCCTGGGTTGACGTTTCGTGGATGGCCCAGAACGCCACCATCCATCGCTGACTCATTTCTGTACAGGAATTGGATGGCGCTTGTCTCAAACCGAGGCAAAGGCCGTGGTGAAGTTGTTGAGGAAGAATTAGGTTTTTGAGATGAGTCCGGCGGCGCCTGTCGGCGTGCACTCGTGGCGTGCCGCAAGGGTTTCGTGCCACAGTTCGAGCGAGCTTTGAAGGCCCTGAAGCCAGGGCAGGACACGATATTCCAGCGCGTCAGACAAGGCGGCCGAATCGTCCGACCAGCAGGCTTTATCCACGTCCTTGAGAATGGACGCGAGCTGCTGCAGTTGCCAGCGGCGAAGCTGCATTAATGAGGGCCCGCCGCTGTTCGATGAATAGGAGCTTTCCGGCATCAAGCTAAGCGTCATAAACGGCTGCTTGAGCAACCGCACCAGATTCCACCAGTGCTCGCGGGCCCAGGTGTTGTCATTAATCAGGACTAGCGTGATTGTCGACACAACCTTTTCCCGAGCCTCAGCCGTCTGGGTCATGGCCGTCCGGATCAACTGGAGGGGCACTTGGGCCAGGTCGATGGTTTCGGCCTCGACTTTGTCGAAACGGGCCTGGGTCGGCAACATGGCCGAAAGATTGACGCGCGTGCCATCCACGCGGAATGAAAAAAGCAGCCGCTGCTGCTCCATGGCCAGAGTTTCGAGGTAGCAACGGATAGCCGCCAGGGAACGTCGTTGAGCGGGGAGAACCACCGGCTGACCATCAAGCAGGACTATCAGGCCGGCACCGGTCGAGGAGGTATTATGTGTTTCTGGTTGCATGACAACGTGCGCTGGGCAATATCGCAAGAAACGGGCCAAGCCCGTCCCTGCGAATGCCGCCCTCCCGCCGGCGAGGGCTTCCCCAAAGGTCCCATCGACCCATCGAATCAGCCCAACCCCCCACGTTTGGGCAAAGCTCAATCGTTACCGCTAAAGTTGAAGCCCTGCCGACCCTCTCGCGCTTCCGAGGCTTTTGCATTGTGCGCCGTTGAAAGGGGGGATATTGATCGACCCGAGTATGAATTATTTTCGCAATATTGCGGTTTGGTCGGCGCTTGCCTCACTCGCCTCCTGCGTGTGCGGCCGGTCTGCCGAATGGGTCGTTTATGAGGGCAAGTCGGGGCCAGGGCAGGGGAAGCACATCGTTTTCCTGAGCGGCGACGAAGAGTATCGCTCAGAACAAAGCCTCCCGATGCTGGCGAAGATTCTGGCCGTGCGCCACGGTTTCAAGTGCACGGTCCTGTTTCCGATTAACCCCGCCGATGGGACAATCGACCCGGTAACCCTGACCAACATTCCCGGGATGTCGGCGCTCGATTCGGCGGACCTTTGTGTGATGGCCTTGCGATTCCGCGAACTTCCGGACGAGCAAATGAAACATTTTGTCGATTACCTTAACCGCGGCAAACCGATCATTGCCTTGCGCACCAGCACGCATGCCTTTGCCTACGATCATGACAAGCAAAGCCCGTACGCGAAATACGATTGGCGAAGCAAGGAGTGGCCGGGCGGTTTCGGACAACAGGTTCTCGGAGAGACCTGGGTCGACCATCACGGGTCCCACGGCAAAGAGAGCACCGCCGGTGTCATCAATCCGCCGCACAAGGATCATCCCATTCTGCGTGGTGTCGCAGATCTCTGGGCGCCGACCGATGTCTATACAGTCGCGCACTTGCCCTCCGACGCCACGGTCCTGGTTTTGGGCGAAGTCCTGAAAGGCATGCGGCCGACTGATTCGCCGGTCGATGGCCCCAAAAACAATCCGCTTATGCCGGTGGTTTGGCTGCGCACGTACCAAGGATCAAAAATCCTCACGACAACCATGGGCGCCGCGGTCGATCTGGAGAACGAAGACCTTCGCCGCTTGATCGTCAACGCCGCCTACTGGGCCACCGGGATGGCCGACAAAATCCCCGCCAAGGCGGACGTTGCCTACGTGGGCGAATACAAACCGCTCTGGTTCGGATTCGGCAAATTCGCCAAAGGCGTCAAACCCGACGATTTGGAACTGAAGAGCGACCGCTAAGTAGCGCAGACCTCTGGTCTGCTGTATCGCAGACTTTCAGTCTGCTGGGCGCAGGGCAAGTTCCCACGTCCCAACGCTCCGCTACGCCTGCCGACTAGAAGTCGGCGATACGGCAGACCGGAGGTCTGCGCTACGGATCACGCGGGATTTCTTTTGCTATCCGCGAAATCCGCGTCATTCGCGGTTCAAAATATGGGCGCTGGATTTCTTCTCAAGCTGCAACGATTTGCTCGGACATGGATAGGCTTAGAGTCTGCCTCAAATCTCTGTATTTCAGCCCAATAAAAGGTTTGCCTTTTGACATATTTAATATAAAATGATTAATTAAAAGCATATGGGCCGCAAATCCATTGGTTGGAAGAATCTTTGGTCGTTGACCGTGCTGGTGTTTTTGCGCCTCAGGCCCATGCACCCGTACGAATTGCAATCCATTATCCGCATCACGCACAAGGATGATTTCCTGCAGTTGAATCCCGGGTCGTTGTACAACTCGATCGAACGGCTGCTCCAGGCGGGGCTTATCGAGGTGGAGAAAACCGCGCGCACTGGCCGTCGGCCTCAGCGCACCATCTATCGAATCACGTCCCGAGGTGAGGAGGAATCGCTCCGCTGGCTTAAGGAGCTTTTGGAACAGCCGTCCACGGATTCCACCTGGTTTTACGCAGCATTGAGTTTCCTGCCGGCCCTCTCTCCGCGGGAAGTGTGCCAGCAACTCCGCAAACGAGTGGGCCACCTGGCCGCCGAGATCGAGAATTACCAGCGTGTGCTGACAATGATGAGCTCCCGCATCGGTCGATTAAACCTCATCGAGGTGGAGTATGCCATGGCTTTGCGCACGGCTGAGCTGCGATGGGTCAAGCAAACCATTGATGAAGTGAGCAGCGGCAAGCTGACGTGGAATCCCGCAATGCTGCGAAAACACGCCGCTCATTTTTTTACCACCTGCATGCCCGCCAAGGCTGCAGCAACATCAACCGTGAACATTCTATGAACCAACCAGAAACTCTTGATCGTCCCGTGCCTGAACCGGTCCCGGCCGGCGCTCCTCGTCTCAGGCTGCGATTTCCATCGATATGCCTCCTGGTCTTTTGGGTCGCTTTCTTTGTGGTCGGAGCTTTTAACAAGCCTTACTTCTTCGGGTTCCTGTACGGCATGGCCTCTGCACTGGTGGTCACGCTGTTATTTTTTGGATGGTGGTGGCTTAACCGGGGCTTGCGGTTGTGGGAGAAGTGCGCCGGGTTCGCCCTGGTGATCCTCGAGGCGTGGCTGGTCGGAAGGTTCTCCCATCGCTCCGTCAACTTCTTCACCCTGTGGATGTCCGGCCTGCCGGTCGTCGCTACCGCCATTGTGGCCTGGTTGTTCCTCTCGAAGTGGGCCAAAATCTCCTGGGAAAAAACCGGGTTTGCCATCGTGGTGACTTTGGTCTGGAGTTATTTCCTGCTGATCCGTCTTGATGGTGCGGATTCCAGTTTAAGCATAAAAACTCATTGGCGGTGGACGCCAACAACCGAAGAGCAATTCCTTACCGAATCCCGTGGCGGGGCGATGGGTTTCAAACTATCTGCCGCGTCCAAGTCCATTCCTGCGGCGCCTCTTGGAAGCGACTGGGTCGCTTTTCGCGGGCCAAATCGCGATGGAGTCATTATCGGCAGCGACATCACAACCAATTGGTCAACCCATCCTCCGTCCCTGATTTGGAAGCATGACGTGGGGCCGGCATGGTCTTCGCTCCTGGTCGTGGGAAACCACCTCTACACCCAGGAACAGCGCGGCGAGCAGGAAGTTGTGGTTTGTTACGACTCAACCAGCGGCGAACAGGTTTGGCTGCACAACGACGCGACGCGATTCGAGGAATCCGTATCCGGGCCGGGACCACGCGCCACGCCGACGTTTGCCAACGGCCGTCTCTACACCGTAGGCGGAACGGGGCTGCTGAATTGCCTGGAGGCCGGCACCGGCCAACTCGTATGGAAGCGCGATCTCAAGCAGGATTCGGGCGCAAAAGTGCCCATGTGGGCCTTCGCCAGTTCACCCCTGGTACTCGACGATTTGGTGATTGTTTACGCGGGAGGCGAGGCGGGCAAGGCGCTGTTGGCATACCGCAGCCAATCAGGCGATTTGGTTTGGACTACCCCCGGCGGACAAAGCACCTACAGCTCTCCGCAACTCACGACGATTGATGGCGTCGCCCAATGCCTGATCTTGCATGACGAAGGCTTGATGGCAGTCGATGTGGCGACGGGCAAACGCCTTTGGGAAGCGGGTATCGCCATGAAAGGAGCGCCGCGCTGCGGCCAGCCCCATTTAGTGGAAGGCAACAAACTGCTGGTGGGTGTTTTGGACGGCATGGGGAGTTCCCTGGTCGAGATTTCGAGGCAAGGTGACCAATGGAAAGCGGCCATCCAGTGGGATTCGAAGGACCTCAAACCTGAGTTCCCTGATTTTGTGGTTCATAACGGTTACGCTTATGGATTTGATATCGGTATGTTTTGCTGCCTCAACCTGGCGGATGGCAAACGGACTTGGAAAGAGGGCCGTTATGGCCGCGGTGAGGTGATGCTTTTGCGTGACCAGGGCTTGCTCCTGGTTTCCTCCGAAACCGGTGAGCTGGTGTTGCTGGCGGCTGATCCGGCTGCCCATCGCGAACTCGCCCGCTTCCAGGCACTTCGGGGTAAAACCTGGAACCACCCTGTGGTTATCGGCGATCGAATCTACCTGCGAAACGCCCAGGAGATGGCTTGTTATTCCCTTGCCACCGCGGCTTTAGCCCGGTGAAAAGCGAGTTGGGACAAGTGAGCCGTTTTCAACGGCTTCTCCCTGGGAAGCAAACTGTTGAAACAGTTGCCCGATTGAAAGCGCGTCGTCGCACCGGGCTAAAGCCGCGGTGTTAATGGGAGGCTTAAAGGAGACTTCTTGAACCTTCCGGCCGAGCCGAGCGACTTATCCTTTTTTGGCCAAGACTTACCAAAGGCTGGACATCACTTGCGTTTCAGCAGCAAAAAAGGTACAAAACAATAGTGAATTCTAGGGTTCGGACATTCGTGACGCTCCCGATGTGGACGTGTGGCATTGGCCTTTTGGCGATTGGGCTGGCCGGCTGCGGCCGCAACGACGTCCAGGTTTACCGCGTCTCGAAGGATGACGCAAAAGCAGCGGCACCCGCACCAGACCAGGCATCCGGCGCCATGCCCGCAGGCCATCCGGAAACGGGCGAATCCGCGCCGCCGGCTATTAAATATATCCTGCCGCCGAGTTGGCAGGAAGCGCCCCCAGGCCAAATGAGAGTGGCTTCGTTTCGTATTAACGGCAAGGAGGGCAAGCAGGCCGAAGTGGGGGTTGTGCCGTTGCCAG
>Ga0210409_10007851_pt1 | contig 10941 bp, 8 predicted proteins | sample IncBWH17MmetaG_FD_161649 | JGI IMG/M metagenome (GOLD analysis project Ga0210409, IMG submission 161649) | Forest soil microbial communities from Barre Woods Harvard Forest LTER site, Petersham, Massachusetts, United States - Inc-BW-H-17-M | ecosystem: Environmental > Terrestrial > Soil >...
CAGCAGCGAGATCTTCGCGCGCTGTTTCATGACTTGGCGTTGCGGTTGCACTCGGTGGTGGACTTCGATTTTCTCACCTTGATTCTGCATGATCCGGTACGAAATGTGATGCGGCTGCATATTTTGGAAACGGAACATAAGACGGACGCGCCTTCGGGGAAAGATCTCTCTGTGGATGATCACCCTTCCGGATTAGTGTGGCGAACGCAAGAAGCATTTGTGGTGACAGACTCACACGAAGAGACGCGGTATCCCGAGTATATGGCGGTGTTGCGAGAGAAAGGCGTGCGTGCGTTTGCGTTGGTGCCGCTGACTACTGCGCAGAGGCGAGTGGGGGCGATGGGATTTGGGCGCATGGTCCCGGACGCAGTGATGGAGCTGCCCTTCATGCAGCGCGTGGCGAGTCAGGTCGCCGTTGCGGTGGACAACGCCCTGAACGTGGAAACGTCGCAAGCGTACCAGCGGCAATTGGCGCAGGAGCGGGACCGGCTGCGCGTGCTGCTGGACTTGAACAACGTGCTGGTGACGAGCCGGGAATTGCCGGAGCTTTTCCGGGGAATTGTTTCGACGCTGCAGAGAGTGATTCGCCACGACTATACGAGCCTGGCGCTGCTCGATCCGATGACGGGCTTGCTGAAGATCTATGCGCTAGACTTTCCGGGGCATCAGGGCTTTTTCAAGCCGGAAACAGTGGTTCCGCGAGATGCTTCTCCCGCCGGGCGCGCCATTGCGCAAGGAAAGACATTAATGGCCAGTGGTGCGGAACTTGACGAGTATCCGAGCGAAATCGTACGCCAACTGCGAGCGGAAGGCTTGCAGACGGTCTGTTGCATTCCGCTGACGAACCGGGCGCGCACGTTTGGGACGCTGAACCTGGCGAGCCGAAGTGTAGAGGGATTTAACGCCCGGGACATTGAGTTTGTGCAGCAGGTGGCGGCGCAGATTGCCATTGCCGTGGAAAACGCGCTGGCGTTCAAAGAGATCGATGTACTGAAAGACAAGTTGGCGGTGGAGAAGCTGTATCTCGAGGAAGAGATCCGTACGGAGTTTAATTTCGAGGAGATCATTGGAGAGAGCGCGCCGTTGAAGCGGGCGCTGGCACAGGTGGAGTTGGTGGCACCGGCGGGGACGACCGTCTTGATTTTGGGTGACACAGGGACCGGTAAAGAACTGATTGCGCGCGCGATTCATAATTTGAGTCCGCGGCGGGAACGAACCTTTGTGAAAATCAATTGCGCGGCGATTCCTTCGGGATTACTGGAATCAGAGTTGTTTGGACATGAGAAGGGCGCGTTCACCGGGGCGGTGAATCAGAAGCTGGGGCGCTTCGAGCTGGCGGATCGGGGGACGCTGTTTTTGGATGAAGTCGGGGACATTCCATTGGAATTGCAGCCGAAGCTGCTGCGCGTCTTGCAGGAGCAAGAGTTCGAGCGGCTGGGTAGCAATCGCACGCAACGCGTGGATGTGCGGGTGGTGGCTGCGACCAACGGGGACTTGTCCAAGCTAGTGGCGGAGAAGGCTTTTCGCAGCGATCTGTATTACCGGCTGAACGTTTTCCCGATACATGTTCCGGCACTGCGCGAGCGGCGCGAGGACATTCCGCTGCTGGTGCGCTATTTCGTGCAGAAATTCAGCCGGCGCCAAAATAAGGTGGTGCAATACGTGCCGGCGGATGCCATGGACGCGCTGGTGAATTACGCCTGGCCGGGAAACGTGCGCGAACTGGAAAATTTCATTGAACGCGCGGTGCTGCTCTCGCCAGGGAAAGAGCTGCGCGTGGCGATGTCGGAGTTGCGAGCGTCGGCGACGGATGGGGATAATTCGACGGGGAGCGCGGCGATGGGCGCGCTGGTGTCGACGCCGTCTTCCATTACGACGCTGGAAGAGGCGGAGCGACAGCACATCTTGCGGGCGTTGCGGCAGACGGAGTGGCGTATCGCGGGCGCGAAGGGCGCGGCGATGATGCTGGGGATGAAGCGGACAACGTTGCAGGCGCGCATGCGGAAGTTGGGGATACGAAGGCCCGTCTGAGTTCAAGCCTGCGTTAACGAGAACCAGCCAGCACTCACGAGATTCCGTACGATCGAAACTTTAGGTCGTGAGACGATCGCTCGAAATAGGGCGGAGTTGCCAGGCTTCCAGCGAGGTGAGCTGGGCGAGGTCGGAATCACCGAGCACGAGGCGAAGCGGTCCTTCTGGTTTCCGATAGATTCGCGTGGTGATCGCATGCTTGCGGTCGCAAATGAGCTCGGCGACCGAGGCGTCCAGATACAAATGGAATTCCCGCTCGGTTTTGGTGCTCGCCGGTAATTCGACAGCAGCTCCGTTGATAGTGAGTTTGGCCGCTGAGCCTTGCGGCTCCAGGTGGAGCGACCACCACGTTGAGGCACGATCCGCGAGCTGGATGGAGAACGGAAAGCCCACAGTCTTCCAGGCAAGTTCGCCGCAGAGGCCATCAACTTTAATGTCGTTCAGCGCAAGCCCGCGCTCAGAAGAACTAATGCCTGGTTGGGGAAGACGAAACGATTTTGCGCGCAGGGATTGCGCTTCGGGAGCGACCCGCATTTCGAGGTCGCCGTCGGTCCCGATGGAGAGGACTCTCGGTAGGGCCATGCAACCCGCCCAGCCCGCTGCACTGAATTCCGTTTCGGGACGCTTTTCCGGAATCCAGCCCCACAGGATGCGATTACCTTTCGAGTCTAGCTGCGTTTTCTGCGCGTAGTACGCGCCGTAGTCCAGGAACCCGCGCTTTTCCGAGTGAAATATCAGTTCTTTCGGATCGAGCTCGCCAACTTCCCAAAAGACTTCTCCGGCTGTCGCGTACAGCAGGACGTGTTTTGCGCCAAGCTGAAAAAAATCGGGACATTCCCACATTTCTCCAGAGTCCACAGGGTTAACCGATTCCCGCTCCGTCCATTTTCCGGAGGCAAGCTTATGAAGGTATTCCCACTCGCGCAGATTGCGAGAGCGATAGAGCAAAACGCAGCCGCCTTGCTTGCGAAATCCAGAGGCGACCCCCATGTACCAGAAGTCGCCTTCGCGCCAGAGAAATGGATCGCGGAAACCCATCAGGCCTGGGTCATTGGGCGGTTGCAGGACGGGCTGTTTCCATTTTTCCCAGGTGCGAAGTTCGGGGTGATTCGAGATTGCGAGGCATTGGACTTCGCGGAAATTGTGAACGCCGTCACGCAGAGTCGCCTGCTCCGGAGCGACAGTCCTGACGGCGGTGTAAAGGATCGTTACCGCGCCGTGATCTTCGACGGCGCTTCCTGTGAAGCAGCCGTCCGCGTCTGCGCCATCGGGAGTAGGCGCAAGAGCTATCGGCAAATGGCGCCAGTGAATCATGTCTGGGCTGACGGCGTGAGCCCAATGCATGTTGCCCCAGACTGCAGCACCTGGGTTGTACTGGAAAAACATGTGGTAGCGACCCTTCCAGTAGATCGGCCCGTTAGGATCGTTCATCCAATTTTTTGCGGGCAGAAGATGAAATTGTGGACGCAGAGGATCAGCGGCGAGGTTGGCTGTGTTGTCTTGAGGGGAATCGAACGGCGAGGAAAGCGGAATTCCTAGGCGAGTGGAGGCAGCAACAGCAACGGTCCCTACGCTTTTAATGAATGCACGACGGGAGCGCATATGCGCACGGAGTGTAGCGCAAATAGCTGGTGTGCGAAATTTCGCTGTCATAAGACTTCCGCGATTAGCTCGATTTCCACGCAGGAGCCGAGTGGGATTTGCGCTACGCCGAAGGCGCTGCGGGCGTGCGCGCCGTACTCGCGGCCAAAGACTTCTATGAATAGTTCTGAGGCGCCGTTGGCGACTAGATGTTGCTCGATGAATGTGGGAGCGCTGTTCACCAGGACGAGCAGCTTTACGATGCGCCGAATATTATCCAGATCGTTCACGGCGGCTTGCAGCGTGGCGAGCAGATCGATGGCGATGGATTGCGCGGCTTGCTTTCCTTCCGCGGTGGTGAGGTCGGCGCCAAGTTTGCCGGTCCAGGGCTTGCCGTCTTTTTTGGCGATGTGGCCGGAAATAAAAAGGAGATTGCCGGTGCGAACGAAGGGGACGAAGGCGGCGACCGGCGGGTCTAGTTTGGGCAATGTGATGTTAAGAGATTTTAGTTTGTCATCGACAGACATAGGAGACCTCGTCCTCTGGGGCAAAGTAAAAGAGAAAAGCCTCAGGTCCAAAATTCGGACCTGAGCTACAAGGGTGTACCACAAATCGCGAGTGGGCCTCACCGAGTCGAGGCATTGGCGGCGTTGGCCGGTGTTTTTGTTATGACCGCGAAATTTACGGCGGTGGTGTTGCCGCCGCAGAGGAGAATGCCCACACATTCGTTGGGCGCGGGTTGGTAGCGGCCTGAGAGTAGGGCGGCGAAGGCGGCGGCTCCGCCGGGTTCCGTGACTATGCGGAGCGCGCTCCACAGGGCTTCCTGCGCTTGCGCGATTTCGTGATCTTTCACGAGGATCACGCGATCCACGTATTTTTGAGCTAGGGGAAACATGAGTTCGCCGACGCGTTTGGGCGCGAGCGAGTCGGCAGCGATTCCTCCGGCGGGGCTGTCGATGGGGTGGCCGGCGGTTAGGGCGTTTGCCAGCGTGGGTGCGGCTTCCGGCTCTACGCCAATGAGTTTGATTTTGCCGCTGTACCATGCGGCGATGCCGCCGAGGAGACCACCGCCACCGACGGCAATCAGCAGAGTGTCGAGGTTCGGGCACTGTTGTTCGAATTCGAGGCCGACGGTGCCTTGACCGAGCAAGGTTTCGATTTGGTCGTAGGCGTGAATGGGCATGGCGCCGGATTGCGCAATCCAGGATTCGCTGGCGGCGAGGGCGTCGGCATACCGGTCACCGATGATGACGAGGTCGGCGCCGCTGCGGCGAATGCATTCGATCTTTTCCGGGGATGCGACGGTGGGGAGAAAAATCTTTGCAGGAACGCCCAGCTTGCCGGCGGCGTAAGCGACGGCGACTCCGTGATTGCCGCCGGATGCGGCGCAGACGCCCGCTTTGGGGATTTCGCGCGTTAGAAGATTTGTGAAGGCGCCGCGGGCTTTGAACGAGCCGGCGTGCTGCAAGAATTCCAGTTTGAAGATGAGGCTGATAGAATCCAGACCGAAGTCGGCGCCGGCGGCTTCGAGAATCGGTGTGCGGCGGACGTGGGGCCTGATGATTTTTTCTACGGCGATGATGCGATCGCGATCTATTGTGGTCATTTCCGTTCCCTGGATACTGCCGTGGAACTGAGTTATTATACTTAGGGATTTGGCTAAGTGTCTATATGAATCTTGAGCTGGCTCTGCGGGCGCTTTCCAACGAGCGCAGGTTGCAGATTTTGGATTGGTTGCGCAGTCCGCGGCGGCATTTTCCTCCGCAGGTCGATGGGGATTTGATCAAGGATGGCGTGTGCGGGCTGCTCATTGCGCGCAAGCTGCGCGTGACGCAGCCCACAGCCAGCGAGCATTTGAAGATTTTGCAGCAGGCGGGGCTGATTCGGGGGAAGCGCATCAAGCAGTGGACGTTTTACAAGCGGGACGAGGCGCAGATTCGAACGATTAAGAAGCAGTTTTTGGCCAACGTTTAGCCGCATCGACCAAAGGAGCCTTCGCGAATGCAATATCGCCGGTTTGGACGCACGGGATGGAACGTTAGCGAGATTGGGTATGGCATGTGGGGCATGGCGGGATGGACGGGTTCGGAAGATGCGGAGTCGCTGGCTTCGCTGCAGCGGGCGGTCGATCTAGGATGCAACTTTTTTGATACGGCGTGGGCTTACGGCGATGGGCACAGCGAAGAGTTGCTGGGGAAAATCGTGCGCGCGAATCCTGGCAAGCGACTCTATACAGCGACGAAAGTGCCGCCGAAAAATCGCCAATGGCCCTCGCGGCGGGAATATTCCCTGGATGATTGCTATCCGCCGGAATATATCGAGGAGTACGTGGATAAGAGTTTGCGGAGTTTAAGCGTAAAGACTCTGGATTTGATTCAGCTGCATACTTGGGAAGACAAGTGGCTGGACGACAAGCGATTGCTTCCGGTGATTGAGAAATTGAAGAGCGGCGGGAAGGTGCGTGCGTTTGGGATCAGCATGAACCGGTGGGAACCGTGGAACGGCATACGGGCGGTGCGCGACGGCGTGGCGGATGCGGTGCAGGTGATTTACAACATTTTCGATCAGAATCCGGAGGATGAGTTGTTTCCGGCGTGCCGGGAGAAAGATGTTGCGGTGATTGCGCGCGTACCATTTGATGAGGGGTCATTGACGGGTTCGTTGACGGTGGATAGTAAATGGCCGAAGGGCGATTGGCGGAACACGTATTTCGTGGCGGAAAATCTGAAGGCCACGGTGGAACGGGTGGAGAAGCTGAAGGCGGTGCGGCGCGGCGGGATCAGCCTGGCGGAGATGGCGCTGCGATTTATTTTGAACAATAAGGATGTGAGCACGATTATCCCGGGGATGCGCAAGATCGCGAATGTGGAGGCGAATACCGGGGCTAGCGATCGCGGGGCTTTACCCGGGCCGGTGTACGCGGAGTTGCGCAAGCACCGATGGGATCGGACGCCGACGAAATGGAGCCAGTAGAAAGTTCCGGGGCTTTGCGGACTGGCGCAGCATGCTGCGCGGCTACAAAAGAGTGACTCGCATATGCCTTCGGTGAGAGTTCATCAAAATAAGCTACGCGGTGTGTTTTAGGGCGCGCTCGACTAGGGTGAGGCAGCGCTCGGCTTGTTCGCGCAGTAGTTCTTCCTCTTCGGTACGATCTTTGCGGATGGTGTGGAGTTCGTCGGCGATGGCTAGGGCGGCGAGCACGGCGACTTTTTGCGTGTCGACCGTGGCGGTGACGTCGGCGATGGCGCTCATTTTTTCGTCGACGTAGGCGGCGAGTTTCTGGACGTAGCGCTCGTCGAGCTCGCCGCGAATGGTGTAGATCTGGCCGAAGATTTGGACTTTTACGGCGTTCATTTGCGACGAGATTATCACATCTGGTTTGGACGAGACAGGGCAGCATCGGTTGAAGAAAGCGCCCGCGAAAGCCCCCGGCCGCTACGTGTGCATGCACATTCGTCCTAGGCCGCGGATCAATTGAGATGTTAACTGGCGCGGAGGTGGGCGCCTAACTGCTTTTCCAAAGTGGCGATGATTCGCGTGGAGAAGTCGGTTAGTTGGGTTTCGGTGAGGGTGGTTTCGCGGCTCTGGAAGGTTACGCGGACCAGGAGCGAGTATTGGCCTGCGGGGACGTTTTTGCCGCGATATAGATCGATGGCGTCGATGTTGGTGATTTCGCGGATGGTGAGCGAGCGGATTGCGCTGAGCACATCAGAGAAATGCGTGCCGTCGGCGAGGAGCAGGGAGAAATCGCGCTCGACGGAGGGGAAGCGTGGGATGGGTTCGTACTTGCGGGATTCTTTTGCGACGCGGACCGCGGAGTACAGCGGGGGAAGCTGCAGCTCGGCTAGAAAGATTTCCTGACGGAGCTTTAGCTGGTCTGCGATGCGGCGGGTGAGCTCGCCGGCTTCGCCAATCACTTGGCTGTCAAGTGCAACGCGACCGCGGCGGGCAGGATGCAGCCAGGCGGGGCCGCCTTCGTTCCACGTGAAACTATTTGCCAGGGCACCGAGCGCGTCGAGGTCGCCCTTCAGATCTGCAAAGGAATAATCCCGCGGGTTATCGTATAAACCTTTTTCGCGGGCTTGCCCGGTGGCGCCGATGGTTAGGATCGGAGTCTCGACGGACTCGGCGCCGCGCAGGCGATAGTGACGGCCGATCTCGAATAGGCGGAGGTTGCGCTGGCCGCGATTGAGGTTCCATTCGAGCGCGGCGGTCATCGTGACGATGCCGGTGGACTTGAGAACGTTGGCTTCTTCGGAAAGTGGATTGGCGAGGCGCGCGGGTTGCACGTCGGGCGGACGGAAGAGCGCGTCGCGGTCTTCGGCAACATGGGGAATGGTGAGAATTTCCCGATAGCCGAGGCCAATGAGGAGTTCGCGGAGGCGCGCTTCGGCCTCGTAGTGCGGGAGGCGCGCGGCGCCTTGCCGGGCGGCGGGCAGGCGTGGGGGAAATTTGTCGAGGCCGTAGATGCGGGCGACTTCTTCGATTAGGTCGATTTCGCGTTCGACTTCGGCGCGCCAGGAAGGTTGCGTGCACTCCCATGCTGCGAGCAACGAGCCTTCGGCGCCACGATTTTGATCGACGCGCACGGGGGAAAAGCCGAGGGCGCCGAGACTGGATTCGATTTGCTTGTCGGGGATATCGGCGCCCATGACGCGGAGGAGCTCGCGGCGCGTCAGGGGAATTTTCTTAGTTGTGCGCTTACCCGGATAAACGTCGACCACACCGGCGAGGAGTTCGCCTCCGGCGAGTTGCAGGATGAGCTCGGCGCAGCGGCGCGACGCGAGTTCGGCCATTTCGGGGTCGGCGCCGCGGCCGAAGCGAGTGGAAGCTTCGGTGTGAAGTTTCAAAGTGCGGGCGGCGCGACGAATGGGGACGGGTTCGAACCAGGCGCATTCGAGCAGAACATTTTTTGTTGAGAAGGAAATTTCCGTTTCGGCACCGCCCATGATGCCGCCGATTCCCACGGCGCGAGAGGCGTCACCATCGGAGATCGTGCAGATGCCAGAGTCGAGAGTGCGCTCGATGCCGTCGAGGGTGCGGATTTTTTCACCACGTTTGGCGGCGCGAACCACGATGCGATGATCGCGGACTTTGTCGTAGTCGAAAGCGTGGAGAGCGTGGCCGAGCTCGAGCATTACGTAGTTGGTGGCATCGACGACGTTGTTGATACTGGCTACGCCGGAGGCTTCGAGGCGGTCCTTGAGCCATTGCGGCGAGGGCTGAACTTTTGCGCCGCGAATCACGCGAGCGGTAAAGCGGCCGCAGAGGTCGGGAGATTGGATTTCGACTCGGACAGCGTCGCTGGCTTTCGCGGACGCGCTTTCTTTCGGCTTGGGGGAAACTGGTTTCAGCGCGAGCTTATAAATGGCGCTGACTTCGCGAGCGATGCCGTAGTGGCCGAGGCAGTCGGGACGATTGGAGGAGACTTCCGCGTCGATCACCGCGCCGTGCGGGCCATTTTCGATTCCGGCGATATTCGTGCCGGACAGTGCCAGGCGTGAGGCGAGATCGTCCGGAGTAGCTTTCACATCAACGAAATCTTTCAGCCAGTTGTAGACGATTTTCATGCGCTGGCCTGCAAGTGGCCGTAATAGACGCGGGTGAAATAATCCATGCGCACTTGGCTGTTTTGTTGGTAGGCGTCGAAGAGTTTGCGAAGTTCTTCCATCATGGGTGCGTAATTCGGGTGGCCTTCGGTGGGTGTGAAAGAGCTGCTGCGAAGGCGGCCGGAGAGCGACTCCCAGTCGAGGATTTGGTGATTCGGTAGGTCGCGCTGCGAGAAGGTGCTGAAGGAACCGCGGATGCGGTCGGCTTCGGGGTAGGAGTCCTTCACGTTTTTGTAATCGATGCCGAAGCGTTCCAGAATATTTTCGTAAGCGCGGGTGAAAGACGCTTCTTCCATGCGCCGATCGTTCCAGGCGATAACCATCCAGCCAGCGGGTTTGAGAATGCGAACGAATTCGCGGCGAGCCGAGTCTGGTTCGAACCAGTGAAAGGATTGGCCAGCAGTGATGAAGTCCACGCTGGCATTGTCGAGCGTGGTGGCTTCGGCAGAGCCTTCGATGCTGGAGAAGCCGTCGTACGAAGCTAGATACTCTTCGCCGGCTTGGCGCATCTCTTTGTTGGGCTCGATGCCGTAGACGCGATTGCCGTTTTTCAGAAAGAGCTCGCTCAAGAAGCCGGTGCCGGAACCGATGTCGGCGATGACGTGTCCGGGACGAAGAGAACATTCCTTGCGCAAGAGATCGAGCAGAGCGGACGGATAGCTGGGGCGATAGCGGACATAGTCCGCAACGCGGGTGGAGAAGCGCTGTTTAGCGTCGGCGAAGGTCATGGGAATTGGCGGAGAAAGCGCACGTCGTTTTGGAAGAAAACTTGGATGTCGTCGATTCCGTATTTGAGCATGGCGAGACGATCGATGCCGATGCCAAAGGCGAAACCGGTCACTTTCTTGGGATCATATTTGACGAAGCCATAGACCGCAGGATCAACCATTCCAGCTCCGAAGAGCTCAATCCAGCCTGCGCCTTTGCACTTGGAACACGTGCCGCCGCCAGCCGCGGTGCCGCTGCCGCCGCAGAACGGGCAGGAAACGTCGAACTCGACGCTCGGCTCGGTGAACGGGAAATAGCTGGGGCGGAAACGAGTTTTCACGCCGGGGCCGAAAAACTGTTTTACGAAATATTCGATGGTGCCGGTGAAATCGCAAAAGGTTATGTCGGTGTCGACGGCGAGGCCTTCGACTTGGTGAAAGATGAAAGAGTGCGTGGCGTCGGGATTGTCGCGACGGTAGACCTTGCCGGGAACTATGACGCGCACGGGAGGTTGGAGCTTTTCCATGGTGCGAATCTGCATTGGCGACGTGTGTGTGCGCAGCAGTAGAGGCTGCGTGGCGCCCTTGGGGAGATCGAGGTAGAAGGTGTCCATGTCGTCGCGGACGGGATGGAACTCGGGAATGTTGAGAGCTTCGAAATTGTAATAAGGCGTTTCGATCTCGGGGCCTTCGACAATGGAAAAGCCGATGGAGAAGAAGATGTCTTCGATTTGCTGCAAGACCTGACGGATGAGATGGTGCGAGCCGATGGGACGGATCACTCCCGGGAGCGAGAGGTCGACGCGCTCGCGGGCCGTCGCGGCTTCGTCTGCGCCAGCTTCGATGGTTTTGCGGCGCTCTTCGATTTTGGATTCGACGTGGGCGCGTAGTTGGTTGAGCTCCTGTCCGACGACGCGCTTGAGCTCGGCGCCGGTGGGCTTGAGCCAGTTTTCTGTGATTTGCGTCAGGACGCCGGATTTGCGGCCGAGCCAGGCGTCGCGGAATTGTTTCCA
>Ga0210409_10007853_pt1 | contig 10941 bp, 10 predicted proteins | sample IncBWH17MmetaG_FD_161649 | JGI IMG/M metagenome (GOLD analysis project Ga0210409, IMG submission 161649) | Forest soil microbial communities from Barre Woods Harvard Forest LTER site, Petersham, Massachusetts, United States - Inc-BW-H-17-M | ecosystem: Environmental > Terrestrial > Soil >...
GATCGATGCCATCAACGAAGTGAATAAGGGGAACAGCTATATTTGTCAGGAAGTACAGGCCTTACTGTCCAGGCAAATAAGTGGTGGCGATGAGAAGACGCCTGACATCAACTGTCTTTCCGCAAGTGAATTGCAACTCCTGAGCTTGTTGAGCGGCGGCGATTCGTCGAAAGAGATTGCCGAAAAATCAGGCATAACGGTAAAGACGGTAGAAGTTCATCGGCATAATATTCTCAAAAAGATGAAATTAAAAAACACCGCTGCTCTTATCTGCTATGTCCATTCGCACGCTCTCGAATTATAGGCTGGGACAGGTGGGATGATCTGAAATTGAAAAACCTCCAGGTTTATTTTAGTTTAATTCTAATTTAAAATCGTAATGGATATAAAAGATATATTAAGAACCGCGCTCCGTCAATTGGGTAAAGGCAGGGGATATGTCCTATTGAATATCGCCGGTCTGGCGGCGGGGATTGCTTGTTGTCTATTGATCTTCGAATATGTCGCCTTCGAACGGAGTTATGACCGGTGGAATCCCTTAAGTGACCGCATCGTAAGGATCCAGGATGAAGAATATCAAAATGGAAAACTGATCGTTCCGTGTGCTTCCGCGATGCCGAATTTAGCGCCGTTAATGATTAAGGATTTCCCGGAAGTTGAAACTGCTTGCAGGCTCTATAAATCCAGTTTTTTATTGTCAAACGACGCCCGCGACGTGCGGTTCAGCGAATCAAACATCTATTATGCCGACTCTTCGGTCCTGAATGTTTTCAATCTGCAATTAACGGAGGGGGACCGTCGCTCGGCACTGAGCGGCGCGGACAAAATACTGTTGTCTGCCACCCAGGCAAGAAAGTATTTCGGAAATGAGGATCCGCTGGGAAAGATATTGACTATTCGCAGCGATGGAAGGAAGCTGCCGCTGAAGGTGACGGGCGTTTTTCCGGACTTGCCCGTGAATTCACACCTCCGGTTCGATCTGCTGGTTGCTTATAAAACATTCGGTCGTATCATCGGTTCCTATGGCAACCAGATTGATCCGATGGAAACCCGCTGGAGATGGACCGATTTTTATACGTATGTTTTATTGAAAGACAAGGAGAACGAGGCCGGCTTTGCAAACAAGTTGCCTGCCTTCATCGATAAGTATTATAATGACCAACCAGAAAATCTCGCCAATCGGGACCGGTATCGCTTGGTCATGATGCCGATGCCGGATATCCACCTTTACTCCCACTTTATCCAGGAAGCCGAGCCGAATGGAGACAGCAAATCCGTATCCTTCCTGTTTCTGATCGCGCTTTTTATCGTTGGTATCGCCTGGGTCAATTACACCAATCTGGCTACCGCCAGGTCTTTGGAACGAGCGCGGGAAGTTGGCGTCCGAAAGGTCCTGGGAGCACAGCGGCTCGAGCTGATCCGCCAATTCATGTTGGAAAGCCTGGTGTTGAACGGTCTGGCATTGTTCGTTGCGTTGATCGGGGCATTTAGCTTGAACCGGCCGTTTGGGCTGCTTGCCGGAATGCCGCTGGGCACAGTCTTCACCCTGCCGCTGGCTTATTGGGCGGAATTTATGGCGGTATTTCTCACGGGCACGTTGCTATCGGGTCTCTACCCTGCTTTGATCCTGTCCGGCTATCAGCCGGTGAAAGTTCTGAAGGGGGCATTTAAGAATTCAACCCGGGGACAATGGGTACGCAAGGGGCTTATTGTTGGTCAATTTGCTATTTCCATCATTCTCATTGCCGGTGCGATCATTGTCTACAGGCAGGTCAGTTTCATGCGAAGTCAGCGGCTGGGGGCCGATATCGATCAAACCCTTGTTCTGAAAGGCCCAACCGGCGGCGCCTATAACGGGCATGCTGACGCAGCTTTCAGGGAGGAGATTTTGGGAATAACCGGCGTCAAGAGTTTCACCGCATCATCCCTTGTAATGGGCGAAGAGAACCTTTGGTCGACAGATTGGGAATGGATCGGAAATCCGCATGGAAGGCATATTGTCGAGACGCGCATGGTGGAAATAGATGAAGACTTCATTCCGGCATACCGAATTCGGGTGATCGCCGGCAGGAATATCAGTCGCAGTATTTCTTCGGATCGGAGATCTGTTCTATTGAATGAGTCTGCGGTGAAAAGCCTGGACTTCCCTTCGCCCGAAGCGGCCATTGGACAGTTGGTCTCTACAGGTAGGGAATTTGGATGGGGTTCGCTCAAGGTAGTGGGAGTTGTCGCCGATTATCACTACGAGGGGCTGCAAAAGGTCATTGAGCCGTTGGTGTTTGTTCCCCACGCGGGTCTCCAGGCCCGGTATTCGATAAAGATCGAGGCTGCCGATGTCGCTGCGTTAATACCGAAAATCAAAACGGTATGGGATCGGAATTTCCCGGATGACCTTTTCTCTTATTTCTTTCTCGATGATTTTTTCGGCAGGCAGTATGTGGCGGATCAGCGATTCGGAGCGGTGTTTGGCTTGTTTGCCTTGTTTGCCGTCGCGATAGCGTGTTTCGGCCTGCTCGGGCTTTCGGCAAACAATGTATTGCAGCGATCCAAGGAGATCAGTATTCGAAAGATTCTCGGCGCGACGGAAATCACGTTGGTATATTCACTTTCTGTGGATTACCTCTTATTGGTTGCAGCGGGTTTGGTCATTGCTGTGCCTGTTGCCTGGATCGTGATGGATAAATGGTTACAAAGCTTTGCTTATCGGACAGCCATCAACTGGTGGATATTTGGTATCGCCGGTTTTTTGGCATTGCTGGTGGCATTTTTTACCGTCGGCAGACAGGCATGGAAGGCGGCGATGACCAGCCCGGTTAAAAATTTGAGGTCGGAATAATCTATTCACAAGTCCACCCATTTTAATACGTTGCTTGTCGGTCTTCTTTTCTTTTTACGGACAACATATTCTCTGATTTGTACTGCATCGTCAGCGTTTGGTAGAAGTCTTAAATACTCTTCATAACATTCAAACATCCGATCTGCTTCTTGATATGAAAGTCCGTCTGTTTTAAGTAAAATGGAATAGCTTTTTCCGATGAACCAATTTGCTGAATAATATTGGTCGCTACTTTTGTCAAGCAACGTCAGAGCCTTTTCAAAACGAATAATTGCCTTTCTGTCCTGTCCATTTTTAAAATTCCCAACTCCACTGTACCAAATTGCGGCAACGTTGTTTGAGTCTATTTTTAAGATTTTGTCGAGTATGGCCTCTGCGTCTGAATACTTCTTTTGTTGAATTAAAGTAAGTCCTAGTTGACATTGATATATTAAATTTGTCGAATCATATTCTATTCCTTCTCTGAAAGTTTTCTCTGCTTTGTCAAACTCACCGTTGTTTAAAAATTTATTGCCATCGTTTAAATATTTGTCTTGTCCGAAAGTTGTCAAGAAAGTTGTCAAAAATAGAAATGTCGTAAATATTTTTTGTTTCATCTTCGATTTATCAGGATATCAAAGAAAATAGTTTAAATGAAATGCAACCTTATTTACGCGCTATATAATTTATTCGGTCACTTTGAATCTTGAACAAGTTCCTGGAGGTACGATTTTGTAAGCTGGTAGAACGAACTGGCACGTTTTATTAAATCCTTTGCTTCTTCGTGAGAGATATCTGTAAATGTCGTTGGATATTTCAATAGGGAAAATCCCCGTTTTAACAAACAGCTCAGAAAATTTTGCATGTGCCCCCCTGGTGGGTTTTTGCATGCATATTTTTGGAATATAGCAGGGCGATCATACAATAGTAACATCCATAATAGGCGCGATTTGCAGTCGCCGAAACGAACCCGCCTTTTAAATTGTATTCTGCATTTTCAAGAGCATCTTCTGCATTTTCAAGAGCCTTTACAGATTCCGCATATTCAGGATGTGTCATATAACAATACCTTCCTTGCGGATATCCTGATAGACACCTTGCATTGAAGTCTGCTTTTTTTGAAGTGAAGTATGTAATGAAGATACCATCAGACCGTACTTTAAAGAGAGTTTGGAACTGATAGCAGCGGTTTTTGGTATTTCCGATGAAGCCCGGGTATGAGGATCTTGAAGCACTACCGCGAAGTCAATATCCGATTCTTCATGATAATCTCCTCTGGCATAAGAGCCAAATAAAACAAGTTCCGCCAACTGACTACCGTAAAGGCTTTGAAGGTTGGCCTTGTATTCATTTGCGACCTGGTTGATAATCGGAAGCATTCCTCGAAGATTTGTTCAAATTTATACTTTTTTGGGGATTTTAGGAAGCTTTAGCAAAAAGTGGTTTTGTAATTTATTGACAATCCATTAGATAAGAGCTTTGTTTATGGCATACCAGAGCTTTGCAATTTTATTGGGATAGAATGTGAATGGTCCCATGATTACCGTTTTTTTGAGATCTTTCATTTTTTGGGAACTGAGGGTGTAGTGTAAGCTCCCCCTTTTTTTCGGCCGGCAATGATTAGAGGTTGAAAAATTCAGGTCTTTAAGGAAGAACCTGATTAGATGGGTTGAATCGTCCTATATGCATTTGGCTCCAAAAATGCAAAGGACCGGAAGAATTGGTTCTTTACAGCCTTTTTGAGTCCGATTCGATGCAAATTTTCTGCGGAGAGGGAGGGGAAAGAACCTATCGGCTCTCCTACTTTATTTTCAATGCTTTGGGCTCGGCCGATTCCGCCGGTGCACCGAATTTTCCACCGCATGATTTGGTGACGGTTGATATCAAAAGTAAGACGTTTTTGAATACTTACGTAACAACTTCTTAATTACGTTAGCTTTTTTCCGCACCAAGGGCAGAAATTGATTTTTATAAATGAGCTACCCCCGTCATGAATCGGGAGGCCGAATGCTATTAGTTGATAAGCCATATCAATACAACAATAGTTTTTGTAGTTAATGCCTGCTTTTTTAACCCGCTGCTTCAATTCCCACAATTGACAGTCTTTATTATTGTGAAATGCGTCTGCATACGCTTGATGTTCCGGGGTATCCCAAACTTCTTTTCGCAACGGGAATTCCGAGTATTTTTTATGAAGCTTTTTGTATGTCTTTAGATTCATTTCATGAACTATTTTGGGGGTTCTTTGGCGAGATAAAAGCCAACAAGGGTTCTCTTATTTGCATATTTCTTATTTTCTGCAAATAAAAATAATTATATTTGCATTTTATAGCAAAAAATGGATCTCAAGGAATTTTCTGCGGGCAGATATATAAAACAAATTGAATATCAAAGCTTTTCCCCCGCATTGATTAACCACGCATGGGTAGTCAGTGACCCAAAGCTAAACAAATTGCTGAGCGAAGCTGATCTCAAATTAGGAGAACTTAACGCCTTTTCTCAACTAATTCCAGATATAGATTTTTTCATAAAGATGCATATTGCAAAGGAAGCTTCCCAAAGCAGTAAGATCGAGGGTACGAGAACAAACATAGAAGATGCAATTAAAAATGAGGCAAACATAGATCCCGAAAAAAGGGACGACTGGGAAGAAGTTCGCAATTATATCGCAGCAATGAACCATGCCATTTCGCTGTTGGAAAACCTACCACTGAGCAATCGCCTACTACGACAAACTCACCAAATATTGCTGCAAGGAGTAAGAGGAACGCACAAACTCCCCGGCGAATTTCGGTCAACTCAGAATTGGATCGGCGGCGCGACACTGAAAGATGCAGTCTATATTCCTCCCCATCATACCGAGGTTTTGGACTTAATGAGCGATCTTGAAAAATTCATTCACGATGATCAGTGGGCAATACCTCATTTGATCCGTATAGGCATTTTGCATTACCAATTTGAAACAATTCACCCTTTCCTGGACGGGAATGGGAGGTTAGGTCGATTGTTGATCACGCTTTATTTGGTGAGCAACAACATCCTCCATAAACCGGCGCTTTATCTATCTGACTTCTTTGAGCGAAATAGAGTCTTATACTACGATAATTTGACCGTAGCGCGGACTAAAAATAACCTTGCCCAATGGTTAACTTTCTTTTTGGTTGGAATTCTTGAGACAGCTCAAAATTCGATTGACACATTCAATAGCATTATAAGGCTGCGAAACAGAATTGAGGAAGAGAAAATAGTAACCTTGGGGAAGCGTCTTCCAAGAGCTAAACAACTACTGAATTACCTATATACCAAACCCGTAGTGGATATGAGCGAAGTAGCCGGCGCCATTGAGATAGATATTTCGACTGCCCATAGATTGATAAAAGACTTTGAAAGGTTAAACATTCTAGAAGAAAAAACGGGTTTTAAGCGCAATCGCCTTTATGTTTTTCAGGAATATCTGAATTTATTTGAGTAAAAACTCAGCCAAAATAAAAGCATAATTTGTAAAAGCAAAGAGTACGACATGGCGAATTATCCAAATTTGGTAGCGGGGGCCAAGGGTCTTTTAGGTGACTGTATTAATATCCTGTCGGAGATAAATCCCGCATATGTTATCGTCGGTGGCTGGTCGCCGCTGCTTCTCAGCTCAGGAGTAATCAGACATCCTGGAACACACGATGTTGATTTACTGTTCAGTGATGGGCTCGTTTTAAAAATACTTCCTTTGTATTCATGCCGTAAAGTTAAAGAACCGTCCCCCTATTTATCAGCCGACCTGGTCTGATTGCGCCTACCTGAACCGAATAGGTCCAAAAACTGCACCAATGCCCCCAAAAAACGGCAAAACCCACACTGGGCGCGGGCTTTAATTTTAATCAGCGGAGAGGGAGGGAAAGGAACCTCATCGCTTTCCGCGTTTATAATCAATTTGTTGGACTTTGGTGACTGGGTAGGGGCACCGAATTTTCCACCGCATGAATTGGTGGCGATTGGTGTCAAATATAACAAAGTTAAGTTAAGACATGTTGTGGGTCTGCTAGTTTTGATGAGTCTTCTTGAAAAATCAGATTTCAAGCACTATTTTAGTAGGACATTGCTCGTCATGATAAGGGTTATCAATATCACATTTTTATTCTTGGGGTTACTTCTTTTGTCACAGTGTAAGAATGAGGATCACAAACGTGTATCATGGAGTGTTCCAATTGTCGAGGCGGGAAGCCGAACAAATTCGCTGCTTGGTACGTGGGGCGAATCCGGTTTGTTCTACTCTTCCGTATTGAAATTGACGGCTGATAGCACCTTTACCTTCTATGATCAAGGTTGCACGCAGCAACGCTTTACACAGGGAAGGTGGAAGGTCCAAAATGGTACAATTGTATTACGCAGCGGCGACATTTTCAAACCAAAAGTACAGGATTGGCCAATCGGCACAATCTTAGTGCCAAAGGAAAAAAGAAAACATCTTCGTCTTAAACAGGGTGTGGTCGAAGTAGCTGGCATTAAAGATACCTTGATGGTTGCTTCGCTCGGGTCGGGCGATACTACACGAATTTACTTTGACAGACTACGGTTGCTTGTCAGAAGGGACACCCTATATGGTATCAATTCAAATAGTTTTCTTCAAAGCGCCAAATTTTATCGAAAGTTATAGCAATATTAATGCAACGATTTGAGCACGGCGGTTATTTTCGCAAAAGGGTGATTTTATGAACGAGGAGCTAAGGAATTCCATTATTATTTTGAAGCGGATTCGTAATCAATTACAGAGTGCCAACAGGGGACTACTCTATATTGCAAGGCAAATGGATACTGCCTACAAGACGCCTGACAAGGAAGATGATGTCATCGATACGAAGATCACGATGTATTGTATAATCTACTATTCATTGATGTGGTGGGGGTCTTTTTTGGAGGAATATGAGGAGAAATTTGTCGTCAATGCCGGCGAAGATGCTGAAAGGGCGAAATCTGCCAAACGGAATGCAAAGCAATATGTTGAGTGTTTGCGAGAGATATTTGGGGATATCCGCGAGATTAGAAATAAGATCCTTGCGCATCCCTTCCGGCCAGGGAAAAAGGGTGATCGGTCTTACCTGACCGATCAAGAGTTCGATGCATTGCATAATAGGGTCTTGAGTTATCCTAGCATCCAACCATACACTCAGATTTCTAATTGTGTTGATCTGATTGTCCAGGTGATCGAGCACGAATTCGGTGTCGTGGACGAGTCGTTGTTTTTGGATAGTTCCGACGGCCAGATTCCGGCAGAAACTTGATTTTTGGATTTTAGGGATTGCATGACGAGTCCCGCGATCTTGGAAGACGAATTCAGCCGTGGGTCTGTTCAAATTTGCTTAATATTGTAGCATGGCGGGACAGCTTTCATTTCAACTATCTCCGGAAGTGCTAAACTGGGCAAGAATGTCCATGGGATACAGCCTTGAGGATGCGGCAGACAAAGCCGGCGTCCCGGTCGAGCGGTACTTGGCGTGGGAGACGGGAAAGCAGTCGCCAACATACAAGCAACTGGAAACATTGGCGGAAAGGGTGTATAGACGACCAGTCGCGATTCTTCTGCTTTCAAAGCCGCCCGAAGAGGAGCCGATCGAGAGGCAGTTCCGGAGTCTGTCGAATGCACAGATTAGCAATTTACCACCTGAGCTGCGACTGGGTCTGAGAAAAGCTGCCCGCTATCAAGCTATACTTTCGGAAGTCAATCCAATTACAAGGAAGACGGGCTACCCGCGATTTCAATTTTCAGTGGACAATGACCCGGCCGTATCTGCCGCGAAATTTCGTGAAAAATTGGGCTTTTCGTTGTCGGAACAAATGAGTTGGAGGCCAGAGGAAGCCTTCCGTCAATACCAGGCAATTGTCGAGTCGCTGGGCATCTTTGTGTTCAAAATGAGTTTGCCAATGCCCCAAGTGCGGGCCTTTTGTCTTACCGGTGAGCAGCCAGTTATTGTCTTAAACAAACAGGACTCGAGAAACGGAATGATCTTTAGCCTGATACATGAAACCTGCCATCTCCTGCTAGATGAAAGTGATCTGTTTAGAGATGACGCTGGTCCAATGAATGCGAAGTACTCAAAAGTTGAAGATTTTTGTAATCGGTTTGCGGCCGCCTTTCTGGTGCCCGACGCTGAGTTCGGACAATACGTCCAGAATGCTGGCTTGGTCAGAAAAAAGGTGTCGGATGGACAAATTCAAAAGCTTTCCCGCCGCTATAATGTGAGTCAGGAAGTGATAGCGAGGAAATTGCTGGCTCTGGCCTATATAACCGAAGACTTCTTCTGGAAGCAAAAAGCGCTTTGGGACGCGGCGGCGAGAGCGGCTAAAGATAAGCAGAATGAGGCTCTGAAGGATAATGAGTCGGGATTGGACCAAAGCGTCAAATTGCTCTATGAAAAGGGGAAACCTTATGTGTCGCGCGTTATCAATGCTTATGACCAGGGTCTGATCTCCTCTTCAGATCTCTCCGATTATCTGGAGACAAAGTTGAAGCACTTACCCAAAATTCAGGAGCGGCTTATTACGCCATGAGTCCCTTGCAGCCGCCATATCAGTATGTGATCGACACGAGTGCGTTGTTCGACCTGAAGGGCAAGTATCCGGAGCGGATTTTTGGGCGGCTTTGGGAGTATTTCAATGAGATGTGTGCCCGCCAGCAGGTAATAGCGCCGCGGGAAGTACTGCGAGAGATCCAGAGGGGCGATGATGAGCTTATACCATGGGCCGATGGCAATACCGAAATGTTTCTGGAGCCTTGCGATGCCGAAGCCGGTATCATTCAACAGTTGCTCCCGAGGTATCCGGCGGATATTCAGCGGAAGTATTCGACCCGGCCTTGGGCGGACCCGATGGTGATTGCCTGCGCGAGTCACTACAGGCTGCCGATCATTCAACAAGAGACAAATGATGCTAACCAATATAAAATTCCGCCAATGGCGAAACCCTTCGGCGTGAAGTGCCTAACACTCGTCAATTTTTTTGATGAACAGGGGTGGCAGTTTTGATTGGAATGAGGCCAACGCCGAATATAAAGCTGGGATCTGCCTTGCTGCCGATCGGCTGCGGCTGCGTATTGCAAAGCCCGCGGGGTTTTGCAGATTCAGGACGTACCGCACTCCGAATTGTTGGGGTATAAGATGCAATCTTGTTTTGGTCGACATCAATACATCTTGCCGGGCGCCGGTGCGCGCCCTAAAGATCCCAAGTTGCCTTTATTGTGCGACCGACACTTACTTCCCCAAAAGGAATTCGTATACAACTATACATCTTGCCGGGCGCATTGTAGCGCGCTAAAATAACGCAAAGGGATACCGTTTTATACTGTTTTGCCAATGTAGAATCGATATAAAAAAGGTCATTTTCGGCATTGTTTGCGCCCATTAATATGGATTCGATGAATTTTTGTGTCTGTTCGATATTTACTGATATGAGGTAAGCGGTAATTTAACAGGTCCAACTACCCAACGATTAAATGATATGAAAAAATCAATTCCATTGTCCATTGTTATTGGCGTTGCTCTCATTGGCGATTAGCGGCATCGCGCAGCAACGTAACGATAGAGACACTGAGATTCCGATACTAAATGTGGGCACAGGCAAATGGCCAATTAAACTGACAAAACAATGGTTTGAAGGAGACACATTATACTACCTGACTTTGCGCCCTGTCAAATCAAATTCCGCTGGTAAAATATCGACGAAGGGTTATTTTATTTCTGAGCTGAGGGCTTTTGGAGAAGCCCTTCGAACTGCATTGACCCTTGATTCTGGATACGAAATTCATTTTATTGATGGGACGATGGAAATCCAAGAAAGTGCGTCAAATTCTAGGAATATTCTCGTAAGGTTTGCGACAGGCGCTAGAAGTTTTATTATATCGGACACGAATGCCGTAAAACTGATACACGCCATTAAAAAAGAAGCCGAATTCAGACACGAGCCTTCAAATTGAGGTAAGAAGTAATTGGTCAGATGGGCACATTGCAGCACAATGAAACGAGCTCATTACAGACAAAAAACTCCCAGGTATACTTGAGTACATCTTGCCGGGCGCCCCCGACGCGCCCTCCTACCGCCGCGTCCGCACCAATAGGGGGCTAAAGAAAAGGCAGCGAGGT
>Ga0210409_10007854_pt1 | contig 10940 bp, 8 predicted proteins | sample IncBWH17MmetaG_FD_161649 | JGI IMG/M metagenome (GOLD analysis project Ga0210409, IMG submission 161649) | Forest soil microbial communities from Barre Woods Harvard Forest LTER site, Petersham, Massachusetts, United States - Inc-BW-H-17-M | ecosystem: Environmental > Terrestrial > Soil >...
TAAACATTGTTTATTATTTGTAAACAAAAGTTAAGTTATGAAATTGTTAAGATTTGGTGAGGCCTAATGTACAAATGCTTCTTTTACGGGCTGTCCTCTCCAGCTTTGTGGCGGGGTAAGTCCCATGATCCAGGCCAAAGTAGCTGCGGTATCGTACGTAATGATAACGTTTTTGATTTCATGATTTTTCCGCACACCAGGACCGGATATGATCCAGGGAATTTGTACTTCATCGAGTGATTTTCCACCATGACCCTTGCCTGTTCCGCCATGATCGGCTGTAACCAGGATAATGGTCTCATCAGCTATACCCGCATCTTTTACAGCTTTAATAATTTTTCCTATGCGTTGGTCTACCAGCTCCAGTTGCTTATAATAAGCTGGGGTACGGTGCCCTATATTATGGCCAGTGCCGTCCGGTTCATCGAGATGCAGGAAGGTGAACAGTGGTTTTTCCCTGCGGATAATGGCTGCTGTGGTGTCTGCACAAAAGTCATCTTTATCTTTTCCGTCTACAATGATATTGACGGCCTGACGTTCAAATAAGTGTGCAATTCCTCCCCAGCTATATATAATTGCGGTTTTTGCGTCTTTTTTTTGATCTCTGACGACGCTGAATATTCCGGGGAACATGTCATAACCGGTTTTTGTTACCGATGGAATCTCGGGTGTTTTGCTGTCCCATTCGGTGTAGCCATGTTCTGTGGGGCCGGCACCCATCAGTAAAGAAGCCCAGTTTACAGCACTGGAAGATGGGAGTACGCAGCGTGCCTTCGCTGTCCAGGAGCCATTGGCCATCATCGCTTTAAGATTGGGCATATTGGCTTCATTTAGGGCATAACCTCCAAATCCGTCACAGCCAATCAGTACAACATGTTTGATTTTTTTTAATTGTGCCCCTGCTGTAAGGGAAAGGCAAAGCAAAAACATGGTGATTTTTAGATAATTCTTCATAATTATTTTTTATCGTGTAAAACTAAGTGATAGTTATAAGTATGAAGATAGACTTTTGTTAAGTATTTATAAACATTGTTTATAAAATGTTACTCAAAAAAATACACCACGAGCATGAGTGCCTTAGTATTTCCAATATTTACGGGAGTGTGTGAAAGCCTGCCATCAAAAAGCATGGAATCTCCTTTTTCCAGGATGACTTTCTTTTTGGAGAATTGGTACTCCACTGTTCCTTCAATCATATACTTAAACTCATAGGCTTCAGTTTTAACCATGGGTCTGTGTGCATTGACTTCCAGTTCCAGCAGAACAAAGTCGGCTGTAGAGAATTTGATGTTCTTGGTCAAGATACGGGAATAGTTAAAACCAATAGCCTGTTCTTTTTCGAATTGCTGGTATTGGTCTCTTCTTTTGATCAGGACCGGAGCATCTTTTTTATGAAAATTAATGTCTTTGAAGAAGCTGTTCAGATCAATTTCAAGACTTTTGATAATATCCATGAGTACCATAAGAGAAGGAATGGTTCTGCTGTTCTCTATTTGTGAGATCAGACCTTTACTTACTTCTGCTTTATCTGCCAGCTCCTGTACGGTAATGCCTAATTCTTTGCGGCGTTCTTTGATCTTAAGGCTTATTTGTAAAAGGATTTCCTCCTGCATGAGTAACGTGGTTTGTATATGCGAATGTATCGCTTTTTTTTAATCGCTAATGCTTAAATAATGTTAATTTTTAAAGATATAATTGATTTGTTAATGCTGAGATGCCAATATGAAATACTAATAAGCCAATTTAACTAAATAATCAGCCGGGATAATTTGTTCAATTGCATTATCCAAATATAATTTTTAACCTAACCAAACGAACGATGAAATTGAACAACAGACCTGCCGTCTTCAGGCGAGAATAGCGACACCGACAATTTTTCTTAAATCATAGGCCTGTACTCAATGGGATAAGCTTTAACGCGGCTGATCTTATTGGAAGGCATTGTTTTAACTAAAATTTCCAGTCCAGACAGCGTATGTTCTGTCGGGATTCAGCGATAAAAAAACGATTATTTGATTTTTAAAAAAGACAGTATGAAGAAAACTTATACTAAGGATTTCTATTTGCCATGGAAATGGAAACATGGTAATGCCCTGCAATTCAGTGCCGCTTTTCTTATGGTCCTGGCGATGTTATTTTCTATACCATCGTATGCTCAAAAAGCGATTAGGGTAAAAGGGATTGTAAAAGATGATCAGGGAGCGCCGCTTCCTGGTGTAAGTGTTCGGGTTAAGGGCACCTCAGTAGGTACTTCTACGGGGAAAAATGGCGATTATAGCCTGGATATTAATGGAAACGCTGCAGTAATTACGTTCTTTTACATTGGTTATTTGACTCAGGAAATACCGGTTGGAGGTAAAACAGAGATCAATGTGAGCCTGAAAGAGGACATGAGCAGCTTGAATGAGGTGGTTGTTACCGGATTTGGGCAAGCTGTTAAAAAAAGAGATCTCACTGGTGCCGTTGCGTCTGTAACAGATAAGCAGATCAAGGAGCGCCAGCCTGTTACTTTATTTGAGGCCTTACAGGGACAAGCAGCTGGGGTAATGGTGACCACAGAAGGTGGAGATCCTTCCGGACAAGGTACAATTCAGATTCGGGGCGCGTCTAGTATTAATGCTGGTAATGGCCCTTTGTATGTCATTGATGGGATTACGAGTGAAAATGCAGATTTCGTTAATCCAATGGATATTGCCTCCGTAGAAATTCTAAAGGATGCTTCTTCAGCAGCAATCTACGGTGCAAGGGGGGCTAACGGCGTAATTATCATTACAACCAAGAGAGGAAAGGAAGGAAAAGCTTCTGTTAATGCGAGCTACAATAATATTTTTGGAAAGCTTGCGCATAAGCTTCATACTTTAAGTGCAGATGAATTGCGTAAGTATCGTTCTATGAGGAGTGGCGGAAATGGTGCTAATCCGGATTCATTAAATCCGTATACCAATGCCGATAATGATTTCCAGGATTTATTGTTCCAGACCTCCAACAGGAAGGTTGTCGCTTTAACCGTAAGTGGCGGACAAAAAGGATCTACCTATTATGCAGGTGCAAATTATACGGATGACAAATCCATTGTGCTGAACAGTACACTTAAACGTTTGCAAACTAAATTGAATGTGGAAAGTAAGTTGAGCGACAAGTTAAAGCTGAGCAATAACCTGGCTTTTGCCTGGCAAACAGGAAATGAAATTCCTGTTGGTACAAGCGCAAAACAAGTGTTTGAGAAGAATCCCTGGACAACGATTTACCGGCCAGATGGCTCATTGGCGGGTTATATAGAATCTAAGCGAAACCCGGTTGCCTATGCCTTGCTGGTTAGTGATGTTGACAACAACTATACGGTCCAGTATAATACGAAAGCAGATTATCAATTGTCAAAATATTTTACGCTAACCGGGGTGTTTAATGCGCAATTGGACAATAAAACCAATAAGACTTTTTCTCCGGCCTCATTAACCAGCGGCGGGACTGGGGATGCAACTGGAAGCAATACATTTAACAAACGGTTTTATTGGGAAGGTCAGACTTATTTAAACTACAACAGAACCTTTGGTAAAGATCATACGGTTACCGGAGTACTTGGATTGACTGCCGACAGGGCAAGGAATGACGGGTACACCATAGGAATGAAAAATTATTTGTCTGAAGAGATCAATACCTCTAATGCGGCAACAATTGATTTGCTCCGGACCAGGACCACTGCTTCTGCAGTGGCGAGTGCTGCGGCATTTATACGTGGTAATTATAGTTATAAAGGGCGCTATATCGCACAGGTCAATTATCGCCGTGATGGATCTTCGAAATTCGGCGATCTTAATAAATGGGGTAATTTTTATTCTGGTTCTGCAGCCTGGCGCTTTTCAGATGAAAAATTCATGACCTTTGCCAAAGGTTTTCTGGAAGATGCAAAGTTTAGGGTGAGTTACGGGCAGGTAGGTAATGACGCCATTAACCCATATGGTTATTTCAATGTAATGGAGTTTGGTAACTATTATTACAATGGCCAGCTGAGTGCTACAGAAAGTCTGACCATGGGTAACCCTAAAATTAAATGGGAAACCGTAAATACAGGGAATGTTGGGATGGACCTGACCTTTTTCAAAGGTAGGTTGAATCTGACAGCGGATTACTATAAAAAGACAACTTCTGATCTTTTATACGGAAATGAAATTCCTAAGGAAACCGGTAAATCAAAATCGACAGTCAATCTGGGAACCATAGAGAACAGTGGTCTGGAGTTTGCTGTTGGGGCAACACCTATTGACAAGAAGGATTTTACATGGAATACAACATTTAATATTTCTTTTCAAAAAGGAAAAGTTAAAGAACTTGCGAACCATGTGCCTTATCTGGCAGGAAATATTTTCTATGTATATGAGGGCGGTAAAATCGGGGATATGTATGTCTATAAAAACCTTGGGGTTTATTCCTATGATGCATCAAACGCTTATAACCAGCAGGGTGCGAAATTAACACCTGACTTGTCTACCTTATATATTGATCAGGCCACAGGATTAGGGAAAGCCCGCCGCTATACTTTAAACGGACAAGAGTATTCAGGTACTGTATATCAGAAGAAGAGCGGAGACTATATTCTCCGCGGAGGGGATACGGAGTGGCAGGATACCAATAATGATGGTGTTATTGATGAAAAAGATATTGTGATTGGTGGAAATGGGGTGCCTAAATATTATTTTGGGTTTAGCAACACCTTCAGATATAAACAATTTTCACTGAATCTACTGTTTAACGGCCAGGTAGGAAACCAGATTTATAATTCGGTTGCAAATGGGCAAAATACGGGCAGTTCAACCTATTCTCCCCCAACTTATGAGATGACTCAGAATTCATGGTGGAAACAAGGGGATGTTGCCAGCTATCCTAATATCTTAAAGAAGGATGATAATGGAAATATCCGGAATGGCTACAATAGCTTGTATATCGAGGACGGAACATTCATCAGGTTGCAAAGTGCCAGACTTGCTTATACTTTCGATCCAAAGTTGATGAGCAGAATTAAGATGAGCTCGGCAACTGTCTTTGTTTATGGTACCAATCTGGCCACCTGGACAAACTACAGCTGGTATGATCCTGAATTTACTTCTAATGTGCTGACTCCTGGAGTAGACGGTGGTAAATATCCAAGAAGAAGAGAAATAGGGTTTGGTATTAATGTTAATTTTTAAGGGAATGAAAAAGATAAATAAAATTGCCCTGCTGCTTGTAGTACTGGTGTCGTTGGGCAGCTGTAAAAAATTTCTTGAAGAAAAGCCTTTAAGTCAGGTGCAGGTATCTGATTATTTTAAGTCTGTAAAAGATATTAACGCTTCTCTAGCCGGGATGTATGGCTCTTTTCAATTGGAGATGATCGGAGATGGGGTGAACAAGTATGGAGGGAAGTACCATTACTGGGGAGAAGGAAGGTCTGATAATTTTGATGAGTCCGGATATACAAATTCTATTATGAGTCAGCTGGCTTTTAATGTGCTGACCTCTGGAAACTCAGTATCGAACTGGGAAGGCTTGTACAGAACAATTGCTGTAGCAAATAACGCGATTAAATATTTCCCTGAGATTCCAAAGTATGATATTACGGCGACCAAAACCATTGTAAATAATGGCTTGGCGCAAGCTTATGCGATGCGGGCGATGTGTTATTTTTACATTATCCGCTTGTGGGGAGATGCCCCTATGCGCACAGCACCTTATGATGATCTGGCTCAGGAGCCCAAACTGGAAAGAACTTCTAAAGATGTTTTAATGGATAAGATCATTATTCCTGATCTTCTAAATGCCTATGAGCTCATTCAAAAAGGGCAAACGGCAAACATCTGGAACATCAATGAGGGCGCAGTTGCCGCCATGCTTGCTGATGTTTACATGTGGAAAGCTGGAACCACCAGCAATAATGGTGATTATGCGAATGCGGTTACGTGGTTTCAGAAGTTATTTACAGCTAAAGGGGCAACTGGAGCGGCATATGGTGAAGGGGCTGCAAATTTAGAACCTACTGCGACCTGGAAGAATCTTTTTCTAAATCCGGCAATTACAAAGGAGGCCATCTGGAGTATTCACTGGGACAATGCAAATAATGGCTGCGCTTGTATCCCGGTTTCAAAGATGAAAAGCAACAATCCAGTAACCGTAGATTCTTTAATCCATGCGGATTGGAAAAAAAATAAGCTGGATACGCGGGTAACCAAGACGATTGATACGTTGACAGGAACCAATCATCAGGATAAATTGCTTAAGTACTACAACCTGAGCTCTGTTCCTACAAGTACCAAACCTGAAGACCTATCAGTTTATCTGGTGATGTACCGTTTGGGAGATATGTTTTTGCTGTACGCAGAAGCGTTGAACAAAACCGGCAACCAGACAAAGGCGCTCAGTATGCTGAATCTGATTCATCAGCGCGCCGGTTTACCCGCAATTTTGCCCACAGATCCACTGGTTTCAACTGGAGGGGTATTGGATGCGGTGAAACTGGAAGATGCAATTTTGAAGGAAAGGCAATATGAACTTTTTGGAGAAGGAAAAAGATGGTTTGACTTGGTGCGTACCAATCATGTCAATAAAATTATGGATCCAATCATTAATAGAAGAACCTTCTATGCAACAAAAATTCCGTCGACTCTTGGATTTGGCAGCAATATGGGGCGCTTGCTTTGGCCATTGTATAAAACCTTGTTAGAGGACAATTCAAAACTAGTTCAGAACCAGCCTTATAATTAATTATTATGGAAAAGATAAATCTTATTAAAGGAAAAATAATAGTTTTTCTATGTGCAGCTGTTTTTATTTCGGGTTGTTCTTTGGCTGGATTGGATTTACAGAAAGACTATAACCGTACACCACATACTTTAGATCCGCATATCAACAAAAGTGCCTGGGCTTTTATTAAAGAAAGGGCTGCTACAGGTGATAAAACTTTTGAACGGTTGATGGCCGGTATTGTGTATTCTGGAATTGATACGACGGAATATATGAAACCTGGAAGAACATTTATTGTGCTGAATAAGGATGCTGTAAGTGTTACCGGAAAAGCGCCAAACGGAGTTTTTCAGAATTTTCTGGTCAATGGCAAAGCTCCTGCCGACTGGACGGCCTATCCAAAGGAATTTGTGAAAAACTATCTTTTGTACCTGATCGTCCCGGGTGAATATAACCATTATACCTTGCCTCCGATCAAATCGGTAGAGGTGCAAACGCTGTCTCCAAAAGGATATTGGAATGCATTGCCTGCGGGCATTACTTTGGACGGATTTGCTGCTAATCCTGACTCGAAGATGTTTTTAAGAGTATCGAACGGATCAAACGGAAATACTCAGGATTATCCGATTTTGATCAACGACAACAATAATAATGTGCGGACATCAGATATTCTGGCTACCAATGGAACGGTTCATGTTGTGGAAAGATTTGTGACACCAATACTTCCGAGTGTAGTTTATTAGCGCTTCCCGGGCGGTTACTGATATTTAGCTGTAACTGCCCGTTTTTTGAACGTAATAAGTATAAGTACTGATTATCCCTGTTTGTAGATCAGGGTAAGTGAATTTTGAAAATAAATACATAATATTGATGCGGTTAATATTAACTTTAATCTAACCGGATCTAGATGTATAACGATAAATCTCCTTTAAATTCGTCGGAAAGAGAACTCCTCGGCAGGATTGCTGGTGGAGATCAGAAAGCTTTCACTGAATTATTTGAGAATTATCAGGCGATGGTTTATGATTATTCTATGAAACTAACCCGCTCTAAGACCCAGGCTGAGGAAATTGTCCAAAACATTTTTATTAAAATCTGGATAAACCGGGAGGGAATCCTGGATATTGAAAATTTCGGAGCCTATTTAAACCGGGCTACACGGAACCACAGTTATTCTGCTTTAAGAAAAATTGCTGCGCAAGCAGTAAGAGAAATGGAACTGACTGAAGAAGGTATACCTGGCGGGGCGAACACCGAACATCGGGTTTTATATAATGAATCTTCAAGAATATTGAAATCGGTTGTGGATAAACTGCCACCGCAACGTAAACTGGTATATGAGTTATGCCATGAGCAGGGCTTAAAATACGAAGAAGTGGCTGAAAAATTAAATATTTCTTCCGGCACGGTCCATAAGCATATGAAATTGGCTTTGAAGACCATCAGGGAACATTTTACAGGACTTGAATTGTGGTTCCTTGTCTTGTTTTTCTTCAAAAAATAGAGGGAATAAAAAATATTTTTATTTCTGTTACCCCGGTTTGGATTTTCATGCGTCAGTGAGGAAATGGATGCTGCGGCATCTGTGCATTTATGAAGACAGAAACGAACTTAAGACAGTTATTCGATCAGTACATTAAAGGGGCTTCCACACCGGAGGAAACAAATGCATTTTTTGTATTGGTGAATGATCCGGCACATCAGGATGCTGTCCAGCAATTGATGGAAGAATATCTTTTGAAGGGAACGTTTGTGAATGGCATGGAAGCGGATCAGAAGCAAAATATACTTCAACATATTTTTTCTGTGGACGATAAGGTAAGTTCGGAAGGCAGGAAGCGTCCACGCAGGATGCTATCTATTTGGACATCATGGATCTCGGTGGCTGCTGCTGTATGTATCGTGTTTACAGGCTTGTTTATTATGCGAAAGCATACAGATAAAGTGACTTATACCCGATATAACGGGGAGCTTGCTCCTGGCGGAAATAAGGCAACACTGGTTCTCGCCGACGGAAGGAAAGTTTCTTTAACGGATGCAGCCAATGGAAAGCTGGCGGAGCAGGCTGGTGTGAGTGTCAGGAAAACGACAGATGGGCAATTGGTCTATGAAACTGGAAATCCGGAAGCACAAGATCAGGATCTGCGCTACAATACGATTTCTACCCCGGCGGGGGGAGAGTATCAGGTTATTTTGCCAGATGGTACCCATGTATGGCTGAATGCTGCTTCTTCCCTGAAATATCCGGTTTCTTTTGCCCATTTAAAAGAACGCAAAGTAGAGTTAAAAGGAGAGGCATATTTCGAAGTTTCAAAGCTTAAAATAGGCATGCTTAGACTACCTTTTATCGTGACCAGCAATAAACAGGAGGTTGAAGTATTGGGAACTCATTTTAACATCAACAGCTATGAAGAAAGTGATGGGGTGGAAACCACTTTACTGGAAGGAAGTGTTAAAGTGCGTCGTGCAGGGGTATTTGAAAAAGTTATTGTCCCTGGAGAGCAGTCAAGAGTAAACGACAATATTAAGGTTTTTAAAGTAGATACTGCAAATGCAGTGGCCTGGAAAAATGGGCTTTTTAAATTTGATAATGCCAGTATAAAGGTTGTAATGAGCCAGTTGTCCAGATGGTATGATATTGATGTGGAATATGCGGGTAATATTCCGGGCAATAAGTTTAATGGAGAGATCTACCGGAACATGAATGCGTCTAAAGCATTTAAGATTTTGAGTCTGGCCAATATCAACTTCAGAGTGGAAGCACCAAGTAAAGGAACGGCCAGAAAGAGAATAATTATTACTGGAAATTAAAACACAAATTATTCATGTTTAGGGTTGTAAAACCCGGACGAGCAAATATAAATTTAACCAAATAAACCAGACTGACATGAACAAACATCTACGAAGGCACACTTAGGCTGTGAAGGGACTTAAATAAAAAACCGGACAATGCTTGGACCCATTGACCGGCTAAAGATTTGAGCTAACCCTCCGATGATACATCGGAAAATTAATCTGTACTAATTTCTGTTTAACCCAAATCAACTCAAAAGTATGAAAATAAATGCTTTTAACCGAGGCGTGTCTTTTAAGATACGCCATAAACTGCTATTGATAATGAAATTAACCACTTTCATCCTCATGATAGCCCTTGTTCAGGCCAGCGCTGCGGTGGTGGCACAGAAAGTTAACCTGAACCAACGGAACAAACCGCTCTCAACGGTGTTGCGCGATATTAAAAACCAAACCGGTTATGTTTTTTTAAGTAATGATTTTGATCCGGCGAAAGAGATCGTGTCTGTGAACGTGACTAATGTTTCGCTTGAAGAGGCGCTGACGGTCTGTTTTAAAAGACTGAATATTACTTATAACATTGTTGATAAAACGATTTTGTTAACTAAAATAGCTCCTGCCTCAGCGAAAGCGGAGCAAATTGTAATCCGTGGTATTGTAAAAGATGAGAATGGTTTGCCCATTCCTGGCGCAGGTGTAAAAGTAAAGGGAACCTTGATTTCTGCGGCTACAGATGTAAACGGAAGTTTTAGCATTAGTGTGCCTTCTGAATCGGGTATACTTGTAGTTACTTATGTGGGTTATGATACCAAAGAAATCAGTATAAACGGACAGAAAACATTGTCAATTCAGCTGGTGCCTAATAGCAACGCTCTGGAAGAGGTTGCGGTTGTTGGTTTCGGTACACAAAGAAAAGTCTCCCTGATTGGTGCGCAATCAACCTTGTCTCCTAAAGAACTTAAGCAACCTGTTGCAAGTATTACACAGTCTTTAGCCGGAAGAATTGCGGGGGTAGTGGGTGTGCAGAGAAGCGGTGAGCCTGGGAGAAGTACAGCAGATATCTGGATCAGGGGGATTGCGACATTTGGAGGGAATACCAGTAATCCCTTGATTCTGGTAGACGGTGTTGAACGTTCTATTGATAATATTGATCCTGAAGACATTGAATCTTTCACGGTTTTGAAGGATGCTTCGGGTACGGCAGTTTATGGGGTAAGAGGTGCTAACGGAGTGGTTCTGGTAAAGACCAAAACCGGTAAGGTGGGGAAAAACACTATTTTGTTTGATTATAATGAAGGGATCAGCACATTTACCAAAAGACCAGAAATGGCCGATGGTCTTACCTATATGAACATGGCGAATGAGGCCAGTGTGGGCAGGGGAGGAATTGTTCAATATACTCAGGATTATATCAATAAGACTGCATCGGGAGT
>Ga0210409_10007856_pt1 | contig 10939 bp, 15 predicted proteins | sample IncBWH17MmetaG_FD_161649 | JGI IMG/M metagenome (GOLD analysis project Ga0210409, IMG submission 161649) | Forest soil microbial communities from Barre Woods Harvard Forest LTER site, Petersham, Massachusetts, United States - Inc-BW-H-17-M | ecosystem: Environmental > Terrestrial > Soil >...
ACGCCCAAATCGTTTGGTCCACCCAAATGAGGCCAAAAACGCCATTTTTTCGGGCCTTAGGGCGCGATAAATCGCGCTCTGTAGGCTGTCGCCAGCGTTTCATCGCGGATACCGCGTATAATGGCGCATTGAATGGCTTTTCGGCGCGTCTTTTTGCGGAAAGTATGTCGTTGATGCGCTGCGACTGATTCTTCAGAATCATAACTATCGTTGGCTGTAACGCCACTTGTAGCGGCGAATGGCCTTCGAAGGTGAGGCTCAGCATTGAGCGCTCGGCTGAGCTTCCCCGCGTACCGCCGTTGAAGGAAAAGAACGTATGGTCAAGACACGCGGCCACGAAATGAGAGACGAACTTCGCCGGAAGTTCTGGCCGAACGAAGATGCTTGGACGGGTGAAAGTGAACTAGGTTTCTTTCAAGCACCTAGAACCCTGCCACTGCTGCTCCTTCTCATGTCATCAAAGACTTTGAGCGGCAGGAAAAATCCCTCACGCGTCTATCTTGAGTTGTGGGCGCGCCATATGGGTTCTGGTTTGATCGAGATGCGACCCGAAGGTGAGCATGCATACGCAGCAGGGTACGCCAGCAATCGGGGTATACGTACTTGGCGCGATAATATGGCGTTGCTTGAATCGACCGGATTCATCAAGACAAAAAAAGTTGGGAATCAATTGTACAGGTATGTGCTTCTAATTCACCCAACGGCGGTAATAGAGAAGTTGAAGGCGCAAAAGAAAGTCGATGAAGAGTGGGTTACTGCATACGAAGCGCGGCAAACAGAAACGAAGGAACGAAGCTACGCGCAACGGATGAAGGACAAAAAGGACGCTGAAAAAGCTGCGAAAGTATTGCAAATGAAATCGAAGAAACCAGTGCAAAAAGCCACTGCCTGATTGTTAGCGGCGTAGTTTGGATTCGAATTCGATGATCTCCATCATCGTCACCGGTTTGAATCCCCGCTGCTCTGCCTCAGCAACCAACTGCTCAAATTCTTTTGCTGCTGAAGCGAGACCATCAAAATCCTTGTCGAACAAAACTGATGGTTCTTCGTCAGATTGGGCAAATTTTCCATCCTTAATGCCACCGCTCGCCCCTTCGAGTCCAAGAACTTGAAATGTGCCGAGCGCCGAGTTGAATTCGTTAGATGTGATAACAAACTGACGAAATGGAGACCCTGCTTCAGCTGCATCGCCGCGCCACATTGTCACAGATTCTCTGACGATGTAGTACCGAGCATATATTTTTCTCGCTCTCGCCATAAATCCTCCCCACGCCAATAGTTTCACCAAGCGAACAAAATATAACACTGACTACGTACACGCAACGTACACACTTTCGTCAAAATTGAAGGCTTTACTTGTGGAGTTAATCCGCGTAAGAAGTTTTCCAGACTCCATGACGGCCACGATAAAGGTTTACCTAAACGCTACGCGTAATGCGTGCAGACTTGGCGATGAGGCATTGCGCCGTTCAGAAGCCCGTGGAGCGGTAGAATTTTTGTTGGTGTCAGACGCTGCGATTACAGATTCGATGATTGACAGATTCTTAGAGATAGAGCCGCCTGTGCTGCGTTGCACCACAAAATTCGACGTGATAATCGAAGAGGTAGAACGGGCTTACGTACTGGGGTTGTTCTTTGCCGCCGTTTCGAGCGCAGTTGTTTCAACCGAAAGGATATTGAACACAGCACGAATTGAACTTCACAAGTTTGTGCCCGAAAAGGTAAAAGAACTCTGGAACAAGAGCGCAACCAATGACTGGCAGCCCAACATAGACGCACTGGCGAAGTGGAAATATATCAGCGAAGATTTAGCAAAAGAATTGACTGAAGTCTATGAAGTCCGTTGCCGCTACCTACACTCGGGAGAAATTTCAAATCTCCCGGCAGACGCACTGCGTGCCATCAAAGCCGCGTACGGGTTGATAAATGAACTCATTGGATTTCCGCCGAAACTGTTCAAGCTTGGGAGCGTCATTGAATGTATCAAACCCGATGACCCACTGGTGAAGGCATTCTACGAAACGGCTGACACCATTTGACACCAATTGAAAAAAGGGCAACGGCGCTACGCCTTTCACAACTCAGGGCTTGTGAAAGTGAATTCAATTTTCGATTCCCACCGCCCTACCAACCATCCCGTCTGGTGGATAACTTCAGGTTTCCCCGTCACTCGCTCATAACAAACTCTTCGATCTTCGACGCCAATGGCATTCTGCAGGTTGGTGCAAGGGATTTGCGCACGGGCGGCGAGCACACTATCAGCCCGTTGAGGTTTTCCTTTAGACAGGGAGAACTGCCGACCATCACCTAATCCCGATGGCGAACAACGAAATCGGCTGTCGGACTAAACCTTTCAAAACTGGAGGCTTGCACACCTTTCCATGATTTTCCGTGGATGGGCGAAATTCTGCTTGACGATAAATACTTGCTTATATAAGCTGTATGTTATGCAGAATCTCGATGCTGCTTTCTCTGCTTTGGCCGACCCGACGCGCCGGACGATTCTTGCGCGTCTTGCCAAGGGGGAGGCCACCGTCAATGAATTGGCAGAGCCGTTCGACATGACGCAACCCGCAATTTCCCAGCACCTGAAGGTGCTCGAAGATGCGGGACTAATCGTTCGACGAGTCGAGGGTACCAAGCGCCCTCGCCGGCTCGCAAAAGCGGGTATTGAAGCGATGGACCAATGGCTGGCAATGCTGCGAAAAGCCCTTGAGACAAACTACGACCGGCTGGACGAAGTTCTGGCGGGAATGGAAAAACACAAGAAAGGAGCAAAGCGATGAGCAAGCTGACGCTGAAGACCGAAGGAGATACCCACGTAATTGTGACGAGGCGCTTCGCTGCGCCGCCAGAGGCCGTGTACCGCGCCCACACCGATCCGAAATTAATCCAGAAATGGTTGCTTGGTCCGGAAGGTTGGACGATGCCGGTCTGCATCAACGAGGCGAAGGCCGGCGGCAAGTTCCGTTACGAATGGAAGAATGCTAAAGGCGATGGATTCTACATCACCGGTGAAATCGTGGAGTTGCAGCCTTACAACAGGATCGTACACATTGAGCGCATGCACCTGCCGGATCCCACGCCAGACAACCACATTGAAACGCGATTTGAAGCCGACGGCGCAGGAACGTTGATGACCATGCGCATGACGCTGCCCGATGCCAAGACCCGCGCGATAATGCTTGCAACAGGTATGGAACGTGGAATGGAGGCGAGCTACGTTCGGCTGGAAGGAATGCTCTAGCCCCTAGCAGCTAGGGAGGAATGTCAAAGCCGAATATAGGGAGGTTCAGCATGATTTACAAAATATCCGGCAGTATCACGTTGATGTTGGCCCTGTTGGTCCTCGGTGCATGGAAATTCCACACGACCGTCTGCACGGAGCGTACCTTCAACTCCTCCGTAGCGGACCTATGGAGGGTTTGGAACGATGCGGACTCTATTAAGAAGTGGTGGGGGCCGAAGAACTACACCGCACTCGTCGTCCGGAACGACGTGCGAGAGGGTGGCAGCTATCTTTGGGCGATGAAATCTGAGCAAGGAAGGATGTTTTGGAGCACCGGAGCCTACAAGGAACTCGTCGCAAACAAGAAAATCGTGTCAACGATGTCTTTCTCTGACGAGAACGGGAAAGCAATTCGCGGCTCGCAAGTATCGGTTCCCGGGCAGTGGCCTGACGAGATCACCGTTATCGTTGAATTTGGTGAATCTGAGGGGAAGGCCAGAGTCACTGTTAAAGAAGTAGGTATTCCCCTCATCGCGTACCCCCTGGCGAAGATTGGTTGGGCTCAGCAGTTTGACAAGATTCAATTGTTGCTCTGAAGAAAATGTAACTCGTCTTTGCCAACTCCCGGTTGACGGGACAGACGGGGACGACAGGCGGGGACAGACGGAACGTACCCCGGCTTTCGACGAATGGAGACTGGCGAACGTCCGGTCTGTCGCCAGTTTCAAAACAACTACAACGCCTCGAGGTGCTGAATGCTCTGGTTCTTTGAATCTTTCTTTCCCGTGGTGTGGATCGCCTTTCTTCTCTATTGGCGAATCAGGGCCGCCGACACCAAAACCACCCAGCGCAGCGAGCCGGCCGCCTTTGGCATCCTGCGGGCCCTGACCTTCGTCATCGTGATCGTCCTGCTCTCGACAACTCGCATCCCGCTGCCCTGGCTTTACCGCCAGCTCTGGCCGTCTGGAATCTGGCCCTTTTGGATTGGAGCCGCCGTTACCGTCGCCGGCCTTCTGTTCGCTGTCTGGGCGCGCCAGTATCTCGGCAGGAACTGGAGCAGCTCCGTAACCATCAAGCAGGGCCACGAGTTGATTACCACCGGCCCTTATGCCCTGGTCCGTCACCCCATTTACACCGGCATTCTGACCGGGTTTCTTGGCACCGCGATTGCGCTCTCCCAGGTGCGCGGGTTCATCGGTTTCGTCCTAATATTCCTGGTGCTCTGGCCCAAGCTCCGCATGGAGGAGAAATGGATGCGTTCCCAATTTGGGGAGACGTATAACACCTATGCCCATCAGACCGCCGCCCTGGTGCCGTATCTTTTCTGATCGCTATTCGGCATCGCGGCCCACCCGTGAAACCGCCACAGGTGGGGCATCCAGTTCCTCCCGTTTTCCTCGCGAGGCGGCTCGAGGAATTGAAATAAAAAAAGTTCGTCTCTGCTGTCGATTTTTCCTCTGCACGACGACTATAGGATGAACGGCCCAGTGCGCTAAGCTGCTGCTGGCTCCCACCATGGGAGAAGACCGTTACAGGAGAAAAACATGCCGCAATATTTGGTTGCTGGTTACATGCCCGACAACTTTGACCCGTCCAGCGTGACGGAAGAGATGGGCCGGGCGATCCACGCGTTCAACAAAGAGATGGAGGACGCCGGCATCTTGAAACTCGCTTGCGGCCTGGGGGCTGCGAAGTCGTTGCGACCGCAGACCGATGGCAAGGTCCTTGTCACTGACGGGCCGTACCTGGAGACCAAGGAACACATCGGCGGTCTTTATATATTGGAATGCGCTGACCTGCAGGAGGCGGTGGCATGGGCGCGCAAAGGCGTCGCCGCCACTCGGGGGCAGGTCGAGGTGCGAGAGATCTTCTTCATGCCGTCAACCGAGTAGCAACGGAGCGGCGGACTTGAACGAAGGAATGAGGCATGCGGGCCGCGACGGCGACAGAACGCTGCGCGCTGAAGGGCGGCTTCACGAAAAAAGGGCACGTTCTTAATGGGGAGAATCCATGCGACTAATAAAGGTTAGTGCGATTGCAATCAAAAGCTTGGCACTGCTGGTGGTGCTCGGTACCGCGTACCAAGTGATCGCCCAGGATGCCGCGGCGCCTTATCCGAACATGGCCCCGCTCGAACAATACCTGATGGATCGCGACGCGGAAATCGCCCTCGCCCGCAGCGCCGCTCCAGACGCCATCTCCGACGACGCCTCGGTCATCGTCCTCACCCGCCACGGCTACGAAACCGCGGTCCAAGGCAAGAACGGCTGGGTGTGCATGGTCGGACGCGGATGGGGAGCCATGTTCGACCACCCCGAATTTTGGAACCCAAAAGTTCGCGCCGCAGATTGCCTCAACCCACCCGCCGCCCGCTCCGTCCTGCCGTATCTCTACAAGCGGACGGAATTGTTGCTGGCCGGCCATTCCAAATCCGAAGTCATAGCCGCAATCAAAGCAGCGATAGACAAAAAGGAATTGCCAGCGCTGGAGCTGGGAACGTTCGACTACATGATGTCCAAGTCCTCCTACCTGACCGACAACGGCAACCACAACCTCCCTCACCTGATGTTCTACGGAGCGAGCAAAGACGGCGCAGCCTGGGGCGCAAACCTCACCAACTCCCCAGTCATGGGCGTAAATTACTGGTACATCTCCGCGCAAGCCTACCCACAACTCAAATCCTTCCCGCCACTGTCCGTCTTCTTAGTAGGAGTAGACAAATGGTCCGACGGCACCCCCGCCCCACCCATGTAGGATCGCAAACGATCGTCGCGTCGTTGGCATCCGACTAAGCGACAACTGAGAACCTGTAATCCCAACCGGAGGCAGAAATATTTGGATTCTGCTGTCGATTTTTCCTGTGCGCGACGACTATAGAATGAAGCATTCAGCGGGAAAAGCTGTGCCGCTAGCCCGAGCACCGCTACAGAGAATGGAGAAATCATGCCGCAATATCTGGTTGCTATTCACCACCCCGACGGCTACGACGGATCAAAAGAGGGCGAAGCCATGGTCCGCGATATCGATGTGCTCAACGAAGAGATGGAGGCTGCCGGTGCCAGGTTCTTCGCGGGCGGCCTGCAATCGGCGCCCCGCGCGAAATCACTGCGTAAGCAGCCCGGCGGAGGGATGGTCATCACCGATGGACCATACCTTGAGACCAAGGAACACATTGGCGGCTTTTGGATACTCAACGCTGCCAACATGGATGAGGCCGTGGCCTGGGGACGCAAAGCCGTGGTCGCCTGCCGCGCATCGGTCGAGGTGCGCGAGTTTCTCGCAATGCCAGCAGAATAGAAACTCAAACCCCAGAACACGGAGACGCAAATGAGAAAGCTCAAAATCATGGAGCACATCTCGCTGGACGGCGTGATCCAGTCCTCCGGCGAAGACGATTTTCCCTACGGCAACTGGAGCGCGCCCTACCGGACCCCCGCTGGCCGGGATGAAGTCACCGCCGCGCAAGGCGGGAGCTACGATCTGTTGCTTGGCCGTCGCACCTACGATATGTGGTCGGGCTTCTGGCCAAAGGCGCCGAGCAGTCCGATGGCGGACGGCCTCAATGCGGCAAAAAAATTCGTCGCTACGCACCGTCCGGAAAGTCTTGAATGGGGACCGTTCGAGGGCCTTGGACCGGACATCGTCGAGTGCGTTCGCCGCATCAAGGCGCAAAACGGGCGGGACCTTGTCCTCTGGGGTAGCTCCACGCTGACATCGACTCTGCTCGAACATGGGCTTGCGGATGAAGTCCTGCTGGTCGTCTATCCGGTCCTGTTGGGCGCGGGGAAGCGCTTCTTTGCAGGGGGAACCCCGCCACGCTCATTCGCGCTCGTTAGCACGAAAGCAATGCCGTCCGGGATCATCCTCAGTAGCTACAAAGTCGCCGGGCCTTTGCGCACCGGTACCATGGACGCATAGCTTAAGCCGGCGTCAGAGATCACGGGGAAAAGGACAGGACTCAAATGAGAAAGCTAATCTTCGCAATCAACACCACTCTGGATGGCTGCGTCGACCACACCAAACAATCTGTCGATGAAGAAAAACTTGAATATTTTACTCACCTCACGCGAGAGGCTGACCTGCAGGTCTTTGGACGAAAAACCTATCAATTGATGGTTCCCTATTGGCCTGATGTCCTCAAAAACCCGTCCGAGACAAAAGCAGATCGCGAATTTGCTCAAGCATTCGACTCCACTAACAAACTTGTTTTTTCACGATCATTACACAGCGCTGAAGATCGAAATACGAGGATTGCTCGCACGAACCTTCGTGACGAAATGCTCAAATTGAAACAAGAACCAGGGAAAAATATTTTGGTCGGTGGTGTAGACATTCCTTCACAGCTAATGGAGCTTGGCCTGATTGACGAATATCGTTTTGTCGTTGGGCCAACCCTTGCAGGAGCAGGGAGACGGCTGTTGGAGGGTGTCAGCTTGCCGGAGAGATTGCAGCTAAAACTTGTTGAATCGAAGTTTTTTAAATCCGGATGCGTTGCGCTTCATTACTCGAAACAGTGACAGAACAATCTGCGACACCTGCGCTGCTGGCCGCCATCAAGGGAGACAAACCATGAAATACATCTGTTTGGGCTACTACGACAAAAGCAAACACGACGCCATGACCGAGGCCGAGAAACAAGCCATGTTCGACGCCTGCTTTACTTACGACGATCATCTCCGCGCCAACGGCCAGTGGGCTGTTGGCGAAGCCCTCCAGCCCGCCGAAACCGCACTGACCGTCTATTGGAAAAACGGCAAAGTCGCCACCACGGATGGTCCTTACGTCGAAACCAAGGAACAGCTTGGCGGCTTCGGCATCCTCGAAGCACGCGACATGAATCACGCCCACCAGATCGTGTCCCAACATCCGTCCCTTAAATACGGCAGCGTTTGGGAGATTCGCCCAGTCGGCGACCTAAGCGAAATACGAAAAGCCAGCGAGCAGCGGCGGCGACAAAAAGCTGCCGGCTGAAGTCCGCCTGACAGAATGCAAGTCAATTTCGTGACCTCACCGCCGCGACGACAATTGTGTCAGCTAGGCCGGCTCGGTCGAAGTGTGAACGGATAAGTACGAAATCGAAAAACTACGGAGGAAAGCAATGACCCGAAACCAAATACGCATCACTCTGCTGCGCGGATTTCAGAAAACTGGCGACAGACGGAACGTTCCCCAGTTTTTCGACGAGTGCAGATTGGTGAATGTCCGGTCGGTCCTTAGCTCCCCCCTAAATGAAAAATGGAGTAGCTGAACGTCATCTGGTTGCCGAAGTACCTCTTCAGCTTCCGAAGGCTGTGGACAGACGGGACGTTTTCATTTTTCGACAATGGAAACCGGGGAACGCTTCGTCTGTCCCCACGTTTCAAAAGCCACGGCAAGATTCTGTTTAAAAAGAACAGTCCGATTGGCGAAAACAGAGAAATTACTTGGGAGGCGTACATTCTGTGAAGACAAACAGCGATGGATCGCCAGAATCTGGAATAGCAAACAGCGCTGCACCATTGGTTACGAACGGGAATCTCCCGCCATCCAGATTGCCAGTTCCATCCGCACGGATACTGATCATTCCGAGGTGCGGCAGATTGGAAAACGTAGAGCCGGCCAGTTGTGGAATAACCGTGTACCCATCGGTTCCGGTGAACGTAAACGACGTTAGGAACGCGCCATTAAGCCCGTCCACGTCTTCCGCTCTGCTCGCAGTGAAATTGCCGGATACATCGGCCGAGGCATAGTTTGGCAACCCGGCCGGTTGGCGGATGACCTCTCCCGAACTTGCTTCCGTGTCGGTACCGATAACAAATCCTGCGATGCCATCGTCCGCATTCCCGGTAGTGAGATAGACCACCGGCGGCGTTGCAGTCAGCCCCGTGATGGAAACACGTCCGGGAGCCGCCTCTACGGTATAGCTGCTGTTCGGATACTGGTTGCTAGCGTAATTTCCAGCGAGATTCGAATAGATGGTAGCTGTCGGGATCACGCCCGTGCCGGTGGCGTTCATGGTGCCGATTTCCGCCAAGTTTCCAATGATGCTACCGTTCACGGCTAGCCCTTGTGACGCTAACAGGTAATAGCCGCTCAGGGATTCAGAATTATAGGTCGCGTTTGAGGCCAGCGCTCGTCCTGCAAGTAGTGGGACGGTGCCATCACCAAGGGACCAATCGCTCGATAGTAAAATGAGGTCGGATCCGTTGAGTACGTAGAACACAGAATCGAACCTGAGATCACCGCTCGGCGTGGCGATCAAAAAGCTGGCGGTTCCTCTGCCGGTCGTTGCATCGATAATGCTATTGAACGCGCCATGCCCGCCAGTCAACTCACCTGATGCCGTGCCCCCTGCATTCAGGTCCGCATATCCTGCGGACAAGATACCGGAACGGTTCGTAAATGTTCCGGCCAAAGCCGTCCGCAGCACCCCGGGGGGCGTGGCGGTCCACCCATCCACGCCAAACGCATACTTTGATACCAGCGCGGCGAGATCAAAATCACCTGGAGTCTGGACGTGCATGAACCCAGAGGCATTGGTTCCACTACCATTCGGGTTGTCCGATTCGATGATTCTTCCCGTGTGATAGACGGTCCCGTCGTAATCGCTCAGACGGAAACGGAACTGCGCGCTAGAAACCACAGAGGCTGGTATTCCAAATGTTTTGACACTTCTGGCGCGTGTGATGTTCGCAGGCGTAAAGTTTGAGGCCACTCCCGTTTGCCTAACGCTGGTTGACGTTGTCGCAGGTCCAGAGAAGACCAGAGACAGACAGCCCTCCCCAGAAGAACCAAAGGCATACGAACTCCCATCCAGATTCACTTGCAACTGCTCAGGGCCGTTTGTGATTCCGTTGTAATCCACGGCAGCGTTGGCGATACCTCCATTGGCATCGGGTGTAAAGCTGGCTGCAATGTCAATTGGATTGCCCTGGCTGTCGGTGCCTTTCACCAAAAACGCGTAGGGATTTGCGGACTTAAGCCCCGCCTCGTTGCCTAGTGACGCACAAGATGAGCCAGAATTCTCGGCCGCCGCAGAGGAGGCTGCGGCGATCGTGATGTAGAGGGGACCGGAGGACGCGGTCGTGTTATTGGAGTCCCACACCGTGAATCCATACGGCCCAAAATAACCGGCTTTCGTGGGTATGCCCGAAATAGTTCCTGGTCCATTCGCCCCGCTGAAGTTCACTCCGGGCGGCGTAGGAGTGGTGCCCGCTGGAATCCAAAAGTACGGTGGCGCTCCCCCCGTTGCCATAAGCACAGCCGAATACGGTGTATTCACAATGCCGTCTGGGAGTGAAGTCGTTGTAACCATAAGCCCGATTGTTCCGCTGCCACCACAACCCGAAATCTGGACGCAGGCGAACACCAGAGCAAATAGAAATGCCCAGGAAGTATGGCGATGCACATAGCCTCCTTAGGATGCAGCCTTCTGGATCACCCCCTTTTCTTGGACGCGAAATCTCTAATCGTAGTTTCGCTAATTATTAGTGAACCGTTAAGTACAAGCGGTTAAAGAAGCTCTATCGTTTTTGCATTGATTTTCCAGAGTTGTGCCCGATTTGTCGGGCGCATTCGATAGGTCGATGCAACACCAAAACACGAATGGGCTATTGCGGCAATACTTTCCGCGAGGCACCGACATGTCTCCCATCTCTCAAGCGGAGCTCGACCAGGTCTCGCTGCGATTGAATCAACGTCCAAGAAAAACTCTGGGCTTTCAAACTCCTG